>JAEIGA010001786.1_pt1 | contig 34098 bp, 29 predicted proteins | sample 9270691 | NCBI WGS metagenome assembly JAEIGA01 (sample SAMN17057246, study PRJNA624740) | gut metagenome | biome: biome; isolation source: fecal sample | host: Bos grunniens | place: China: Xizang | collected 2019 | reverse complement strand
GTATGTATCTAATGATGCGCGTGGCACGTAAATCTTACGGCCAGAGGCGTTATTACGAAATGTATTGGAGCCTCCACTTGGTGGAGTTATTGGCTTGCAATAAACCTCTTTCAGCGAGGTGCAATTACTGAATGCACCAATTCCAATCTCAGTAACGCTATCTGGAATAGTAACACTTATTAGCGATGTGCATTTATAGAATGCTTCGTCTCCAATTGAAGTAACACTATCAGAAAATGTAACACTTCTCAGCGAAGAGCAATTAGAGAATGCGCCTTCTCCAATTGAAGAAACTCTGTTGCCAATAGTAACACTTGTTAGCGAGGTGCATTTAAGGAATACTCCACGCCCAATCGAAGTAACGCTATCGGGAATAGTAACACTTGTCATCAAGGAGTAGCCATAGAATGTATAATCTTTAATCTCAGTTACATCCGAAGGAAAAGTAACATTCCCAGTCAGCTCTTCTCCATTAAGGTAGAGTTTGGCGCCATTATTCATTGGATTGGCAGAAGAACTAACAAAGTTAATTTTACACCAAGTAGATAAATCGCCTGTATAGTATATCTCTTTTAGCGAGGAACAATTATGGAATACCCCCTGCCCAAACGAAGTAACACTATCAGGAATAGTAACACTTGTCAGCGAAGTGCATTCATAGAATGCATCCATTCCAATCTCAGTAACACTATTAGGGATAGTAATGCTTGTCAGCGAGGTGCAGCCTTGGAATGCAGAACTTCCAATCTTAGTAACGCTATCAGGAATAGTAATATTTGCCAGCGATTTGCAACCAAAGAATACTGAACCTCCAATCTCAGTAACGCTATCAGGAACGGTATATTCGGTTAATCCAGCACGAGCAAATGAATGTAACATGCCATTAACAACAAGGCAACGATTATCAGCAGAGGCAAACTTGCCATAAAATGCAATCAGCGAGGTGCAATTATGGAATACCCCATGCATAAACGAAGTAACACTATCAGGAATAGTAATACTTTTTAGCAAGGTGCAATCCCTGAATGCATAATATCCAATCTCAGTAACGCTATCAGGGATAGTACACTTGGTTAAACCATTGCAGTTGGAAAAAGCACGCGCGCCTATTGTCGTCAGACTCTTTGGAGGTGTAATACTTCGTAGCTTATCACAGCTATTAAATGCGTCCTCACCAATCAAAGTTATTGGACCATCAAAAGTGATTACTCCCTTGTCATTTTCGTAGGTATTTGAAACAATATTAGCGCCAAAGACATCGCTCGCATATGGCGTTACGATATTGCCATCTGACGAGGTGTACCAAATCTTGTTAGTTGCAGGTGTGGTATTTGCAAACTCAAACACTGTCATTGGTACAATACGGTTGCGCTCAATAGTAATAGTATTGTCTGTTGATTTTGTCATTGTTGAGCCATCAGAGCATACAATTTCAATAGTTAATCCCTTGCTGAATTCCTGCGGAGGTAAGCCAATGTTGAACGCGGTTGACTTTGTGCCCAAAGTTACACCCTCGCCGCAGTTGAGAGTTACCTCCGTAAAGATTGTGTCGTCCTCGACCATTGTGCCGCCGACCTGGGTGTGATCAGAGGAGAATCCCATTTCGGCTGCGAGGATAGATGTTGCATCTGCGGTGTTTATATAGATTTCGCCTGCAACCTGCTCGCCGTTGTTGCCTTTGAGTTTGATGCTCTGCACCTTCTCGCCATTACCGATAAGACGAATTCTCAACCAACCACACACGCTCTTAAGCACAAACTGCTTATACTCGCTCTGCGACACCATAATGTTGCCGTTAATGCCGTAGCTATCCTTGAGGTATGTCTGCTCGGCAGGGAGATATGCCTGAAGATTGCATGTCTCAGGGTTGAGATAGTAATTCTCGTTATAAGGGTATGCCACAACCATTTTAGAGGTGGTGTGGCTATATTCAGGCGTAGAAACTCGCTTTATGGTGCCACTGCGGTCGCCAGTATTACCCTGGAACTTCCACTGCTGGTTTGCATCCGAGCGATAGAATACACTCAAAAGGTCGCCCTTTGTCCAGACGGTCTGACCATGGTCGAGCTGAATACGGCTACTCTCCTCAAACGAAACTTTGAGAGTTTCGGGAGCCTCGATAGCTACATCCTCTGTAGCATCGGTAGCACAAGCGGCAAACATCGCTGCCACAAGCGCCAAAAGGTAGAATTTCTTCATATTTTTGATTGTTGAATTTGTTTACCAACCCTGTTCTGGCTTCTCGATTGGGTCCTCGAACATTGACTGAGCAAAGCCCTGCTCAGCCGCCATTTCATTCACCTCAACTGAAGGCGAAAAGTAAATTTGTCTATTATTTGTCATAGATGTTTATTTTGAAGTTGCACAAAGTTACAAAAAAATCCGCATCTGATATTACAAGATGCGGATTTTTTTAGTCATATAGAATTATTGTTTCATTTTTGCCCTGCCGAGGTTAAAGCCTAGGCCGAAGTAGAGGTTAAACGACTTGAGGTTATAAGGCACAGGGATGTTTTGGTAGGTAACAAACTTCATCGGTATATAATCTGCGCCCAAGAACAGATTGATGCCCTTTGGATGAAGGTTGAGCGCAAAGCCCAAAACTCCCAGTCTATTACGGTTGAGTAGGGTATGGCTCACAGTTGCCGAGAACCAATTTGCAGGGCGGAAATTTACAGAGAGCGTGAGCTCAGAGAGGCTCTTATTATGGCGGAACTCTGTGTGTGACAGAATGCCAAAGCCGATATGGTCATTTAGGATGTTATACTCCGCGCCAAAGTTCAGCGAGCAGTTAAGGCGAGTGGCGTAACCAGGCTTTTTAACCTCCGCCATATAGATTTCCGCAGAGCCATCGCTTTGGGTCTCGCCGGTGCTGAGATTTACGCCGTTGAAGCTAAAATCTGCATGTGCCTCGGCCTCAATATGGGTGTTTTTTGACCATTTGATAAATCCGAGGTCGGTAATTGCTGCTGATACTCGTAGCTTATTGTCAAGCAGTTTCATCTCGGCTCCTAAATCAATTGCTGCACCGAAGTTCTTTATGTTGCCGAGAATCTTGTTAATGTCATAACACAGAACATCTTCAGTCAGTTCTTGTCCCGCAACTCCCTTTTTGGGGTCCAAAATAACTCCACTAGCTCGTAGTCTACCATTCATGCGTCCCAAAACGTTTTCAGGAGTAATATCTGCATACATCTGCTCAATCTGGCTCGAGGCATTTAGTAGACCAACTAACACCTTAACCTTTGCACCAACACTGAGATTGCCGAAACTCAAATCGGCGACTTTGCGAGCATTGCCAATGTAGACTTCAAGGTATGATGTACTGTGAAAAGATGTGTTATTTAGGTCGTAATGTCCATTGCCAAGCGATTTAAGGGCGGTGAACATATCTTTTGACATGGTAATATCGTTGCTACTACGCAGGTTGATTCCAAAACTCCAAAATGAGCGCTTTGTGTAGAAACCTACGCCTAAAATGTTAGCATTGATATTGGCGCCAATAAATCCAGTTTTTGGTAGACGATTAAGGAATTTATCAGCCGAGACTGAACCATGAAGTGCAGTGACAACCTCGCCATTGCTCTTATAGAATAAGTTGTTTACAGATAGGAAGTTATTGCTCAGACTTACACCTACGCCACTCATTGCCGGCAGGGCAATATAGCCACGTGTTGGGGCAAGTGCAGGGTTTAGTTCAGTGCGGAAATAACTACCCTCCATAAAGTAGGATGTGCGCATCTGAGCCGTGGTGTTAATAGCTGTAAGCGATGCTGCTATAAACAGTAGAGTGTATACTATTTTTTTCATACTCTTGATTGCTAGAAGTTTCCTAAATCAACATTTATTTGACCGCTAATCTCCATTTTAAGAGATAGAGAGAAATACTGTTCTGTATTGAGCTTAGCAATGCCACTCTCCGTGCGCTTAGCATTTAGCTTGAAAAGTATAGCCTCAATATCGGCGAGTTGGCGAATGTTGCCATTTTTGCCAAATCCTATCTCTAAACGTAGTGTAGACTCCACCTCGCTAACTCCATCAGCGGAGCCTTTGATTGTATTGTTTGCCTTGTCGCAATTTAGAGTAACAGATGAAGGCTTACCATTAGTATTTAGTGCCTGAGCATCAAACTCTAAATCGAGAGGTATGGTGCTCTTAATATCTGCAATGATTGCCACATCCTCAAGTGCTATATCATACTCAGAAACCGCAGCAAAAGTATCTGAAAGGTTGTCTACAAGCTTTTCAATAGAGAGGTCGAAGTTGTTCTCAAAACTAAGAGGAACATTTATACTGTAGTCATAGCCGACAGTATAGCTATTGGCGATGTAGATGGTATGTGTCGCATTTTCATCTGTAGATAGGTTAAAATCCATCTTGATTTTGTCAGGGAATGAACCCGTAAGTATTTTACCCAAATCGCATGCGATAAAGTTATAATTGCTGCCGCTGTATGATTCGCGTAACGACTCATTGGCGATAATCAGAGTTGTTGCACCTCTCTGTAATTCGCCGCCAACCATAGAGGCCGCCTTGATGTTGAGATTGTCGATAACTATGCTATTCTCGCTTATCTCATTATCATTAACAATAGGGGTCAGTTTTGCGGATACGTTAGCATCGATAGTCAACGGATTGTATAGGGTAAGTGTAAGGACTGGAGATAAACCGATATTGCCAATATTAAGGTTTATATCCTTGTCAAAATCACCTAAATCGATTGTAACATGCTCGTCGTATTGATACGCTACTTGACCCTCAACTGATACCAATTCAAGAGTTGTATCGTCAAAACCGGCAGAGAACTCAATCTCTTTTTCGTGAAGAATCTTTGAGAGTTTAACCTCTGTTCCGCCTTTAATGTATGCTGCAATGTCAGGTGTAAAATCTAATGTTATTGAACCATTATGAGGAACGAGTCCCTCACCGCTGAATACAAGTGCGTCAAGGTTTATATCAATTGTATGGCGTAAATCGTTCAAACTTGTACGTAAGGTGTGCGTTTCGGCATCATACCCCCTTTGCTTCTCATCGTGCAGAGTCAGGTATTCTGGTAGTTGAGCCTCTATGATAATATTGTCAGCAATATTGTCGTCGAGCCAATCAAGACCTTCAGCAAGTAGGTGCATAGGGGAGTGCTCTGAAAAGCTGACTCTCTTAACACTCTTAACCTCTTTAGGTAGATTGTTAATAGTGATTGATGTTGAACTATTTGCCAACGAGCCATGTTCAAGAAGCATAACCTCATTAAGCACAATATCTGCATCTTGATACTGCAGAGTAGTGTCAACGTGTAGTTCAGGCTCCTTATTGAATACTATGGTGTTAGCTCGTGAGGTAATGTCAAATGAGAGGTGGTATCCAAACTCAATCGGTATCGTCAGCTTGTTGTTTACAACCTGCGACTCGTTTGCAATGCTTGCAATGTAGATGGTAAACTCAACGGTCTCTGCCCCTGCAGCAAACATATACTCGTTGGCAATGTGGTAGGTTGTTGTGTGTCCTTGATGGTCAATCTCCTTCAGAGCATTGCCGTTGTGGTCATATAGTTCATATCCATCATTGGCAATAAGCTCTAATGTTATGTGGCCACCACCATTTACCGCTGCCAAATCGTTCAGGTCAAGCATGAGATGTATTGCAGCACCCTTGTCGCCTGGTTTTTGAGGCTTAAGGTATATACGCTTGATTGCAGCGAGGTATTTCGGAACTTCATACTCAAGAATCTCTGTCACCATACCCTCCTCTTTGGCAAGGATTGTGTGACCTCCAGGGACCGGTATAGCAACACCATAAGGAATATTCAAACCTCCAAAGTTTGGAATAATATCATATGGATGGTCAATTCTACAAGATGTACCTGTAATATCAAATGCAGGATACTCTGTAGAGAAACTTGTCATAGTCTTAGCAATGTTGAATCTGTTTTCAACACCCTCAATGGTTATTTCACTCTCTTCACCATCAAAAGTAAGAGAGTAGTTGCCATCTTTGTCAATGGTCAGTCCATTTGCAGAGTCAAGGTCAATGATATCCCCAAGCCTCTGCTTTTCAAGATAACCTAATGGGATTGTGGTCACCTGCCCACCAATTGCCACCTCGGTAGAAACTTTGTCAAGTTGAAAATCCTTATCAACACAAGACATCGCGGCTATTGATAGAAATGCCGCAACCAATGATTTTAGTCTCATAATGCTTTGTTTGGTTTAGTAATGCAAATATATGTAATATTTTACTTAAACAGCTCGAAAATTGTAAAAAAAATACGGCGAACAGACAAAAAGACTGTTCGCCGTTGGGGCTTGTGCTTGAAGTTTTTACTCCTCAGTCTGCTCCTCGCTCTCCTCTGGAAGGCGGAACTCGGTCATACCTGCTGCAACGAGAAGGTTGAACCAGTTTACAGCCTTCTTGATGTCAGATACGTGAACTCGCTCGCGGTCGTAGTCGGTGATAACTGCGCCGAAGAACTCTTTGAGAGTCTCGTTTGACTCCTTATGTGATGGAGCCTGCTTGCCCTCAGTATATGCAAACATCTTTGTAAATACCTCTGCTAGTGGAATATCCTCACCCTCGGTGTACATTGAAATCTCAGAGAGTGCGCTAACCTTTGAAGATGCGGTAGCGTTGCTACGCTTGCCGTCAAGGAGTGACTCCACAATAAAGCCGTTGCGTGACTGTGCGATGTAGCGATAGAGGCCTGGCTGGCCAGAAATTGCCAAAATGTCTTTTAGTTCCATAATATTATAATATTAGTTTTGTTTAACATGAATGTCCATCTGTGGGTAAGGAAAGTTGATTCCCTTTTTAGGGAGCTCTTTGTAGATGCGCTCGTTAATCTCCCAGTATAGTGTCCAATAGTCTTGATTTGCTACCCAAGCACGTACTATTAGTATAACGGCACTGTCGGCTAGCTCTGAGAGCACAACCATAGGCTCAGCAGGCTCGTTTAGTACACGTTTGTCCTCTGTAAGCATTGCAAGAATCTCCTTGCGAGCCACATCAACATCATCGCCATACGAGATAGATACTCTCCAATCAACACGACGGGTGGTCGGCTGAGAGTAGTTATCTACGATTGATGATGAGATTGCACTATTTGGGACATATATGATTCTGTTATCTGGGGTGCTTAGCTGAGTAGAGAATAGTCCGATAGCCTTTACTGTTCCAGACTGTCCCTGTGCAGAGATGTAGTCACCAATGCGATAGGGACGTAATAGCAGTAGAATAACACCACCAGCAAAGTTCTGCAATGTGCCACTTAATGCCATGCCGACAGCAAGACCGGCAGAGGCAAAGATGGCAAGGAATGAGGTTGTATTAACACCCAAAGTTTGTATAGCAGCAAGGATTACCAAGATTGTCATAACAACCTTGACCATACTGCGCAAAAAGTTGCGAAGAGATAGGTCTACATTTCTGCGGTCAAATGAGCGGTCAAGGATGCGGATAATCCAATTTGTAACCAACTTGCCGACGTAGTATATTACAATGGCAAGGATAATCTTTAGACCAATCCACAAAGCTTGCTCAATAAGATTGTTTAGCAGAGTATCGTAGTCAGTAGTGAAAATTTTATTGACAGCCTCAGTAAGATTAGCCTTCTGTACGCTATCCGGAAGTATCAGATTCTCAACGATTTTTGTCGCATCGTCAGATTGTAGAAGATATTTCATATATACTTTAATCTCTATTTTTCGGGGTGCTAAATTAGTAAAATTTTTAATACAATGCGATAAATTGAAAATTTATTACTATTTTTGTTTGACATTGCGGAATATGTTTAACCTAAAAAATATAACTATGAAAAAACTACTACTATCACTCTCTGCTATACTTGTTTCAGCAGTGGTGGTTGCACAGCCTGTGATGAGTTATGAGGAGGCTGAGGCGAAGGCTAATGAAATTATTAAAACACTCACATTGGAGGAGAAGCTGTCTATGACTCAGGGTCACAACCGTTTCTTCTTCCCTGGCGTTCCTGAGAAGGGCATGCCGTATATTTACACCACAGATGCTTCAATGGGTGTGAAGAACAAGCAGCATCTGCATAATGCTGGAGAGGTGATTCTTGCAGAGCGTACAACTCAGTTCCCTGCCTTTATTATGCTTGCAGCTACCTTTAATCCAGAGCTCGCCCGTGCATATGGTCACGCAGTTGGTGAGGAGGCTCGTATGGCAGGTGCAGGTGTTATTCTTGGTCCGGGTATGAATATTTACCGTAATGCACAGTGCGGAAGAAACTTTGAGTATCTGGGTGAGGATCCATATCTCGCAGCGTCAATTATCTACGACTATGTTTCTGGTATGCAGAGCACAGGTACTCTTGCTTGTGCAAAGCATTTCCTCGGTAATCAGACCGAGTTCTACCGTCGTCGCTCAAACTCTATTATTGACGAACGTGCAATTATGGAGATTTATACCCCTGCATTTAAGGCGGCTATTGATGCTGGTGTGGCAACTGTTATGACAGCATATAATCAGCTCAATGGAGAGTGGACTGGTCAGAGTAAGTACGTTATTACAGACCTTTTGCGAGGCACTCTTGGTTTCAAAGGTATGGTTATGTCGGACTGGAACTCAATCTATGACTGGAAGGATGTAATTCTCTCTGGCCAAAATCTTGATATGCCGGGAGAGGATATGTTCTACATTAAGAAAAAACCTGCTGATTTGGTTGCGGAGGGTGTTGTGACAGAGAAGGATATTGAGAATATGATTCGTCCAACTATTGCTACATGTATCCGTTGGGGACTTTATGACCGCTATAATAGTGGTAAACAGTATGATAAATCTTTGGAGGCGAAGCTTCCTGCACACCTTGAGGTTAGCTATCAGACCGCTGCTGAGGGAGCTGTGCTGTTGCGTAATAACGGTATTCTGCCTCTTTCAACATCGACAAAGGTGCTTGTTGTCGGAAAGTGGCACGACTCAGTGCCTCATGGAGGAGGTGCAGCTCGTGTAACTGGTTATGACCATATAACACTCAAGGATGTACTTACTGAGAGCTTTGGTGACAATGTTAAGTTTGTAGAGAAACCAACTGCAGCTCAGCTTAAGGCTGCTGATGTGGTGCTTTGCGTGACTGGTACATACGATTCAGAGTCTACTGAGCGCCCATTTGCCATGGATAAGAGGGATGAGGCTCTTGTTCGTTTGGCTGTTGAGAGTAATCCAAAGACAGTAGTACTTGTACACTCTGGCTCGGCTATTGATATGACAGCGTGGGCAGATAAGAGTGCTGCAATTCTGTATGGCTGGTACCCTGGTCAGAATGGCCAAAAGGCTATCCGCGATATTCTTATCGGAAAGGTTAATCCATCTGGTAAGCTGCCGATGACTATTGAGCGTAGCTTTAATGACTCACCAGCTGTAAACTCTGTACCTGAAGGCTTTAACCTTGCAAAGGCAAAGGGTAATCCAAACGAGAAGGCGTTCCAATCTTGGACCTATGATGTACACTATGACGAGTCTGTCCTTGTTGGTTATCGTTGGTATGAGAAGAAGAATATTAAGCCGCTATTCCCATTCGGTTATGGTCTTAGCTATACAACCTTTGCACTAAATAAGGCAGCTATTATTGGCAAGGGTAAGGTTAAGACTCTTACAGATGAGAAGCCTCTCAAGATCGCTGTTGAACTTACTAATACAGGCGCAGTTGCCGGTGCTGAGGTTGTTCAGCTATACATTGCGGAGAAGAATCCAACGGTACTTCGTCCAAATAAGGAGCTTAAGGCTATTAAGAAGGTTACTCTTGAGCCTGGCAAGAAGTCTCTAGTTACCTTTGAGGTTGATAAGAAGATGTGCTCATTCTGGTGCGACAAGAGCCATTCATGGTATGCAAATGCTGGCGAGTATGAGATTCTTATTGGTACCAGCTCGGCTGATATTGCAGCAACTCTGCAGTTTGTTGTGGAGTAAATGTTAAGATTAAGTATGACAAAAGGTTGCATTGTTGATGCAACCTTTTTTTGTGTAATTTTTTTGAAGTTTTGGAATATTGAAAGGATTTGCTATCTTTGTAATCTAAAACCTAATTTGAATGAAGAAAGTACTATCTTTTTCGTTGATGCTAATTCTGGGACTTGTATTGTCGCAGACGCTACCCGGGGTGATGGGTGAGGGATATGCGCCACTTTCGGATGCAGTGTATATGCTTCTTGGTACCTGCCTCGCCTTTATTATGATAAATGTGGGTCGCGAGTTTGAGCTCGATAAGAGCAATGTGGGTAGCTATGTCAAGGACTACTGCGTGGCTATGCTCGCTGCGGCTGCTCCGTGGATACTTATTGCGGTATATTACATCTTCTTCTTGTTGCCACCAGAGTTTTGGACCAGTGGCGATGCGTGGAAGGAGACTCTGCTACTAAGCCGTTTTGCGGCGCCTACTTCGGCGGGTATTCTATTCTCTATGCTTGCCGCTTTAGGTCTACAGCAACGTTGGATCTACCGCAAGATTCAGGTGCTTGCAATCTTCGATGACCTTGATACAATTCTGCTAATGATTCCGTTGCAGATAGCAATGATTGGATTGCATTGGCAGATGGGAGTCATATTATTTGTTGTTATTGGTTTGCTCTATTTCGGCTGGCAAAAGATGTCTGCGTTTAAGATGCGTCAGGAGTGGTGGGCAATAATGATATATGCCATTGTAGTATTCGGTCTTACGCATGTTATTTATGTCGTGACAGAGCATATGTTTGGTCATGATGATGCTCTGCATATTGAGGTCCTGCTTCCAGCTTTTGTGCTTGGTATGGTTATTAAACGCGAACATAGCGAATCTAAGAGCGATGAGGCAATAACAACAGCAATCTCACTACTCTTTATGCTGCTTGTTGGTATGAGTATGCCTCAAATTAGCGCAAGTGTAAATAGTGCCGGAAATAGCATTATGGCCTCTCAGCCTATGCCATCCTGGGGTGTTATTGCTCTCCATGTAGTTGCGGTTTCTGTGCTTTCAAATATTGGTAAGCTGGTGCCTATGTTATTCTATCGTAACCACTCAATTAAAGAGCGACTTGCACTCTCTATCGGAATGTTTACCCGTGGAGAGGTGGGAGCTGGCGTGATATTTATTGCATTGGGTTATAATATCGGTGGCGCGGCACTGCTAATATCTGTATTGACGCTTGTGCTGAATCTTATACTTACTGGTGGATTTGTGCTTATCGTTAAGCGATTGGCTATCAATAGTTATCGTGATTAAAAGTTCTTGAATTTGATTAAAAGTGGCATTTTGAGAAAAAATGTCACTTTTTTCATTAAAATTGTTGAAAAATCCACAAAATTTGCTATCTTTGTTAGTTGATTAACACAGTAAGATATTTTTAACATAACTAATAAAACCTAAAACTATGGCTAAAGTATTGAAAATTAGGGATTTAACTTTGCGAGATGGTCAGCAATCATCTTTCGCAACCCGTATGACACAGGCTCAGGTTGAGCGCTGCTTGCCATTTTACAAAGATGCTCACTTCTTTGCAATGGAGGTTTGGGGCGGTGCAGTGCCTGACTCTGTAATGCGTTATTTGGGTGAGAACCCATGGACTCGTTTGGAGAGTATTAAGGCGGCTGTTGGAGATGTATCAAAGCTTACAGCACTCTCTCGTGGTCGTAACCTCTTTGGTTATGCTCCATACACTGATGAGATTATCGAGGGTTTCTGTCGTAACTCTATTGAGAGTGGTCTTGGTATCATGCGTATCTTCGACTGTCTGAACGACGTGAACAATGTTAAGTCTACAATCAAATATGTAAAGAAGTACGGCGGTATTGCAGACTGCGCAGTTTGTTACACTGTTGATCCTAAGTATCCAAAGCTCAGCTTCTGGGATAAACTCCGTGGTAAGAAGAATCCTGACCTTGTATTTACAGATGACTATTTTGTAAACAAGGCTAAGGAGTTGGCTGCTCTTGGTGCAGATATGATTACCATCAAGGATATGTCTGGTCTTATTCCTCCACAGCGTGTAAGTACCCTCATTAAGAAGATTAAGGCTGCAGTATCTATTCCAATTGATTTCCATACACACTGTACTCCAGGTTATGGTCTTGCATCTGTATATGCCGCTATCGCTGCAGGTGTAGATGTTGTTGATACAAACTGTTGGTGGTTTGGTGGTGGCCCAGGTGCTCCAGCGCTCGAGTTGGTATACCTCTTCTGCCAGAAGCTTGGTATCGATTTGGGTGTAAATATGGAGGCTGTTGCTAAGATTAACGAGCAGTTGAAGGATATCCGCTCAGAGCTCAACATCTCTGCATTTGGCGCAGATAAGCCAGCTCATAAACCATTCAATCCGCTTGTAGATGCAGTTCCTGCTGAGGTTGAGGCGGAGCTTAATCGCGCAGTTAAGGCTGCTCAGAGTGATGATTTTGTTACTCTGCTTGCTGCTGCTCAGGCTATTGAGGCATACTTTGGTTTCCCTGCTCCAAACAAGCTTGTTCAGGAGGCAGAGATTCCTGGAGGTATGTACTCAAATATGGTTGCGCAGCTTCAGGCTCTTAAGTCTGAGGATATTATGCCGCGCGCTATGGAGCTTATCCCAACAGTTCGTCTCTCTGCAGGTCTGCCACCACTTGTAACTCCAACCTCTCAGATTGTCGGCGCTCAGGCTGTAAACTGTGCTCTTGATGAGAAGGCTGGTCGTCCAATGTATCAGACAAAGAATAACCAGTTTGTGAACCTTGTAAAGGGTGAGTATGGTAAGACTCCTGTGGCTATCGACCCAGAGTTCCGTCTTCAGATTTGCGGAGTACGAGAGGAGACTCCATATGACATCTCTAAGTATCAGCAGCAACCAAATCCAGAGCTCGCTGAGGCTGGTGGCGTTAAGCTTGCTGAGAACGAGAAGGAGGTACTTTTGCTCGAGCTCTTCCCACTTGTTGCTAAACCATACTTGACAAATCTTAAGAAGAAGGCTTATGAGGCATCTGTTGCTGCTTCTGCTCCTGCTGCTCAGGATGCACCTGCTGCTGCAGATGTTAAGCAACCTATTACCGGTAAGACTATCGTTGCTCCGCTGCCAGGTAAGGTTATTGATATCAAGGTAAATGTTGGTGACACTGTTACTCCAGGTCAGGAGGTTGTTGTTCTTGAGGCAATGAAGATGGAGAACTCAATCACAGCAGACTTTGGTGGCGTTGTAAAGCAGATTCTTGTTGCTGTTGGTGACAATGTGGCATCAGATGCAATTATACTTGAGATTGGCGAGGCTGCTCCAGTTGCTGCACCAGCTGCTGCTCCTAAGGCTGCAGTTGTGGGTAATAAGATTACAGCTCCACTACCAGGTCGTGTAATTTCACTTGCTGTAAAGGTTGGTGATGCAGTATCTGCAGGTCAGGAGGTTGCTACCCTTGAGGCTATGAAGATGGAGAACTCTATCACATCTGACTACTCAGGTACAGTGCAGCAGATTCTTGTTGCAGAGGGTGACAATATTGCAACTGATGCAGTAATTATGATTATTGGTTAATAACTATAAAGCCAAACTATTATGGGATTTTTGAAGGAATTTAAGGCATTCGCCCTCAAAGGTAATGTGATGGATATGGCTGTCGGTGTAATCATCGGTGGCGCATTCGGTAAGATTGTTACCTCTTTGGTTAATGATGTTATTATGCCTCCTATCGGACTTTTAGTAGGTGGTGTAGATTTTACTAACCTTAAGTTGGTAATTAAGAAGGCCGTTGTAGAGGGTGGTGCGGAGATTGCTCCTGCAGTTACTTGGAACTATGGCGCATTTATTCAGCAGGTTGTTGACTTTACTATCCTTGCATTCTGTGTCTTTATGATGGTGAAGGTTATGAACAAGCTGATGAAGAAGGAGGAGGCAAAACCAGCTCCTGCACCTGCTCCACCAGCACCAACAAAGGAGGAGCTACTGCTTACTGAGATTCGTGACCTTCTTAAGGAGCAGAAGAAATAAATTCGTTTATATTACTTTGAGCACCTCTCACTTTTGGGAGGTGCTTTATATTCTTTTGATATGCTAAAAATTGGAGATAAAATGCCTCATTTTGAGGTTATAAATCAGGATGGAGAAGTCGTCACTTCGGAGCAATTGCTCGGTCGTAAGACAATCATATATTTCTATCCAAAAGATAATACAAGTGGCTGTACAGCAGAGGCTTGTAGTCTTAGGGATAATTATGCTGCTCTCGTAGCTAAGGGGTATAATGTGGTGGGCGTGAGTAAGGATAGTGCCGCATCACATCGCAAGTTTATTGACAAGTATGAACTTCCGTTTACGCTTCTTGCAGATACATCAACCCAGATGCTTCAAGATTTTGGGGCATGGGGTGAGAAGAGTATGTATGGACGCAAATATATGGGTGTACTGCGCCGAACATTTATCTTCGATGAGCAGGGTGTGCTGACTGATATAATTGAGAAGGTGGATACTAAGAACCACGCCTCTCAAATTCTCGCCTTGTAGAGTTTATACCTTTAAGTAAACCCCTTTGCGGTCAAGGAAGTAGAGTAATAACCAGCAGGCTGCAATATAACCGATAGATATTAGTACAGGACCCCAACCATCTGGTAGATGTGATGCTAAGCCGGCTGTAAAGTAGCGAGATATATCTCCAAATTTGATAAATCTTTGGGCAAGATATATCGTTATAGAGTTTACTCCAACGACTTTGAAAAAGTAACACCAGCGCTTGTACCCTTTTACGTCAATGATGTAGTAGAATAGTGCGAGCATAAAGAGTGAGTATGCACCAGCCGCAAGAACGAAGGCGCTGCTCCACAAAGTCTTATTAATTGGTTGGATGAAGTTCCATCCTACAGCGGCAATTAGTAGTACAACAGCAGAAACGGCCATAGTGGCAGCCTTGCGCTTGCCACTATGGTTACTGTTAAGAAGATACTCACCAGTGAAGATTCCGAGCATAGCTGTAACAACTGCCGGTAGATTACTCAATAGCCCCTCTGGGTCCATCACTCCGCGCCAAAGAATGTGATTTGGCATCAGTAGTCGGTCTATATATCCGGCAATGTTTCCCTCTTTAGTCCATACATCTACACCCATAGCATCAGGTGCAGGGATGGTTAGTAAAAGTGAGTAGCCGACAAGTATAGCTGCGCAGATTATAGCACGAACTTTTGGCTTGAGATATAGTGTTAGTAGTGCTGCACCCATCCATGCAATACCAATTCTGCCTAGCACACTTGGAAAGCGTAGGGTATCAAATTGCATCTTAAAAAAGCCGTTATAGAGCACGCCGAGAATAATGAGAATAACTGCTCTGCGGATGATTTTTGCTACGATAGCTCTATTATCTAGCCCATACTCTCTCTGCTTTGCGAGTGAAAATGGAAAGCTGACACCAGCAATGAATAGAAATAGTGGAAAGATGGTATCGTGGTGAGCAAAACCATCCCACGCTACATGCTTCATCTGTAGCGCAATCCAACTTGCTACTTCGCAGTTGGGGGTTAGGGCTGCAAGATTTGTAATAAGACCTGCCAAACCCATGATAAAAAGCATGTCAAAACCTCGCAATGCATCAAGCGAGAGTAATCTTTTGTTATTCTCTATTTTGTTCATAGAACAAAGGTAGTAAAAATCGGAAATATTAACTATCTTTGCAGCGAAAAATTGTCAATTATGGAATCTGTTGGATTTATTGAGTGGTGTTTAGAGAATTTGAACTATTGGACTATAACCTTGCTTATGGCTATAGAGAGCTCTTTTATACCATTTCCAAGTGAGGTTGTTGTTCCTCCGGCGGCTTATAAAGCGGCAGCAACTGGTGAGCTTAACGTTTGGCTGGTGGTTGTTTTTGCTACACTCGGAGCATTGATAGGGGCATTTATCAATTACTTCTTGGCACTATGGTTGGGTAAACCAATTGTCTATAAGTTCGCTAATAGTCGTTTGGGTCATATGTGTCTGCTTGATGAGCAAAAAGTTATCAAGGCTGAGGAGTTCTTTATCCGCTATGGCGTTGCTGCAACACTTATTGGTCGCCTTGTGCCGGCTGTGCGTCAGCTAATATCTATTCCTGCAGGTCTGGCAAAGATGAACATTGCAAAATTTGCACTATATACTGCAATTGGTGCGGGGGTGTGGAATGGAGTGCTTGCGACATTGGGCTACTACCTTGAGTCTGTAGTGCCAGAGGATATGCTTATTGCAACAGTTACTAAATATAGCCACGAGATAGGTTATTGTATTATAGCTGTGGTAGTTTTATCGCTTGCATTTATCATATATAAGGGAGTTAAGAGAGTTTAATCAATATAAATTATTACCTTTGCAAAAAATTTTACAACTATGAATATCGACAACTACATTTCAGAATTACTATTTTCAGTTGCTCAGTCCCTTTATGGCTCTGATGTTACCTTGCAGCATATCCAGATTCAGAAGACTCGTAAGGAGTTTGAGGGTGACTTTACACTCGTTACATTTCCACTTGTAAAGCTCGCACGCAAGTCTCCCGAGGCTACTGCAAACGAAATAGGTGAGAAGCTACTTGAAACTTGCAATCAGATTGGTGGTTACAATGTAATTAAGGGCTTTTTGAATATCTCGCTCAAGGCGGAGTTCTGGAAGGGTTGCTTTGATAATATTGTCGCAACTGAGAATTATGGTCAGGCAGAGTCTACTGGCAAGACCATTATGGTAGAGTATTCATCTCCAAATACAAATAAACCACTACACTTGGGTCACATTCGTAACAATTTGCTTGGTTATTCAGTTTCTCAGATTCTTGCAGCAAGCGGACACAAGGTTATCAAGGCAAACCTTGTAAATGACCGTGGTATTCATATCTGTAAATCTATGGTTGCATGGCAGCGTTATGGTAATGGCGCTACACCTGAGAGCACTGGTATTAAGGGTGACCACCTTGTAGGTGATTACTACGTAGAGTTTGACAAGCACTACAAGGCTGAGATTGCTGAGCTTGTGGCGGGTGGAATGTCTGAAGATGAGGCGAAGAAGTCTGCGCAGATTCTTCTTGAGGCGCAGGATATGCTCCGTAAATGGGAGGCAAAGGACGAAGATGTTCGTGCACTTTGGGAGATGATGAACGGCTGGGTATACGATGGCTTCGATGTAACATACAAGACTCTTGGCGTTGATTTTGATAAGGTCTACTATGAGAGCCAAACATATCTTCTCGGTAAGAGTATCGTTGCTGAGGGACTTGAGAAGGGTATCTTCTTCCGCAAGGAGGATGGCTCTGTGTGGATTGACCTTACAGCTGACGGCCTTGATCAGAAACTCCTTCTCCGTGGTGATGGAACATCTGTCTATATGACTCAGGATCTTGGTACTGCTCTTCAGCGTTTTGAACAGAATAATCTTGACGGTATTACATACGTTGTTGGTAATGAGCAGAACTATCACTTCCAGGTACTTAAGCTAGTTCTTAAGAAACTTGGCTATGAGTGGAGTGATGATATCTACCACCTCTCTTATGGTATGGTAGAGCTTCCAGAGGGTAAGATGAAGTCTCGTGAGGGTACTGTCGTTGATGCAGATGACCTTGTAGAGAAGATGGTTGCTACAGCTCGTGAGATGTCGGCAGAGCTTGGCAAACTTGATGGCTGCACAGATGAGGAGGCAGATAAAATTTGTAGCATGATTGGTCTTGGAGCACTCAAGTACTTCATTCTTAAGGTAGATCCTAAGAAGACTATGCTCTTTGATCCACGCGAGAGTATTGATTTTAATGGAAATACTGGTCCATTTATTCAGTACACTCATGCACGAATCTGCTCTGTACTTCGCAAGGCAGAGGAGCAGGGTGTTGTCTACTCTGAGAATATAGCAAATCCGACACTCCTACCTGAGGAGATTGAGATTATCAAGACTCTGTGTGACTATCCACAGACCGTTAAGGCAGCGGCTGAGGCGTTTGCTCCGTCAATGATTGCAGCATATACATACGAACTCTGTAAGCTCTTTAACGGATACTATCACGACCATTCAATTCTTCGTGAGCAGTGTGAGACTACAAAGCGCATGCGCCTGCAACTGGCAGCGCAGGTGGCTCGCATTATCCGTACAGCTATGTTGTTACTCGGCATTGAGGTGCCACAAAGAATGTAATTTATGGCAGGCTCTAATTTTGTAGATTACGTAAAGATATTTGCTCGCTCAGGTCACGGAGGAGCAGGCTCGGCGCACTTCCGTCGTGAGAAGTTTGTTGCCTTTGGCGGCCCAGATGGCGGCGACGGCGGTAAGGGTGGTAGTATTATCCTTAAGGGTGAGCGTCAGTATTGGACACTTATCCACCTGAAGTATCAGCGTCACCAGTTTGCAGAGGATGGTCAGTGTGGTTCAGGTGCACGTTCAAGCGGTAAGGATGCAAAGGATATTGTAATTCCAGTGCCACTCGGTACTGTTGCTCGTCGTGTAGTTGAGACTGAGGATGGAGAGATAGAGTATCAGTATGTTGGCGAGGTAACTGAGGACGGTGAGGAGCTCGTTCTTCTGAAGGGTGGCCGCGGAGGTCTTGGTAACTGGCACTTTAAGACACCGACAAATCAGGCTCCACGCTATGCTCAGCCTGGTGAGGAGGGTGATGAGGGCGCGTTTATCCTTGAGTTAAAGGTGCTTGCCGATGTCGGTCTTGTAGGTTTCCCAAATGCGGGTAAGAGTACGCTGCTCTCTGTAGTTTCTGCCGCTAAGCCAAAGATTGCCGACTATGCATTTACAACCCTTGAGCCAAACCTTGGTATTGTGGAGGTTCGTAATGGCCACTCGTTTGTTATGGCAGATATTCCAGGAATTATTGAGGGTGCTCATGAAGGCAAGGGTATTGGAACTCGATTCCTTAGACATATAGAACGAAATTCGGTGCTACTATTTATGGTTGCTGCCGATAGCGATAATATTGCCGAGGCATACGAGGTGCTTCTTGGAGAGCTTACGCAGTATAACCCAGAACTACTGGATAAGCAGCGCATCCTTGCAGTAACAAAGTGCGATATGCTCGATGATGAACTTATAGAGCAGATGAAGGCAGAACTTCCAGAGGGTATTGAGACTATCTTTATATCGTCTGTCTCAGGTCTTGGTATCCAACAACTTAAAGATAAGCTCTGGCAGATACTTCAGTAATCTAAGGTCGGTAACTCCGACCTTAACTACTGTTACTATTGACTATGAAAAGATTACTTGCAATACTACTAACCATCTTTGTATCAACTACCGCGTTTGCAAAGATTGAACACACAATTATTATTGACGAGGGAACATTTAAGCCAGTTCAAAAAGACAATCTTACTGGCCTAAATATTGACCCGATTAGTAAGGATAGCTCTCGCAACCCATGTGCTCGTGTGAAAATTCAGTTTCACAAGATGACTTTAGAGCAGATGGAGCAGTTGGAGCCGGTTTTCCCGTCAGGAATCATTGACTGCCCAAAGTTTAAGGTGACAGAAAATGCTGTGCTTATCCTTGAGTTTACTGCAAGACCTAATGTTAAATTCTACCTTAAACATCCTACTTTTGGTACATCTAATGAGGTGGAGTTTAGTTTTGAGGGAGATAAGGAGTATCAACTTGAAGCTACACTAAATCAACTATATAGTATTGTAGTACGTAGTAATGAAGTGGGTGCTGATGTATATATTGATGATGTATATAAGGGCAAAACGGATAACTCAAAGGAACTTATCGTCGAGGAAGTTACTAATGGTGATCATAAGTTAAAACTTACTTTAGACAAAAGGTCAAGTGAGATGGATATTACTGTTAACCCTCACAATATTTCATTCTCTCTTGATGTGGCTGAGGCAAAGACGGAGTATGTAGTCTTTAATGTTACTCCGGCTAATGCAAATGCGTCAGTGACTATTGACGGGCATACGCACAAAGTTGTAAATGGGCATTTTATGACACTCTTAGAGGTGGGAACCTATGAATTTACGGTTTCGGCTCCTGACTATCATAGTGATACAGGTACTATTGTAGTAAAGGAAGGAACTAAGGCTATAAGAACTATCCATCTTAAGAATGACGCAACGACGGTGACAATTACCGCGCCAAATGATGCAGAAATTTGGATAAACAATGAGAAAAAGAGTATTGGAACCTGGACTGGTGCACTTCAGTATGGATACTATATCTTTGAGGCTCGTAAAGAGGGCCACCGTCCAGAAAAAAGACAAGAGCATATCTATGAAAAGAGGTCAGAGCAGACATTTACACTTGAGGCACCTAAGCCAATGTTGGGTTCTCTGATGATTGAGGGTTCACAAACCTCTGCAAAGGTTACTCTTGATGGCAAAGAGGTAGGAACTCTGCCTCTTAAGCTCAAAGATATTCTTGTAGGTGAGCATACTGTTGTGGTTTCTATGTATGGATATATTACCCAGACTAAAAAAGTTACTATTAACGAGGGAAAGACCGAAAAGATTACTGTTGAACTTGATATAGACCCCTCTCACAAATCACACAGACATGGACACAATCATCATGCAATGTTGCAAAATGAGTTGCTAAAGAAGGTTAAGGCATTCTATCAGCATGGCATTAACCTCGCTTACTCAATGCACTCTATTTCGGGAGCTATGGTAAATCACGTTGGTGTTAGCTATATTGGAGGTGTTAGAGCGACCAAGACTATATTTGTCGGCTTAGGTGTAGGTGCAGAGTTTAATTTTGACAAGGTTGATAATAGCGCGATGCTTAAACAAGGTGCAGGGAAACCTCTGTCTGCGGGAACCATTAGCATACCTCTTTATCTACACGCACGCGCGTATATGGGTGACCATAGTCGAACTTTTGTTGCATTATCTGTCGGAGGAAAACTATTTGGCTCAGATAGTATCTATCATGAGGGCGTAGACTATAAGTACCATACTAATGGTCTATTTGCAGATTTGAATTTCGGTGTAAATTTTGGAAAGTTCTATATCAGTGCTGGCGCAACAACTCAGTCACTGCCTTGTATAGATGCATATTCAAATACTCAGTTAGATATTAAGTCTAAGATGGGTATCGGCGCTAAAATATCTGCTGGATTTAACTTCTAAACCGCTGTAATTATGAAACTTATATATAATGTCTTTATATTTTTTGTAGCAGCTCTTTTCTCTGTTAGCTGTTCGCAAACAATTGTTTTTGAGGACCCTACAAAGCCCGACTATGTAACCTATAAGGATATTTCTGCAGCAGGAACAGCTAACTGTTATATTGTTACCGCAGATGGAAACTATAAGTTTAAGGCTGTTAAGGGTAATTCAAATCAGAGTATCAGCGGAGTTAAGCGTGCGGATGTCATTTGGGAGAGCTTCGGCACAAGTGTTGCGCCTGATGCAGGGGATGTGGTCTCAACCGTGCTGTATAAGGATGGATATGTCTACTTCTCTGTTTATAAACCATTTGAGAGTGGTAATGCCTTAATCGCTGTGCGAAATTCAAGCGGTGCAATTCTCTGGTCATGGCATATCTGGTGTTCAGCGGATGGTGTTCATGATGAGGTTTATGCCAATAAAGCTGGTGTAATGATGGATCGCAACCTTGGTGCAACTTCTGCAATGCCAGGTAATGTGGGAACATTCGGTCTATTGTATCAGTGGGGTAGAAAAGACCCATTTTTGGGTAGTTGCTCACTCTCAACGCCAACTATAGCAGCTTCAACAGGGGAGTGGAGTAGTGTTTCAACTCCACAGAGTGTAGATTATGCAACCGAACATCCAATGACATTTATTAGCAATAACTTTGAGTGGTGTGCGGGTGATGGTGCTAACCATACTAACTATTCCAAGCGTTGGAAGGAGGGTGAGAAGAGTATATACGACCCATGTCCGGTGGGTTATCGTGTCCCTGATGGTGGCTTGGTTGGTTTGTGGTCAAAGGCAAATACAACCTCGCTTTGGAATAGTAGTTTCAAGGGGCTTGATTGGACTCTGTCTGACGGAACTACAGCATGGTATCCAGCAGCTGGCTATCGTAGCCATGATGGTGGTAATATCTTCCTTGTTGGAGAGTTTGGGTACTATTGGTCTGCATCTCCATTTGAGAGCATCGATTACTATGCAAGTTATTTGGGTTTCTACTATAGTGGTAACGTTACCCCGGCAAATGTAAACTATCGTGGCAATGCATACTCTGTGCGTTGTGCAAAAGAGATGTAATTAGAGTATTGTGGGTAACAAGAATATAAAAGAGCAATATGTTAGGTAGAGGTCTAGGGGCAATTGCGCTTCTGATATGTTCAAATCTTTTTATGACACTTGCTTGGTATGGGCAGGTGATGTTTAAGAGCCGATTTGAGAGAATTGGTATTATGGCCGTGATTGGCATTAGCTGGTTAGTAGCACTATTTGAGTACTGCTTTATGGTGCCTGCAAATCGCCTTGGTAGCGCTGAATATGGAGGCCCATTCTCAATTTGGGAACTTAAGGTTATTCAGGAGGTTGTCTCGCTTACTGTCTTTACGGTAATAGTGTTGCTGGTAATGAAGAACGAGGCACTACGTTGGAATCATCTTGTAGGTTTTATCTGCCTTGTAGCTGCAGTTTTCTTTATATTTAAGAAGTAATGCGATATACTCTAATCACCGGTGGAAGTTCTGGTATCGGAGAACAGTTTGCGCGTCAGAGTGCTGCAAATGGTGAGAATCTGATTCTTGTTAGTAATCAGCTCTCAGCTTTGCGCTCTGTCTCTGAGGATATTATTCAGCAGTATGGTGTTGATGTAAAGTTTATGGAGATGGACCTATCAGCAGCTGATGCAGCGGAGCGTATATACGCTTTTGCAAAGGAGTTGGGAGAGGTTGATACCCTAATCTCAAATGCAGGTGTGTTACACTTTGGTAAATTTCTCAATACATCAGAGTCTTATTTAGACTTTATTACGGCTCTCCACTTTACGACCCCAATGAAGCTGTGCAGACTATTTGCAAGAGATATGGTGGATCGCAAACAGGGTAGAATACTTATTGTCAGCTCTATGACAGCGTGGACACCATATCCGACAATGTCGCTTTATGGCTCAACAAAGGTCGCACTCAAGAGTTTTGCTCAGTCGCTTTGGTATGAACTCAGAGAGCATAATGTAACCGTTACAACACTCTTCCCAGGTGCAGTAGATACTCCGCTCTATGATTTAAGTGATCGTCATCGTAAGTGGTTACGTGCCTTCGGAGTTATGACTACACCTCAAAGTATTGCTCAAAAGGGACTAAAGGCTATGCGCCGTGGTCGCAGAACCCTCATCCCAGGTCTTTTTACAAAGATTGCTGTCACTGCATGCCGAATACTTCCAGCAGTGGTTATTCTGCTGGTAATGAAGATTCCTGCAGTGCGTAGGCTGCTCTCTAAGCTATAATTTAGCCTTAAAAACCTTCAGCGGACTTGTAATATATCCCTTAATTGAGTACCAGATATTTCCCCAATAGCTGTCTGGTACTACTTCGTCGTAGCACCACTTACGAGATATTCTATTACGAGTTTTGAGTACAAAAGCGCGTATAAAGTTCATCTGGCTGTGCTTTTGTTCATCTTCAAAGCTCAGTATATCCTCTAACACTCTTGAGGCAAGTGCTTCATATCGTTCTGAAAAATGTAGTGGGAGAGTAATACCTAAAATTTGCTCTGCAATAGTTGTAAGAATGGAGGCAAAGCGTGTCAGACCACAATTCTCGAGATGTGATAGAATGGTATTGATGTCTATGCGATCTCTGTAGTAGTTGAGCATTATGCCCCAGTCGCAGATATCTCTTAGCTTGATGCATTCTCTTGCATAGTGCCAGCTGGCGTGGCGAGCAAAGAATAGTGTTGCAAATTCTGCTGACGGAATTAATGCACCTGCAACTGTGGGGTGGTTGTCGTAGTTATCTACTAACGACAAGAGCGCTTGCTGCACATATTCACCAGTTCTATTTACGTTAGGATTGACAAAGTATAGATGATTTTCAACATTTATACCATCTACAGTAAACTCTGAATGGACAAAGAAGTCAAGACGAAGGTCAATTCCAGCCTTTCTTACCGCCTCATTGCCCTTATCGTAGTCACCCATTAGATAGATATCTATATCACCAGACTGACGATGCGTAGGTTCCGGGTACATAGATGCAATGGATAAACCCTTGAGAATCATGGTATTAATGCCTCTCTTGGCAAAGAACGTAGTTAGTTTTTTTGCCGATGATAGCTGCTTGGCATAGATGTTCTCAATGTGGCTGACATTATATGCCCACTGAACTTTAATGTCTAGCTCAGGTTGATACTCTTCGTCTAACTTGCGGATGCCATCGTAAGCAAAGGCAAGCACTCCCTGCTCAAGTGCGGCATTGTATACATCTTGCCACTTGTTATTGCTCATGCGGTCAAAGAGTGTGCGTGAGTAATCACCTCCGATAAGCGCAAGGCGAAGCAGCGCAAAGAGTCGCTGTCTGGTTATAGAACTTATTGTTGCCATTGCTTAAGCTCTCATTTTGATGAACTTTGCAGGATTGCCTGCCCAGATTTCATTATCTCCCACAGACTTTGTTACCACGCTGCCAGCACCGATGATTGCACTACGTCCAATTTTTACCTCGCCAGTAATAATTGTTCCACTGCCAATAAAAGCGTGCTCGCCAATGGTTATATGACCCTCAATGAAGTGTATATCCTCGCGGTCTGGGTTTGAGGTGTCAAGGCGATGCGTTAGTAGTCGCACGCCAGAGGTGATATGTGCATCATTGTGGATTGTGATATTACCAGGATGCATAGAATCAAACTGCACATCGCGGGCAATAAAGTATTTGCTGCCCGTGAGTTTTACGCCCGCTGCACGGATAAACAGCGTGCGCCAAGTACGTGGCATTGGTATGCGCGCAAGTGCAAAGAAGATTACAGCGCGGATATGTGAAAGGTCCAGATTTATTCCTTGTTGCTTGAGTGACATAGTAGTGTGTTGTAAAGTTTAATAATCTTTGGATATAGAGCTTGCTCGGTAAACTTCTCATTAGCTACCTCACGACATCTATTACTCATAATTTTGTACTGCTCCTCGTTTATGGACTCCATTGCTTCAACAGCAGAGATAAGCTCCTCTACAGACTTTGATGTGAATAGATAGCCTGTCTCTCCTTGCTCCACAATCTCAGCAATGCCACCTATGCGTGCGCCAATAGTTGGTATGCCGGCACTTTGTGCCTCAATAATGGTCATTGGGTTATTTTCATAACACTCTGAAGGTACAACGATTGCTTTACAATTTTTAATTGTCTGTCGTAATTGCTCTCCACGTTGATAACCGCAAAACTCTATGTTGTTTGTGGTAACCATTGCGATGAGACTCTCTTTAATATTGCCCTCGCCGACAATTTTTAGCTGAAGGTGTGGTAGAGCGGTAAATGCCTTAATCAGTGTTTGAAGCCCCTTCTCTTCGCTTAAGCGACCGAAGTACAGATAGTAGTTGCCCATTGTTGTGCTGATATGGCTCTGCTCAAGTGGGGCAATAGCATTATGGGCGACAATGCACTGTTTATCTTTTAGCTCCGGTAGGGCTTTGAGGTGCTGCTGATAGCTAAAATTGCTAACGAAGATATATCCATCTATCAAATCTGTTGCACGAATGATCCACTTGCGGAAATATGCTTCGGCACTCATCAGTGCGCTACGTGCGATTTGACCCTGAGAACAGCGATTCTTTAGGCAGTTAAGATAATTTCCATTCAGACACTCTTCGCACACTGCGCCATCTCCACGGCGGAAGGTATAATTAGGGCAGACCATTCGGTAGTCGTGAGCGGTGTGGACAATAGGTATATTATGTCTTTTAAGTACCCCAAGAATTGATGATGAAAGACCACCCCAAAGTAGGTGAATATGTGCTATATCTGGTTTTTCAGCCTCTACTAACTTCTCAAGAGCCCTCTTAGCACTGCCGTTATAAATATATCGCAAAGCTCCAAGAATTGGGTTGATGGTCATATTTGACTCAACAAAGTATTCGTTACTGCCGTAGCTATTATTACGAGAGTCCTTGCAACTGAAAAAGATGACATTATGACCTGCACGCGTAAGCATCTGGGCCATATTGAAATATACGGCCTCTGAACCACCTCTGAGGTAGTGGAAGTTATTGATTAGAAGTACTTTCATCTTTTTTTTGGTCGGGTCTATAATCATCTACGCTCTTTGCAAAGTCAAGTCCGAAGCTATTGATTGCAGATGGGCGTGGTTTTGGCCTATATTTGTATAGTGCAAGCACAAGAATTGTCATTGCAACAACACATCTTTCATTTGCAAGGGCATTTGATGTTGCCTGAATAAGTATATAGCTGACAATTATAAGTGCTGTTTTATAGCGCTTAATGTCGGCTGTGAGGTTGTAGTGGTTATTGATCTGCTTGAATAGGTAGTAGAAAAACCATATAAATAGCGCTATACCGACATATCCAAACTGAGCAAGGATAGGATAGTAGGTATCAGCAGCAAAACTCATCTCTGCACCCTCGTTTAGACCCCAGATATTTTCAAGATTATACTTTGAGTATATTGGCGAGTACCATATCATTGATGCAGGGTTTGCGTATGTAGCAAATCCACTACCAAAAGGGACGTAGTCTGCCATAATCTCCCACATCTTGATGTAGAGCATTGGACGGGCATTGTACTGGTAGTCTTGGACAAAGTAGAATATAAATTCATCTTTGACAACAAAAAACATTACAGCTATTGCCACTGCACCCATTGTCAAATACTTCAAGTTAATCTTTATAGGCTTACTAACAAAGAAGATAATCAAAATAGCTGCTACAAAGGTTGCTCCGAACTTAGATGTTGGGCTGAGAAGACCTGCACTCATGATAAGAATTGTGGTTATCTTTGAGGCGGTGGAATCTCTGTTACAGCATAGATAGTACAGTGTTCCGATTAGTATTGCAACAGCTGATAGAGCCTCTCCTGTAAGCATGACGCCATATGTCACAACTTCGCGGTCATCGGGATGTTGGAAATATATGGCAATAAGCAGAAATAGGCTAATCCAGCAGATGCCTTGGAGTAGATCAAAATGCAATCTTTCCAGTCGAGGCTTTATGCACATAAGACCAAAGAATACCAGATATGGTTTGGACTGCATAATAAAGTCATTGACAATAGCTATCTGTTCATTTGACTCTATGACAAGTGAGTATATAAGGTAGAAAAACGATATTGCTAACCAAATTATAAATGGTTTATTGAATGGTATCTGACGGGTTAGTATCTTATAACCAGCATAAAGAGCGATAATCAATGTGAGCGTCTCATCTATATATGTGAAGACACGCAGCTCGTAGAATAGTACTCCGAACAGCATGTACATCAGCGTGAATATAGTGAATAGAGTTCCGTTCATTAGTTGTTATGCTTAGTTTGTATCTTATATCTGTATAATACGTGTAACATTATGCAATATATAATCTGCGAAATCAAGATAGCAATAAACGCCATCAATGCTCCGTAGCTATTTCCAAACTTTAGTAGAAGCGGCAGTGCTATAAGTATAGAACCGTAGTTCCTAACAATATATCCCAGTAGAGTAATCCAGTTATAACCTCTAGAAATAAACTCCTGTACGTAGATGTCGCTCAAACTCTCAAATATGCTTGAAATGGCAGTGATGATAATAACATGAGCAAGACCTACGAATGAATCTCCATATATCTGCTCAATTATTGGTGAGAAGAGTGCAACACCAAGAGCCGGAAGCATTGTCGCAAAAAGATTTATCTTAATCATTGTAGAGAAAGTCTGTTTGTGACGAGCATTGTCATTTAGAGAACTTGATAGGTGCGACAGAATTACATTCCTCAGTACGTTTGGTATAAAAATGATAAACTGGTGACACTGGTTTGTGGCTGTGTATAGCCCCAACTCATCATATCCAGCAAGGGTTGTAACCATCATGACTCTTATCCAGCTAGCACTTGCGTAGACGCTCTCCTGCATTGCTATTGGCAATGAAAATCTAAATAGGTTGCCAATTGTAGTTGCCGAGCTTGTAGAGGAGTTATAGTTATCTCTCTTAGGAATAGTTTTTAGGTGCTTGTATATGGCAATTTGGTTGAGAATACACTGTATAAATGTCGATATAAATAGTGCTGATACTGCGCCGGCAAGTTTGAAGTAGAATGTCAGCGCTACGCCTAGGAATAGGGTGGCAATACCGGCTATGGTGTTGTTTATAGCAATGGCTTTGAATAACTTTAGACCTGAAAGCAGACCAAGTTGAGTAGTGTTTATCGCATTAAATATGACAATAAAAGATGTGTATCGCAGAATATGAACCAAATGTGGTTCGTTGGTAATCAACCCCGCACACGAAAAGAGGAGTATCGCCATAATTGAACTTGTGATAAGCGTGATGGCGATAGAGTTGTGGATAATGTTTGATATTGATTTTCTATCGGTAGCCTCGCACTGGGCCATATATCTGTTGGCGGTACTACCGAGACCAAAGGTGGAGAATACGGCGATGTAAAATAGCGTACTTTTTACCATGCCGTACTCGCCAAACGCCTCTACACCTAATAGTCGTGCAATGATAATACCAACAACCATTGCAGCGCACTTACTGACAGCACTGCCAATAATTGCCCACGAAGAGTCATGAGCTATTTGACTATCCTTTATTTTGGAGATAAGAGCGGAAATTATCTTCATTCGTAAGTCTAGTTAGGTGTGGTAATTATCTATCTGTTTGCGTACATCTCGTTATAGTAGTTTTCGTACTCGCCAGAGATTATGTTGTCCATCCAATCCTGATTATCCAGATACCAGGCAACGGTCTTTTCAATACCCTCTTCAAACTGTAGTGATGGCTCCCAGCCAAGCTCCTTTTGCAATTTTGTTGAGTCGATGGCATAGCGTAAATCATGCCCAGCACGGTCCGTTACATAGGTTATAAGTTCTTCGCTCGTACCCTCTGGATTGCCCAATGCTCTGTCTACTGTGCGGATAAGTACGTGAATTAGGTCAATATTCTTCCACTCGTTAAAGCCACCGATGTTGTATGTCTCGTTAATCTTACCATTGTGGAAAATTGTATCTATTGCCCTTGCATGATCTACTACATAGAGCCAGTCGCGTACATTCTCACCCTTACCATATACCGGTAGTGGTTTACGTTGGCGGATGTTGTTAATGAATAACGGAATCAACTTCTCAGGGAACTGGTATGGTCCATAATTATTTGAGCAGTTGGTGACAATGGTCGGCATGCCGTATGTGTCATGGAATGCGCGCACAAAGTGGTCTGATGATGCTTTGGACGCAGAGTATGGTGAGTGTGGATTGTACTTATTTGTCTCGTAGAAGAAATCTGTGCCGTAGGCAAGATGGTGCTCAGACGATGCAGATGTTGAGAATGGAGGCTCTATTCCCTCTGGATGAGTCATCTCAAGTGCGCCATAGACCTCGTCGGTAGAGATGTGGTAGAATCGCTTGCCCTCGTACCTATCTGGTAGTGACTCCCAGTATATACGGGCTGCCTGAAGAAGTGAAAGAGTGCCGATAACATTCGTCTTAGCAAAGGTGAATGGATCCTTGATGCTTCTATCTACATGGCTCTCTGCGGCAAGGTGGATAATTCCATCAACCTCATACTGCTGCATAAGAGAGAGCACTGTGTCAAAGTCGCAAATATCTGCCTTGACAAAGATGTAGTTGGGATAGTTCTCAATATCCTTGAGATTTGCCAAATTGCCTGCGTATGTCAGCTTATCAAGGTTGATAATTCTGTAATCAGGATATTTGTTTACAAATAGGCGAACTACGTGGCTCCCAATAAAGCCTGCACCGCCGGTTATAATAATGCTTTTCATGTTATCTCTTTAGTCGTGTTAAACAGTGTAGCATAGACTCTCTCCAGTGAGGAATGTCTACGCCAAATGTGCGCTTCACCTTACTCTTGTCTAGCACAGAGTAAGCAGGTCTGCGGACCTTTGAGGGAAATTCAGATGAGTGGCATGGATTAATTTGACACTGTGTATTTCCTGCAGCTACTGCAATCTCACGCGCAAAGTCATACCAGCTACATACTCCCTCGTTTGAGAAGTGATATACACCCTCATTGCCCTCATAAATTCCATACTCGATAATCGAGAATATCAGTACTGCAAGGTCAGCAGCATATGTTGGTGTTCCAACCTGGTCAAAAACTACATTTAGCTCACTACGCTCAGCAGTTAGGCGAAGCATAGTCTTGAGGAAATTGTTGCCAAACTCTGAATATAACCAAGCGGTGCGGAAAATCAGAGCCTTGCATCCAATCTGAGCAATAGCCTGCTCACCATGTAGCTTTGTCCTTCCATATGCTCCGAGCGGATTTACCTCCATATCCTCTGTACGAGGGGTGTTGCCATCTGTGCCAAAAACATAATCTGTAGAGATATGGAAAAGGGTGGTGTTGTTGTTTTTTGCAGCCTCAGCAAGGTTTGCCACTGCAGTAGCGTTTATAAGCTCAGCTGTCTGCTCATCATCCTCAGCTCTATCAACGTTTGTATATGCTGCACAGTTGATTATAACAGAGATATTGTTTTTTGTAACAAAATCTTCCACTGCACTCTTATCGGTTATATCCAACTCGGCTATGTCTGTAAAAATATAATTATTTGGAGATAGTGAACCAACACGCTGCATTTCTCTGCCAAGCTGTCCATTTGCTCCTGTAACTAAAACATTCATACTAATAGAGATTTACGTTGTAATCAAATAGATATTCAGCCTCTGTCAGAGAATTATGGTGTTTGTCTTTCTCCGAAAGAAGAATATCCTGCTCTGGAATACCCCAATCTATGCCGATTGTAGGGTCATTCCACGCAATGGCACCCTCTGACTGTGGCGCATAGAGGTTGTCGCACTTGTACTGGAAAATAGCAGTTTGGCTCTTTACAATAAAACCATGAGCAAAGCCTCGAGGAATAAAGAGCTGGCGGTGGTTCTCGGCTGTAAGCTCTGCGGCGACATACTTGCCGAATGTTGGCGAGCCACGACGAATATCCACGGCAACATCAACAACTGCACCCTCAACTACTCGTACAAGTTTTGACTGTGCATATGGTGGCTTCTGAAAGTGTAGTCCACGAAGTACTCCGTAGCTCGACTTGCTCTGATTGTCCTGTACAAAGTTGGTCTTAATGCCTGTCTTTGCCTCAAACTCGGCAGCATTAAAGCTCTCATAGAAGTAACCACGAGCATCGCCAAAAATCTTTGGCTCAATAATTACTACCCCCTCAATATCTGTCTTTATAACCTCCATCTACTTGTTCTTTACAAGGTTAATCATATACTGTCCATATGCGTTACGCTTCATAGGCTCGGCAAGACGGAGTAGGTCCTCATCTGTAATCCAACCCTTGCGCCAAGCAATCTCCTCAAGGCAGGCAATCTGTACCCCCTGACGGCTCTCAATAACCTCTACAAAGCGAGACGCGTCAAATAGGCTCTCCTGAGTGCCGGTGTCAAGCCAGGCAAAACCACGACCGAAGACCTGTAGCTTTAACTCGCCATCCTCGCGGAAACGGTCGTTTACAGAGGTGATTTCATACTCGCCGCGAGCAGAAGGCTTGATGCTCTTAGCTACCTCAACAACCTTGTTGGGGTAGAAGTATAGACCTACAACGGCGTAGTTGCTCTTTGGGTGAGCGGGCTTCTCCTCAATGCTGATAACATTGCCCTCGCTGTCAATCTCTGCAACACCAAAACGCTCTGGGTCGGGTACCTGATAACCGAAAATTGTAGCTTTGTTCTCCTTCTCGGCGGTCTCAACGGCTTTGCGAAGCATGCCGGTGAATCCCTGACCGTAGGAGATATTATCACCTAAAACAAGGCATGCGCAATCATCGCCTATAAACTGCTCGCCAATAATGAATGCCTGCGCAAGACCGTCCGGAGATGGCTGCTCTGCATACTCGAAGTTTACACCGTAGTCGCTACCATCACCAAGTAGACGGCGAAAACCTGGTAGGTCGTTGGGGGTAGAGATAATAAGAATATCCCTAATGCCGGCAAGCATAAGTACTGAAATTGGATAGTAAATCATCGGTTTGTCGTAAATAGGCAGCAACTGCTTACTTACACCCTTTGTGATAGGGTAGAGGCGTGTTCCACTGCCTCCCGCCAATACAATACCTTTCATTGTTTTAGGTTTTGGTTATCTGTTATCTATTATAAACCTTCAAAGATAATAAAAAAAGCACAATCTACCAAATCGAGATTGTGCTTTAGGGTTTATAGTTGTTAAATATTATTTAACAAAGCGTGCTTTTACATTCTCAGTTGCGCGGCGAAGAAGCTCTGCTGGGCAGCAAAGTGTGATTCGTACATAACGCTTGCCCTCTGTTCCGAAGATACCGCCAGGAGTGAGGAATACATCGCACTTCTCCATTACCTCGTCAGAGAAGTCGTAGCAGTCGCCCTCGTAGTCCTCTGGAATCTCTGCCCAGATAAATAGACCTGCCTGATTTGGCTGATAGTGGCAACCAAGCGCATCAAGAAGTGCATTACCCTCCTTCTCACGCTCGCGGTAGATGGCATTAAGCTCTGTAAACCACTCATCGCCAAGAGATAGGGCGGTCTCGGCTGCTGCCTGAACTGGGTAGAACATACCAGAGTCCATGTTGCTCTTGAATGTGAGGATTGAGTCAATCCACTCCTTCTTACCCATAATAACTCCTACACGCCAGCCCGCCATTGAGTGACCCTTGCTCAGCGAGTTCATCTCCATAGCAACATCCTTTGCGCCAGGAACTGAGAGGATACTCATAGGCTTGTCGGCGTTGCGGATAAAGCTGTATGGGTTGTCGTGGATAATGAGGATGTTGTGCTTTGCACCAAAGGCAACAATCTTCTCGAACAACTCGCGGGTTGGAGTCTTGCCGGTTGGCATGCCTGGGAAGTTGGCAAACATAATCTTCACGCCCTCAAGACCTGCCGCCTCAATAGCCTCAAAGTCAGGCATAAAGTCGTTTGACTTGTTGAGCGAGTATGGGAGCATCACGCCGCCAGTCATACTTACCGCAGCCTTGTATGCCGCATAACCAGGATTTGGTACAAGCACCTTGTCGCCTGGGTTTATAAATGTCTGGCAGATGTGCATAATACCCTCCTTTGAGCCGATAAGAGGGAGAACCTCGGTGTTGTAATCAACCTCTACGCCATACCACTTGGCATACCAGTCTGCAAATGCCTTGCGAAGAATTGGCTCGCCCTTGAATGACATGTACTTGTGAACATCTGGACGCTGTGCCTCCTGGTAGAGACGCTCAATCACTGCCGGAGCAGGTGGAAGGTCGGGACTTCCCATCGCGAGCTTGATAATCTGACGGCCTGTTGCCGCCTCAATCTCTGCAATCTCACGCAGACGACGCGAGAAGTAATATTCGCCCGTTCCGTCCATGCGGTGGGCACGCTGGATATCAACCTTATTCATAGTCTTAGTTGTTTAGTTGCGCAAAGATAACGAAAAAATGGATATCTGAAACAGTCCGCACGAAAAAAACACCCACATTTTACTGCGGGTGCTCTCTATATTTTGAGTCGTTCTATTTACTAAAAGTCGTAACCTACGATGTAATCAGCGTAGTTGCTCCAATATTTTGCGGACTTGTAAGTTTCTACAGATGCGCGAGGAACGTAAATCTTACGGCCAAAGGCGTTGTCGTAGAACATCGACAAATCTCCACTTGGCGGAGTTGTTGGCTTGCAATATACCTCTTTCAGCGAGGTGCAACCAGAGAATGCACGATCTCCAATAAATGTAACGCTATCAGGAATAGAAACACTTGTCAGAGAGGTGCAACCAGAGAATGCAGACGCTCCAATTGAAGTAACGCTATAAGGAATAGTAATGCTTGTTAGCGAGGTGCAACCAGAGAATGCAGAATTTACAATCAAAGTAACGCTATTAGGAATAGTAACACTTGTCAGCGAGGTGCAATTCATAAATGCATCCCATCCAATAGAAGTAACGCTATCGGGAATAGTAACACTTGCTAGCGAGGTGCAATTTCTGAATGCATAATTTCCAATCTCAGTAACGCTATCGCCAATAGTAACACTTGTCAGCGAGGTGCAATAATAGAATGCATAACTTCCAATCGAAGTAACGCTATTGCCGATGACAACCTCAGTAAACTTTGCTTTAT
>JAEIGA010001785.1_pt1 | contig 34098 bp, 61 predicted proteins | sample 9270691 | NCBI WGS metagenome assembly JAEIGA01 (sample SAMN17057246, study PRJNA624740) | gut metagenome | biome: biome; isolation source: fecal sample | host: Bos grunniens | place: China: Xizang | collected 2019 | reverse complement strand
TGACGATCTCCTGAAGGCTTTCATCATCTACTGTGATCGGATTACCATTGACGTATGTGGCTGTCACTACCTGAGAAGCCTTTGCGATTGCATCCTGCTCGACCTTGTTCTTCTTCTCGGCAGTCGATACCGCCTTATCCTTCGGGTTTCCGCCTTCAGAGAGAATAGTCGATTCGGATCGCCATGCGAAGGTGACAGATGTCAAAATGATGTTCCGATCATATCCATATCGATCCTTTGTGGTGATCATATCTCCTGCCTCGATACTCGGATCAGAGACCATGCCGATCTCGCATGGATAATACTCGACTCCTCGGAGGAGGTTGTAGATGTTCGTCAGTATCTGAGTCTTCACTCGGTCTGTATCACTTATGATCGGAATGTCGCCTAAATCGACCACAATGCCTTCGATCGTATCATCAATGATCTCATATGGATAATAGTTCTGCTCGGCTAGGAAACGGCATTTTACGCCGTTTACGATGGTCTTGTATCCTGCAAATGTCGCAGACGTTCTTCTGTGCCTCAGAAGTTCCATATCAGGAACAATATGAAACTGTCTGACGGACAGTCTTCCGGATCTGTCGATGATGCAATATCCGCCAAGGATGATCGACACATAAGAGAGCGCATCTCGGTATGTTAAGACTCGCTCAGGATCGATCGTGAGAGTCTGCTCTGCATTCAGCATCTGAGAGACCTGATATGCCGTGACTCCGATCTCTACTCCACATCTTTCGCAGATGAAGGACAGGACATTGAATGGAGTGCCTGTGAATCGGGACTCGATCTTCTGATCAAAGGCTGTCATATCATCGATGCAGTCGTATTGAGTCACCATACTCGCAACCTTCGGAGACGAGCATCTGAAGACTCCGAGAGGAATCTCCTGCTCGCCTTCTCCGACCTTGTAGAAGCCTGTCAGGATGATCGTCACAGACTGTCCTTCTATCTCAGGAATGACCGATACGAAGGACGAGAAGGACATCTCCGATGCATAGCATGTGCCGAGATTGAAGTCTCGGTTATTGCTCGACCGCCAGTTAATCGACAGCGAGCCTCTCACGATGTCCTTGTTCTCCAGATCGTAGGAGTCCTCTCCATTGATGATCTGGATTCTGATCCGGTTACGAAGCCTTCTGCCTCGCATCATCTGGATATAGTCATTCGATACATCAATCATCTTCGATGTCTCCTATCTCTTCGAAATCGAAGCCATAAGACCATGCATTCGCTACTGCATCATGGATGATCTTGTTCGTATCGGCAGGAGTGATCAGAGCGAGGAAGGATCTCGGAGATCCTGTCCTCGGATTATATATCTTCATCTCGGAGACCAGTTCGATCGAAGCCTCGATCGTCTGGATCTGGCTCTGAAGCATTCCTGAAAAGGAGACAGAGCCTCTGAGTTTACCTTCCGAGTCGATCTCTTCGATGACCTTTCCTCCGCCTTCGGTCTCGTATTCGTTGTACTTAAATTCCTTGCCTACGGAGACCGCTCCCTTTCCTAGTTCTACATCAGGGAGTTTAGTTCCATTGATCTCTAGGAGATCATAATATACTCTTTCGTCAGACACTTACTTGACCTCCACTTCTTGTAGTAATATTTCGCTTCGCATCGATGAAGATTTCCTCAACGATTCTGTTACCGAGCATTAACTGGATCACTTCCGGTCTCTGACTTGTCGCTCGTGCCAGTTCGACCAGACGGCTCATGGATTTATCTGCCTTCGATCCGCTCGGAGAGTAAGAGAGAGAATCAATGGAGACCGCTCCATAATCCACATCGTTCATGGCATCCTGAATCTTATTCACAGCCTCCGGAGTCTCGTCCTCGATTCCGTCAGAATAACCCTTCATGACCATCTCGCCGATCCACTTCATCTTAGTGCTAGGAGAATGGATTCCGAAACCTGTCTGCTGACCTTCTACATAGCCTTCTGCTGTCTTCTGACCATACTTCTCTGCCCAGTCAGTCGAGTCCATGATGCTTCCTGCGCTGAACCAGTTCTTCGGATTCAGGGCATCCTTCAATTTGCCCCACATGGACTTAATACCCTTCCAGATATTCTCGCCCAGTTCCTTACCGAATTCCCACATGCCAGTAAAGGCATCCTTAATGCCTCCCCATACTAACTCTCCGAATTCTCCGATCTTGCCTGTGATGTAGTCCCATGCTCCCATCAGACCATCACCGATCTTCTCGAAGATGCCGAGAGCATTACTCAGGATGTCCGATCCCCAAGATCCAAGACCTTCGCCTCCGAGGATCTTACCAAGCAGATTCGACAGACTGGAAACGATATAGTTCCATGCCTTGCCGATTCCGTCTCCGATCGCTTCGAAGACCTTGATCGCACCTTCGAGGATCATCGGAATTCCTTCAGTCACCATGAATCCGAGGAGATTACTCAGTAATTCGCCCATTGTACCGAGGAGCATAGGGAGATTCTCCATGATGCCCTGAGCCAGAGCGATGATGATCTGGATACCGCATTCGAGTAATTGTCTCAGCGTATCCGGATTCGTCAGTTCCTTAACGATGACATCGACCAATTCGAAGATTGCACGAATGACCTCACTCGCATTCTCGATGAATCCCTTCGCCAAAGATTTGACCAATTCGAGAGCGACCTTGATCATCATGGGAAGGAGTTTCGGAGTCAATTTGAGGATGATCTGTCCGACAGCCATCAAGATCTTCTGGAGACCGGAAGTGATTTTATCTATATTCTTTTCGATCGCCTCGATGATTTTTGGCAAGGCTGAAACGACAGCATCTGCCAAGCCTACGACCGCATCTATGAGGACAGGGATCGCCTGTTCAAGTATAGATGGTAACTGACTAGCGATAGCCTCGAATGCCTGTGGAAGCGCAGAGATCAGCGATGTCAGTATAGAGCCTGCTGTCTGGATGACCTTCGGCAGTTTCTCATTCAGTTTCTGTGCGAAGTCTTCGATGCCCTTCTTGATCATGCCGATTCCGCTCTCATCGCCTGAGAAGAGTTTCGTCAGACCATCCATTACTGTCGAGAGGCTCGGCAGGAATTCGCCCATCAGATTGTTTTTCGCTCCGGTCAGAGCAGTCTTCAGATTCTGGAGACTGTCCTTGTACTGCGCTCCTGCCTTGACAGCATCCTCGGACATAACTCCTCCGAGATCATGGACTTCCTGCTTCATTCGAGCAGTCTCATCTGCTGTCTGATTCAGAAGAGGCATGAATTCCTGATACGACTTTCCGAAAAGTTCCTGTGCCAGTTCCGCCTTCTTCGTCTCATCTGTCACTCCCTGAAGAGCCTTGATGGAAGCCTCCCACTTCTCCTCGGAGGACATGTTCTGCATGGCTTCGGCATTGAGTCCCAATTCCTTGAAAGCCTCGGAATTCGAGTCGAGAGCCTTGTCGAGTTTGATCATCGCTCCCTTGACGGACTCGATACTCGATCCGTTATGTTGCATGATGAAATCCCACTCCTGAAATGCATCAGTCGTGAATCCCATTTTCTGCGAGAGTTTGTCTATATTATCAGCGTATGAGGCTGTCTCTCCTGCATTCTTGATGAGTGCTGTCGTTGCTCCTCCGATCGCAGTTCCGAGGCTGACAAAAGCACCTACACCGACCTTAGCGATCGTCTTCGCTCCGGATGCGATGGAAGATCCAAGCGCAGAGAAGGACTTCTTCGAGGACTCGACATTCTTCTCGTAATCCTGTGAGTCGAGAGATATCTTGGCGACCAGATCCATTACGTTCATAGTCTTATTCTCCTCTCAGTTTATCTGTGAGTCTTGCTGTGATCCTGTCTGCTTCTTCCTTATTCTTCTTCTCGTTCTCCTCAGCATGTACTTCTGCCTTGGCTTCTTCGAGAAGATCGCTGAATCTCTGTTTATAAGTCATGGTCTTATTGACTAGAGCGAACAGACCATCCGCCACATAGTTCCGCCATGCCTTCTCCTCGTCTCTTATGCGAAAAGCGGACATGCAATAATCCATCACATATCCGCTTCCGCACAGTTCGAGCATATCCAGATTTATGCTTTGGACACAAGCGAGATATTGGTCTGCCCCAAATGTGCCACAGAAGCGAAAAAACGGATCACATTCCTTGATTCTAGCATGTCCGAGATACATCCGAGATAATCATCGATCTCATAATCATCTACGTTCTCCGGCTCTACGAAGCACGAGAGAGCGATCACAGCCAGAGTCTCATCGAATTTCTTGTCGAGCATGATGTCTAAGATGTCCATGAAGTTCTTCATCATCTGAGACTGCTGTGCCTTCTGATTACGAAGCATGATCTCGCCCTGCTCCTCCTTCGTCATCGTCTGGAGGATCGCTTCCTTCTTCGGGAGTCTCTTCCGGATCTCTGCGATGTCCTCGGAAGTGAGCCACTTCTCGACTAATCTCTTGATCCTGAGAGTCTGCTTCAGGAATTCACTCGGTTTACATGTTGCTAGATTTTTCATTGTTGCTCTCCTTTTCTAGCGATCTTATACTTCAGATCGCTCATAGTATGTCTTGTTGGAATCGACCTCTGTATCATTGGTCAGTACATAACGATCTCCACTCAGGACGTACCATCCCTCTTCCTTCGGATTCTCTGTACCGACAGGAGAGACAGATGTGTATGTGTATTCTGTCGGTTCGTCATCTGACTTCTCCAAGAAGTAGAAGGACATCGGGACAGATTCCGGATCGCTAGCATCGCTATGTGCGGTTAGGGTAAAATTTGTTTGACCTTTGCCGTTTTTTGACGTGCTGAATGCTAATCCTGCCGTATTCAGAGCAGACTCGATCTTGACTGCGAAGAGTTTTGTCGGATCTGCCATATCGAATAATGCCCACATATCCTTGAAGTCAGAGAGATCATACTGATACTTCGCCTTGATACCAAGACCATCAGATGTCGCCTCAGACGATCCGAGATAGAAAGCCATAGCAGACTGATCGAAGTTCAGCGCAGTTCCGCCGATCGATGCATCCCATCCGGTCACACGTTTTCCCTGTTTCGAATTATTCGGTACACCGATGATATCGGCATAGAAATCTTCTGTTGTCGGGACACAGTTCACAGTCGGAGATCCTGTCATCACGAGCAGGATGTCCGAATCATTGAACAGTTTCGGATCGCTCGGATCGAAGCCTGTTCCCTTCAGAAGTACACCACCATCTACCTGAATATCAGCGATCTGATCCGCAGATACTCTAGATGCTTTCCATGTTGCACACATAATTGATTACCACCTTTCTCAGTTAACTGTAAGGAATTCGATTTCAACAGTTAACAGCATTCTTCTTACGTTTTTTACATTTTCTGGCATAGGCTGTGCGAAGTTCTGCACAGGTCTCCGCACCTTCATTATACCACCTTCGATGAATAACTGACGATCGATCGCCTTCTCCATCTGATCTACTTCCTGCATGATCTTCGCCCATGATGTGCCTTTGTAGTAGAGATTCGCCGATGCATTCGGGACTCCTCCTAACTGACCATTAACCGCCTGATATGTCAGATACGGCATGACCGCATCATCAGGGACAGCATTCTCCTCGTATGCAGGAAACCCGAAGGAAGACCAGTACACTTTCTGAGCAGACCATTTATCAAGAGTCGCCATCTTTGTCCTCCTCCTCGAAATCTGTCGGTTCGTATGCCTGACAGGACAGGATCTTCATGTCCATCGCTGACATCTTCGGACTGTTCAGAGGCTTATCAGAAGTGATGATATACCAGTCGCCTCCGACTCCATCCTTCTCTTCTCTGAAGACAGTCTTGAATTCGAGAGGAGCATCTCTCTTGACCTTGATTCCGTATGCCTTCGTCTTGGTCTCGATCCCTGCCACAGTCGCTGTCAGAGATACATCCTCGGTTAGAATACCATCGAAGGATGCTCCTGCTGTCCACTTCCATTCATATCCGCCATAGCCATCGTCCTGCGATACTCTATGCCAGATCCTGAAGGACTTCTTATACTCATCCAGAAGCGAGGAATTGAAGATACTCATGGTCTGATCTTCCTCCATCTATTCAGTCTGGAGGAGAAGACGTTCTGCCATGTGGCGACCGCTCCAGATCCTGCTCCGGTATTCACCGAGTAGGAATAGGAAGTAGGAGCGAGTGATTCAGAAGCCAGAGGCGACATGCTCGCCTCGCCGTACTTCTCCACCCACTCTCCGATTTCCTTAGCCAAATCAGCGAATTCCTTCGGAACAGCCATGAGACAGACAGAGCCAGAGAAGACCTCATCTGTGAGATCCTCGTCTGACTCGCCTGTATATTTATGGACACCATCGCAGAAGACAGATCCGATGATCCGGTAATACTGTCCGATCTGAAGACCAAGAGCCTCGGCATTAACAAGGATGCCATTCTCGATCGTGAACGAGCCAGAATGCTTCGGCTGATTCTTATCGAAGTAGTTATTCACTTCTCCACATAATTCGGACAGTATCATCATCTTACTCTTCCTCTACTTCTTCAATTACTGGACGACCTCTCTTGTTATCAGATCCGAGGAGTTCGGCAATACGAGCCTTAGAGACTCGCTTGCCTTTTCTCGGATACTTATCACCGACTTCATAGAGATACCGATCATCCTTCAGATCCTTAAATCTCTCGATCGCTTTATACATCGTTATACTCCTTCTGAGTCATCCTCTGCCGGAAGAAAATTGAAATTCAGATCGAAGACCTGACGGGTTTTCTTTCCGTCAGCATTTGCCTGCTCGATGATGAATACCTGATTCAGTTCAGGAGTAATCTTGAATACACCATTCCGATCAGGATCGTCAATGCATTCCTGAAGATCCATGCCTGTTGCGGAAGGTCTGAGACCTACCTTCAGAGATGTTACTCCATGATCTGTGTCAGGATCTGTCCACTTCAGAGCGACAAACCATCCATCTCCTGCAAGTGCGCCTGACGGAGAGAGACCACCTTCGATGAATTTGAGATCACCGGAGATAGTGTTCCCACTTACTACGACATCGCTCTGCATATCAGATGCTTTCTTGTCCGTCCAAGGGAATGAAGCCTCATCAGTTTCGGACGTTACTGTGAGGCTCACGAAGGGTTTGCGTTAATCTCTCCTACAATAACACCATCGACATTCTCTGCGAAGATATCTACACCTGCGATAGCAACAGTCTCGGACTGGAGTCTCTGATAATTGGACTCTTCGTGAACACCTACGAAACCTGTCTCGGAATCTGTGGTGAAATCGAAAGCCTCGCCGAGTCCGTCTGCACCACGAGCATCGATGTAGTATGCAACAATGTTCTGAGATGCTGTCGCATAGAATGTACCCTGTGCAACCTGTGCTGTCAGGATGACTGTACCAAGACCGAGGAAGTTCTCGATATAGGTGAAACCGAAAGCAGTCTGTGTGCTGATCTGTGCTGTGCCGAGATAGTCAGCAACATCGAGAGGATTCAGGATATAAACAGCCTGAATGTCATCATCCTCGAATTTAACCTGTAACTGTCCCCATGCATCAGCGAGTGCCTTCTGAAGATTCGTGCCGGATGCAGAGCCTGTACCAAGACCAAGATATGTGATGAAGTCTGTACGGATGCTCTTCTGGATATCTCTGATCAGTTTTGCATTGGTATCGTTAACAGCCTGATCGAAACCGCCTTTGAGAATAGCCTCTGCTGTTGTAGCCTTTCTCCACTTGTTCAGTTTCATCTCGCCGATGGCTGTCCATGTGGTAGCATACTGAGAAAGCGGAATGATCTCGCCTTCCGGTACTGCACCAGATTCGAGAGTGCCTGTTACCTTCAGCACCTTCAGGACTGCTCCTGCCTGAACAGGGATCTTACGAGTAATGCCGAGGAGTTTGATGAGATTTACGATATTCTCACCGAATAACTGGGCAAAATCCAGTTCTCTTACCTTAGCGATATTCGCCTTCTTGATTACATTGGTCTCTGCATCTGTGATTACGTTTGCCATGATTTTTACTTCCTTTCATGCATTTATTCTGGAAGACCGAAGAGAGATGCGTTCTCGATCATCGCCTTCTGTCTCTCCTGAGCATCAGGAATCGCCCTGATCTGCTCCTTTGTCATTGTGGTCTTCGTACCACCATTAGACGGAGGATTCGGAGTCTTCACACTTTCGACCATCTTCTTCTCGATATGATCAGACCATTCTGCCTCGATGTTCTTCCGGATCTCGTCTGCTCCCTTGACATTACCTTCCTCATCGAATTCGATGCCATTGACATCCGAATACTTCAGAATCTTGGGAAAATGTCTCTCAGGAATTCCGACATCCTTCAGGATCTCTCGATATGCCGTTTCCTTCTTCGCCTTGATCTTTTCGGCTTCTACATTAGCCTTGAAGTCATCGTATTCCTTCCGCAGAGCCTCGATGTCTCCGTTGTTCTTTTTGAGTTTCTCATACTCTTCGAGATCCGCCTTATTAGCCTCGATCTCTTTCTTCAGAGAATCTCTCTCTTCCTTCAGAGCCTCGATAGTCGCTACATGCCCATCCAGAATCTTCTGTACTGCATCTGCGATCTTCTCGCCATCTGCTCCTGCTTCGGATAAAATCTCTTTGACCTGAGCCTTTGTAAGTGCCATAGTGAAAATCCTCCTGTCTCTCGGTCACATTCTCTCGTGATTAGAATTCTTGAAAGTGAACATTCTTTCGCCACTAATCTCATGATATCACATGATTTTCAAATTGCAAATAAAAAGAGCATCCTGAGGGGAGGATGCTCTTCAGATGTTGCGTAACTTCTTCTGACGATTAGTAGGTGAAGGGAAGAAGTCTCTCAATGGGTAACTTCATGATACTATTCTTTCATCGTATCGTCAATGATCCGCTTATACGTCTCATAGTTCCTCTCGACAGCATTCCGGAGGAAACGATTCGGAGCGAGTTTCCGAGACGGATCTCCTTCATGGATCTCATAGGCATACTCGACATTCGTTCCGATCACGACAGCATCCTGTTCAGCCTGAGATAAAGTGAGACCATCCGCATCCGATGCATCAGGATTATCAGATGTCGGCTCAGGTGTCGAATGCTCTTTCGTTGTTGCCCATGTGATGCTGTTCCTTAATCGTCCGGTATCGACTCTTCGAGGATCAGACTCTATCTCAATCTTGGCATCTCCTTCTGCTTGCATTCCGACCAGAGCGAGTGCCTTTTCCTTCTTCAATTCCAGTTCAGAAAATAACTCATCATCATGAAAATTCATGGTCACATCGTTCGCCATTTTCGTCCTCCTTCTGTATGCTCTATGCATGATCCTTATGCATGAAGTATGCATTATATCCAAAATCTGCCCGATTCCGCCTCCGAAAACCGAACAAAAGAGCGAGACCGCAAACCTTACTGCCAGTAAGAAAATGCGAGTAAAAAGTTCTGAATATACTTTCCCATATTTAGCCTCCAAACGCTTCTAGGGGCATTCTGATGCCTTACAGGGGTATGTCCCAATATTGGGACAGTTCTTGTGATTCGGTCATTTTAATGTATAATTAGACATCAAAATGTATAATCATTCATCGTCATCATCGTCATGTTTCGACTTCTTTCGCTCGTTTGCTCGCTCTGTTGCCTCCCTTTTCCATTGGTCATACGACATACCTTCGATGCCTTTTCCCATCTGTCGCCGAGAGAGATCACGAGGATATTTCTTGATCGAAGTGATCATCGTGCATCGGCAGTTATATATGTTCTCAGGATCTGCATCCGGATCACATGGATACATGATCTCACCTACCGAATTCTTGAAAGGCTGATCGAGATCGACCGACTCGCCATCAAGTTCAGCATGCCAGTCTCTAGTGCGATCATCGAGAGTCGCCATCCATGTCTTCTGCATCTCGATCTGATATGTCTCCTCTGCTTCCTCCCATCTGTCCTGTCGCCCTGCACATTCCGCCTGAGTAGTCAGAGTCCGAGCAGTTCTGACAGCAGATTCCCGATTCATCTTCGTCACATGTTCGAGCCTTGTGGCGATCTTATCCACAGAGTCGCCTCGGAGGATGCCCTGAGTCAGAGCAGACCTGACCTTCTTCTCATTCCATCGAATGTCCTTCTTGGGATTCAGAGGCTTCGGCAGGAGTTTCTTGTCTCCGTCTCGGATCAGTTTCTCCACAGTTCTCCGGTCAACGAGATCGAATTGGAGATTCGCTCCTACGTCCTGACACAGTTCGTATGCTGACCGATTACTGTTCTCGGCATAAATCGAAGCCATGTGACCGGACATCATATCACGAGCCATCTGATTCGTCTGATCCATCTCCTTTGCGAGAGTATGGACAAGATCATCATACTTATGATTCTGAGTCAGAGTCTTGTTATACCACGAGATGAAATCCTGATTCGTGATCTCGCCCTTATCGAGTTTCTGAAGCATCCTGTTAGTCTGTGCATCAAACTTCGAGAAAAACTTATCTGCCTCTTTACGCATAGACAGATAAGCCTTCTGATACTGCTTCTTCAGTTCTCGCTCGTAGGACTTTAGTTCCTTGTCTGCGAATTCATGACCGAAGTCTCTCCTCTTCTTCTTCGGCATGGATCATCACTCCTCTTCCGGTACTGGAGTCTCCTCCTCGTCCTCCGTATTCAGATCCATCTCCTCCTGCTCCTTCATGAGATTCACTTCTTCCAGAGCATCTGCATCGCCGAGGATCGTGAGGATCTTCTTCGTGATGTAGGACTCAGGCAGGACAGAAGCGGACTGGAGGACTACCTGAATCTCCTCATTCCTGTTGATGATCTTCGATCTGGTATATGTCGGCTTATCATCGATGCCGATCAGTTCCAAAAGATTCAGGATGAATGTAGTGACACATGCCTCATACTCATCCGTCTTACTGTTGAGAGGCTCATAGGAAGCCTCGATCTGTGTCGCTGTCGTTGCTCCGGAGGCGATGTTCTTGGTATCAAGAGCCATGTAGTCCTCGTAAATCTCCGAGCGAAGTCTCTCGATCAGAGCCTCACGAGATGCGTATGGGACTTCGGCAGTATGAGCCTCGATCTGTGCGCCTCTGTCCTCGATCATACCTACACCGATTCTCGCCATCTGCTGTTTGAAACGAACCATATCTTCCTCGTCCATTCCGCCACAGTTAGAAATCGTCCAATAGAACAGGGAATTCTCATCGACCACATTGGCGAAGTTCGAAAAGATGAGATCATAGCAGTCGATCTGCGCTCTCATTCCTACGAGATCCGACTTCTTCTGCACATTGAACAGAGGAATGATCGGGAAGCCTTTATAATTCTCGCCACCATAGATGTATGTCCCATCGACATCCGTACCCTTCAAGATCGTCTTATAACTCCTCTTTGCTTCGAGGACTCTGCCTGTCGGATCATCCTTGTCGTAGATGTAGTCTGTCACTCCATTGATCTCATACAGAGTCGCTCTGAGAGGCTTAGTCGAGTCAATCTGCCAGAATCGGATGCCCACCATGAGCGCACCATTCTCCTCATCGTACAGAGGCTTGAATTCGTCCATGCCGAAGGCTTCCAGATGATCGAAATTCCAGAAACCGAATGCGACCGCTCCCTTCTGAGCCTTGTGACCGAGATCCACCATGACCTGATCGAATTTGTCGCCGAGTTTCTCCTTTGTATCAGGTTTGCCGAATGTGACACCATTACCGAGCAGATACTGATTTCTCTGTGTCGTGAGTCTGTTGAAGAAGTTCGAGCAGAGTTTGTAGTTCGCCGAGTAGTTATCCGGTACTGCATCGCCCGATGCCGTGTATAAGAGTTTCATATACTTCGTAATCGTGACGTTCTGCTGTTTATCGTACAGATCAGCATCGACCGCAGTCTTATACTCCTTCGATGCCTTATGCTCGTTTATGCACAGTTTCACGAATTCCATACGAGCCTTTTCATCCTCGCCCACCTTCAGAAAATCCTGATACGTCTTCATCTTCTTCTCAGCCTCCTCATATTTATGGTGACGATCTGCATGGTCATCACAAAATATCTCATCGAGTCCATCAGGTGATCCTTCTCCTTGACCGGACGATCATCCTGTTTCTTCTCGTCCCAAGAATAGCCTCCTGCTTCCTTTGCCCAGTTCTCACAGCAGGGACATATCTTGATGAATCCGTTTTGCAAGGCATTGGCTGTCTCTCGGATTCCGTCCTCTACATCGTTCTCGGCAGGAATGACATGATACTTCCGCTTCTGATCGAGGACTGTGATGAACGATGATGCCGATGGATCGATGATGACCTTCAGCCTCCTGCTCCCTTCAGAGAGGAGTCCTGTGTCCTTCAGCCATCCTTCGATATCTCTGGCATAGTCCTCGTCTGACTTCTGTACTCCTTCATTTCTGCCTGAATAGTAATACTCACGAATAGCATACCACACTTCGCCATACTTTGCCCATAGCATACAGGCAAAAGCATTATATGTACCATAGTCGATGGAAAGACAGAAGTCTGAAGCATAGCCATCCTTCGGAGCATCCTCGATCGCTTTCTCCCACATGGGATAACAGAGTCCTTCCGGCTTACATCTCTCGCCGAGGATGTCTCGTCTGTACCAGACCGATCCCTTCGTATAGGTTGACTCTATCTGCTTCCTTCGCTCCGGAGTAATGGATCTGTTGTCGTTGATGGTGAAATGCTCGTAGTAATAACCGCCTTCGAGTCCTTCCTCCTGATACTTGTCGATGTAGTTCACATATATATCATGATTCGGGTTACATGGGTTGAGATCCCATAAGACCATAGGTTTCTTGGATGCGACCTGACGACCTAGCGAGACCTTGATGAAGGATGTCTCGGAATTCTTGGAGTCATAGTGTAGGTTGATCTCCGTAGCGATCCAGAGTCCGTACGAGTTACCGAGGATCTTCTTATATGAGTCAGCCTTGCCTCCTCCTGCGAAGACCACGATCTTCGTCCCTGTCTTCGTCTTGATATACAGAGCCTCATTGTGTTCATATTTTCCCCATCTGCATCGACCTCTGAACAGATGCTCCAGACCGAAGCCATTACAGTCTGCGATGTTCATCTTCGCATTGGCGATAGTAGATCCGGAGGCGAGATGGATCTTGTCAGGACATGTCTCCAGATACATGGAGGCGATGATGCAGTTATCGATGGTCTTACCGGATCGGATCGCTCCTTCCGCACATAGAAACCAATTCGAGAGCGATGCCCGAATATAGTCGATGTGCTTCTGCGAGAATGGACTCCAGTTAATTGTTGCTGTCTTCGTCATTCGTCTCGCCTCTCAGGAGATTAGCCAGAGGAGACAGATCCTCGATGTCTGCCAGAGATCCTCCGTCTTGCTGAATCGCTTTTGTCTTCGCCTTCGTCAGTTCCGTCTCTGCCTTGATCTTGGCGATCTGTTCCTTCGTCATGTTCTGTCCGGTCAGAAGAAGCATGACTTCCACAGCCTTTCCCCAGTTCCGAGCCTTCGGATCTGACAGATTCGCTATGAGTCCTGCCATAACGATCTCCTGTCCTGTCGCCTTCTTTCCCTTGCTGTCCGTAAACGTAGAATTGAGAGCCTCCTGCATGGCTCTTCGGAGATCCGCCTTCTGTCTCCGAGCCTTGCCAGAAGCGATTCCGCCTTTCTTTCCCATGTCCGAAAGTTCTTTCGGGCTTCGTTCGGGATTTGGGATTAAGTTCTCTGGATTCGGCATGAGATCACCTTCACATGTTCAAATGGTCTAGATTCTGCGTGATCTGACCATCTATGTCTATCGCTATTCCGAAGGAGAAGTCTGTCTTCTCCTCGCCTGTCACCCGACTCCAGTCTGTACCGAATCGGTCTATGATGTACTTGAAGTCTTCGAGATCATGAGGATTCGTAGAATACTTCTCTTCTCCGTCATGGTAATCGATGTGGATATGGAGCAGTTCATGGAAGAGGAGGATCTTCATCTGTTCGTCTGTGAATCCAAGGACATTCGGCTCATATACTGTGATCATGTAATCGGCAGGGATTCCCCACTTATACTTATCGGCGACCTTCTCGCATTGTGCATGGACGATCCTGCCATTATCCATCTTCTTCAGATCGGAAGACAGATACACGATAGAGACCTGAGACTCTCTGATGTATTCCAGTACGTCCTCGGAATCGATGAGAGCCTGTGCGATCTCTGTATATTCATCATTCAAATGTCTGTTCTCAGCCATATCCTACACTCCTTCTATTCTCCATCATACCACGAGAAAAGAGGAGATGCAAAATCGCTTCTCCTCCTCGTCTTACTTCCGGTCTTTACTGATCCAACATATCGCCACTAATGTCAGACAGATGATCGCTGTTATCAATACGGTCTTCATGATGCTCCTCCTTGGCTCTCTGTGCCTCTAATAACTCGATGGCTCTATCGAATGCCATCTGTACCTTATCGAATTCGAAAAATCGTTTTTTCGCCCTTCTGATCAGTTCTATGGCATACTCATCCGTCATCGCTCTCTCCTCTCCGTGATCTGAAGTTCCTCGATCCGGTTATGTTCCTTCCAGAATCCGAGGATCTCTCTGCACAGAGGCAGATTCTTACATCTGTGATACTTCGTCCCCATCCGATCCTGTGTCTCCAGTTCCAGTCTCGGACATTCCCTGCATTTCTCGCTGATCAATTCGATCTTCATCTCGTTCATTTTTCGTAGATCCCCACCTTTCCATACCATTTCACGAAGGACACCTTACATTGATCGCAGAGATCGATCTCGTAATCCGTATGGATCTCGCCTCTGCTCGTCAGTTTCAGCCTGTCACAATGGATGACCTTGATCGAGTCTCCTCTGTTCTGGCTGATCGTGATCGACTTCCGGACATCTTCCGCATCCGTCTTCTTACCGCATCGATCACAGATGATCACTCTCATTCTTCTTCACGCTCCTTTAACCACTTCTCAGCATCGCACTCTTCCGTACCACGAACACATTTCTCCTTGTCGCACATGGGGCAACAGACGTAGTATTTCATGTTACTCAGTTCGTCACCTGTTTCTCTCATATCAGAACCGCAGTTCGGGCAGAAGTTAAAAGCGTGTTTATAAGCATATTCGCACTCCGAACAATAAAAGTAGTCGTAACTAATTTCGGGTTTCTTTTTCCACTCTCCGTGCGGTCTTTCTCGCTCTTTAAGTACCCTGTCAATTCTCTCGTACTGATACTCGGTCATGCCACCGTTTTCGTAAATATGTTTTAGAATTGTTCTTGCGCTCATTCCGCTTCACCACACTTTCTATTATCGCTTCCACAGTTCGGGCAGAAATGGAAAATATCAACCATGTGCCATGTTGTACGGAAACCACAACTAGAGCAGATATGCCAAGAATGAATACCTAAATCATCGGGTTCTCCTAAAGGCTTCCACTCTCCATGGCTGTCTTGTGTCACAGGTAACGACCTCAATTTTTCCCCAAACTCATAGACATGAGTTGCCAATGAAGGCTGATACTTCTCATATAATTCGATTACTTGCTTTCTGTCTAAATACTCACTCATTCCGCTCACCTTCTTCCTCTTTAGGTTGATATTCAAGACAAGGAAACTCTAACTGCAAGCAAACTTCGTCTTTATGGATGCAGTTTTCACATAGGTTAGTCATTCCGCTTCACCTTCCTCTCCGTATCGCTCTGGTAATGGCATCCATGCGATTACCTTATCCCACATAGGCTCTTTAGCCTCTCCACTTTCGCAAAATCTCCATACATCATCGTCACAATAGAAAGCCATGTGCATTGTACGATTTTCTAAACACACAAATACTGTATCAGATGTTCTACTATTCAGATCAAAGCGAATTTCAGGCAACCTCTCTGAGCATGGTATCCATTGTGGTCGTTCTACTGTTAGAGAATGGTCTATCTCATAAACCATCTCTACATCACGGTTTGAAAGTGCTATATTTCTTAATCTGTCAGCATCAATCAGCCTCATTCTGTTTTACCTTCTTTCTTTATCTCCCAATGTTCTGGACGATGCATACATGAGCAATATCCGTATTTCTTGGAATAATACATCGGACACCCATTGCACGTTGTATTCTTCTCGCAATATCGCTTTACCGCTTCCATAGCCTTAAAGGGAATCCATTGTGGTCTTTCTACTGTCGGTGCAAGGTCGATAACTTCTTCGGGAGCGCATACGAGATACCCTTTATAATCTGTATGTTCTTCCATCGCTTCTTTTAATTCATCAGCATCTATCAATCTCATTCGATTCACCTTCTTCCGCTAGTCCGTTGATGACCATAATCACTTCCTCCTGTGATCTTCGATGTACCTGATCATCTCATCATGGTTCATCCGCTTCGGCATGTTCTTCCGGATCTCCTTCTCCTCATCCCATCTCGCCTGATTCTGAAGGATCACAGTCGTCCTGCTCTGGCATAATCCATACTTCTTGGCGATATCCTTGACCATCATGCCCTTCTTCCGGTCTGCGAGCATCGCCTGATTTCGCTCTTCTTTTCTCGCTCTCATTCTTCTACGTCCTCCATCATGATGATCGACTTCACTTTGCTCAGGTTGTGAAGGCAGAAAACATCGCCCAGATACTTCAATTCCATGAATCCATCTGAACAGATATTCATCTCGTCCCAAGTCTCTGCCAGATGCAGAGATTTAGATCCATCGTCAAAAATCACTTCCAGATTTCTCTTCATTCGTCCACTCCCTTTCTCTTCAGCATATCGTCTGTCATGTAGTCCTTGCATTCGTAGTCTGTCCCATGCTTCCTGCACATATCGTAGCAGATGCATCTCTTACACTTCTCCTCACAGACAGGATCGAATTCGTCCTCGATCTTCGCTTCTACGATCTGGAGGAAGGCAAAGACCACACCGAGGATCACACCAAGGATCAGGACTAATGCCATGCCGTGACCGGATGCCAAGAATTCACTCATTGTCCTCTCCTCCTTCCTCTGGCTCGGATTCGAGCCTATAACATGCGACATACGTCTCAGATCCGTCTCTGTTTGTCACCTTGATCATCTCCGAGGAGATGCCGTACCCCATCCTCTTCAGATCATGAATCCTGCTCGCCAGTCTCATACATCCAAGATACATCGCATCTCGTGCCGTGATACCGCCTGTCTCCTTCATCCATCCCACGATCTTCTCGCATTGTGTCATCTTAGTCATTGTCATCCTCGCTTTCTACTGGATCATCTTCCCAGTCTCTCTGATCTTTCAGATCCTGCTTCTTAAAGCATGTCCAACATAGACACTCCCTGTCGATCTGAAAGACCTCATCTGTCTCCTTGTGGCATCGATTACAAAAAGCCATGTCTGATCGCCTCGCTTTCATTCTTCGAGAAGTTCGTCCAATAACTTCAGGGACTCCTCTTCTCGCTTTTGGAGATGTTCTGTCGAATACTCGTTCTCCATAAACTTCTCTGTGATGTTCTTCCGCTCCTTGATGTTGCTCGCCCACTTCATCATGAGGCTCTTCCAGTTCCGGATCTGTTTCCCTTCGATCTTCCACTCCTGATCGTTATAGAATGTCCAAAACTGTTCCGCATCGATGATCTTATTGATCTTCTGATCATGAGCGAATCGGATCACAGCATCTTTTGTCGGAATCTCTCGCCTAGAAGAGAGAGATAATGATTTATCATTATCGATCTCTTCTTCTTTCTCTATCTCTTTCTCTATCTCTATACTCTTTCTCTTTCTCTTATCGGACATTGTCCCTTTCGGGAGAGGACATTTCGGGGACATTGTCCTCGCTTTGTCCTCACTTTGTCCTCTTTGCTGTCTCTTCTTCTCTGCCCATGCAGTTTCAGATCCGAGCATGGAATCTGCCCCACACATGATGATCGTCCCATCTTCTTCGATCTTGACCATACCGAGTTTCATCAGGATCTTCATCGCTTCATCAACTACCGATTTATCAGTATTCGTCACAGAAGCCAACATGTCATTATCGTATGGGACTTCATCCGAGAATCGTAATGCTCCGTCATGATCGACCGACTCGCAGAGGAGTTTGAGATAGAATAATACCATCTTTCCGCCATCCTTCATGTCCTCGATGATCCGGATGTCGTGCCTCTTGAAGAAATCCTTCTTCAGTTTCAGCCAGTAAAACTTGCCCATACTTGCTCTCCTTAATATCCTGCTATGTCAAACGGAAGACTATCCTCGATATACTCCTCTTCATTCGGAGTGATCGCCTCTGCCTGTGGAGCAGGAGTCTGATTCTGTTCCTGTGTCTCCGATCTCTTGTCAAGGAAATCGATCTGTTCTGCCAAGACCTCCACCACGAAAACCTTTCCATTCTGTCCGTCATAGGATCTCGTCTGGATCGATCCTGTGATGCCGATCCTCGATCCCTTATGGAAATACTGACCGATGATGTCTGCCACTTGTCGCCATCCGACACATGGAATGAAGTCTGTCTGCCTCGTCCCATCCGCATTCTTGAATCTCCGATCTACTGCGATCGTGAAGGAACAGACAGATGTTCCGCTCTGTGTCTTCTTTACTTCCGGATCTTTGGTCAGGCGACCTAATAACGATACCTGATTCATGTGGTATTCCTCCTTATTTTTCAATGAACAGACGTTCATTCATTAGAAACGTCCTTATTCTGCTTGGTTTTAGCCATTTTCTTCATCATGCACGACACGCACACAGGCGCACCATATGCAGTCGTTGATCTGGAGATGATATCCTCCTTCGAGTAATGGACAGGATCTCCGCTCTTCATCTTGCCATCCCAGTCTGTCACAGGAAGGCGACAGATGGTGCAATAATCGCTCGGCAGTTCTTGGATAGGCTGTTTGACCTCCTGAGTCTTCTTCGCCGTTTTTGATGCCTTCTGAGGCTTCTCAGAGGCATTCTTGTCTTCCTGCTGATCTTCGCCTGTGCTTGTGTCCTCCGGAAGATCCTCTCCTGCGTAGATATAGAGTCCGAGTCCGAACATCGCCAGATTCTTCGTCAGGCATCTCATGATGGTCTTGTTGATATCGAACATAGTCGCAGGCTTAATGGTGATCGCCTTGTATTTGGTTTGGATCTCATACGGCTCTGCCTTCATCGCACAGTTATTCGAATCCATGACTGGAAGCCACATCTCGTGCGTGATCCCTTCGATCGTGACCTTGGTATATACCATGTATCCGGTCTTCGGATCGTACACATACGGAATGCCATCAAACTTAACGATCTCATAATTCGCATCCGGACATCTCTTCTTCACTTCTGCCCATGCCCATGCCCACGAGAGATAGGATAATGACTTTCCATTCCCTGTCGGCTTATCCTCCTTATGCTCGGAGACATCTACCGAATTCAGGATTTCGAATAGGTTTTTCCCTTTTGCTTCTGCCATCTTCACTCCTCCATTCTTCTCTTAATCTCTGCCAGAAGTTCCTCATCCGAATAATCAGCCAGAGGATTCTTGTCTTCCTTCATTGTATCAGCCAAAGATTCCAAATCGGTTACATACGGATTACTATTGTCTTCCTGTTTGATTTCATCGATAGACATTCCAAGTTGATCTACTGATACTCCTAGCATCGTCCTAATGATTTTTACCTCTCCTGCATATAGAAGGAATGGCTTTTCATCCTTATTGTTGAAATAACTCGCACTTCGTTCTATCGCTTTGCAAATAGCAGAAATATGAATATGTTTCATCTTTGCCCAATATGCTATGACAGCCTTCTCAACCATCATCGGTTCGTCATATTGTCTATCATTCAGGACGTCCATCAGAAATTCGTACTCAGGCTTTCTTACCTTGAATTCTTTTCTCCCCATTTCATGACTATTGAAATAGTTTCGATTCCTCCCATACATCTTCGAGAGTTTATACAATGGATATCCTTTACTTTCTGCCAATGCTCTCAACATATCAATATCAAGAGTCTTTCCTGTCGCTTTCTGAATCATCTTTACTCCTCCTTACTTGATTTGAAGATTCTGCTTCTCGATCAGTTCCGCTCCTCGGATCGTATGTCCTTCCTTCAGGAGTTTGCCGATCCCTTCTCTATCGAGTTTCTCTGTCGTGACCTTCTTGAAGTATTTCTTCGGGATCTTCGTCTCGTCAGGAATGCTGACCGATACCGATTTCCGGAAGGAGAAGACGACTCTGCTCGACTCGAATTTCGCCTGATCATTTGAGATCAGATCCGAAGCCACATAGGACTTCAGCCAGTCGATTTTCTTCTGCTTCGTCTTGATCCTCTTATCGAGGATATCTCTCTCGGTCTTCATCGCATCCACATCGGATGTCAGATTCTTGATCAATGCTCCGATGTTATCCAGTTTCTGCTCTCGTGCCTCCTGAAGATTCTTCAGTTCGTCCACGATCTCTGTCTTTACTTCTCCGGTCTGTTCATCAACCTCATCGAACATCCGATCCATGATCGCCTCGATGTTCTTATCGATCTCATATAATGTTGCCATGCGCTTTCTCCTTTACTCGTGAATTGGTCTGTTCATAGCCTTCTCGATCTTCGCTTCCGTGAGTCCGGATGCCTTGCCCTTGCCCGACTCGATTCTACTGATCGTAGCAGGAGTCACTCCGACTCTGGATGCCAGTTCTCGCTGAGTCATCAGATGATCATGTCTGTATGCCTTCAGCCTTTTGCTCATGTCCATTCGCTCGCCTCCTTTCGTTAAAATCTGATATAATCATATCTAATCCGATATAATCTGTCGATAGGATTTTCGCATCTGTAAGGAAACTGTAATATTACTGAATGCCATGATCGAAGATCGTCAGGATGTTTGCCAGAGCCTGTGATCTGTGAAGTCTGATGTCCGGTGTATCAGGCTCGGAGAATGCCTCTCGTGTGATGCTCTCGATCTCCTCCAGTTTCTGTCCGTCTTCGGTCAGCATCCGGATCGCTTCATCGAGGCAGACCGGATATCCGCCTGATGTCTGCGTGAAGTATGCCATGATCGTCTTGATCTCCTCGATCGTCTGTGTCCTAGTCATTGTCATGTGATCGCCTCCTCTCAGCATGTGACCTTTACTGTGTATCCGAGATCCTGAAGATGTGCGATCTCACAGAGGATGCTATCATTCACGAGATCAACAGATGTCCCTGTTATCTCATCCTCGCCAATGCTCCGGACTCCCCAAGATTTAGAGAATTTCCACTCTTCATCCATCCACAGCCTCAGAATCCACTTCTTTTCCTCTCTGCTCCAGTTAATCCACGCTTTTCTCTCGTCTTTCATGATCCTGTCCTCCTTCACCATACTCCATTCGATACCAACCATGTCGGTACGTTTACTTCTCCGACATTCTCGGATGGTCTGCATACGCTTTTCGCTACCCACTTGAAATTTGTCTTCCATCCGTCTCTTCTGTTCGCCACTTCCTGCTCAACGAGATAGGCTTTCGCTGTCTCCCTGACAATCTTTCTGCTGATGTAATCTGTCATGATCCTGTCCTCCTTATTTGTTCTCCGTGATAATGAGAGTTTCGCATTCGTTACATGCTGTCTGCTTATAGAGTCTGATTCTTCCATCATCGAGAATGGTCTTATGATATCCTGCGAGATCCTCATGCATGTGAATCAGGAGATCCTTTCCTGCTTCATCTACTTCGAATGTGTTCTCGAAGTATGGCTTATTCCATGTGCAGACCGCTCTGCTTGCCATTCTGATCTTCTTTTCTACTTTAACTGTGTATGTCATTGTCCTGTCCTCCTGTTTGCTTTCTATGATTCTATTGTAGTCCTTCTAATGTCCCTTTGCAATAGGTTTATATTACAGTTACGTTACAGGAAGATTACAGTTAGATTACAGAAAAAGGGACACCACCAATATAGGTGATGTCCCCAATTCGAAAGCGCAGGATCACTAAATGACCTCATCTATCATTATATCATCCGCTCTTCCGATGTCAAACCTCGTCCAGTTTCCGCATCGTAGCGTTATACAGTTTCGGCAGGATCACAGCCAGAGCCTCCATCATCTCCTCGATGACCGGATAACAGGATGCCATGCCCTTCATTTCTACTGTCCGTGAGAATTCGGTATCGCCGTAAGGGATCTCAGGACTCGATGCATAGGAATACTGGATCGGAGGCTCTTCGGTCTTCTGTTCGATTCCCTTTCTACGATCTAAGAGAGCATAGTACGATGCCAGTTTGATGCATGTACTGGCAGAAGGATTCCTGATCCCTTCGCATTCAGCGATCGCCTCTCTCAGATCCTCTTCACGAATCATCCCATTGTCTCCATCTTACGAATGAATTTCTCGAATTCCATCCGAGTCTTCTGATCAGGTGCATCTTCCATCAGTTCACGAAGTTCCTCGACCATAGAGCCTTCAGAGGAATAACGTCCTCTCGAATCTCTGTTCGCCTGACTTCCTCTGCCTCGACCATCTGCATACGAGCCTCTCGCATAAGATCCTCGTCCGGATGAGCCTCCTCTGCCTCCTCGTGCATACGAGCCTCGTGCATAAGATGCTCCTGATCCTCCCATGTTGCCTCCCATGCCCGACTCATAAGAGCCACCTGCTTCGGAGTATTCTTCCATGTCTTCGATGATCTTGCACAGATTCTTAATGGTGTGAGCCAGTTTATCGACTACTTCGAGAGATCCTGTGGACATTTCCTTCGAGCCATACTGAGCCAGTTCATCCATCAGTTTTTCTTTCAATTCATACAGTTCATGCATAGTCTTTTCCTCCTTCCTCAAGCGATTCTGTTAATGACCAAGTTCGCATTTTGGACATTGATCACAGGAGCAGGAGTGACTGTCGGATCTGTGATCGGAGAGACGTATTCGACCGCCAATGTGAAACAGCATCCCTTCGGGACACGGATGATCGCTGTCGATGTCAGATTCCCAAATTCATCTGTGTCCTGAGGAGTAAAGATCGCCAAGGACGAAGGACGTACCTCGCCTTCCGTGACTAAAGCCAATGCGATCGGCACTACGTCCGATTCCTCAGGAAGTGATACATTACCATTGAATGTCACCTGATAAGATGCGAAGCATTGGTCTGTGCATCCTCGGAGAATAAAAATCCCTGTTTCGTCCTCGTGATAGATCAGATTACGTCTGCATGGGATCGATGCGCTGAAGATAATCGGAGAGTTAAGAGTTACCTCCTGAAGTCTCGTAGCAATATATTCTGCCATAGGATCACCTCACTTAACCGCATCCACAGCCACAGCCATTGTTCTGATTACATGTGAAGATAGGCTGTCTGCCATAGACAGGAACACTTGGAACAGGACAATTGGAAAGACGATTATACAGATCATCAACCTCACGAGTGAAGCCATTCTGAATGAATGCATTCTGTGCTGTCTGAGACTCACGGAGATTAGCCATCGTCAACTGTCTCTCAAGATCAGCGATCCGATCATTCTTGCCATCCAGTTCTAACTGGCACAGTTTGTCGAGGATCGTCTGGATGCCTGTCGTCTGAGACTGAATGATGTCTCTCGTGTTATTCGCATCTGCGAATCTTGTCATATTGCCTTCGTTCTGAATGATGTTCTGTGTCTGACAGTTCGCCAGTCTGTTCTCACAGCAACAGTCGGCAAACTGACTCTGAATGGAATTGAATCCCTGCATCATGGCTGTCTGTGCATTGAATGCCTGATTCATGTTTGCGATCTGCCGAGCATTCGCAGAAGACTCTGCATTTGCGAAACCGCTCGTTACTGTCTGTGCCATGTCTGCACAGCAGTTACATAACTGTGTGGAGAGATTCTGTACGCCATTCTGAATGCCGTTGATACCGCTCATGATGGATGCCTGATCGAAACCTCTCTGAATAGATCCGGAATCGTTGTTTACGACATACGGCATACATCCGAAGAAGCCTCCACCATTACCGCCATTGTTGTTGCCCCAGTTACCACCTGCGAGGAGAAGGATCAGTAATACTATCCCATTATGTTATCGTAGAGGCTTTTTATCCCCTACTTCTTACACTTCGTCTTCGTGTAAGGTCGGCATATCTTTTCAGACATCTTTCCATGACTTTCGTGTTATAACAGCCTTTATTGTTGATCGGTTTACAGAAAACATTTTTGCCAGTTCATTCAGACCTATTTCTGGATGCTGTCTGATGAATAAGACGTTCTCTTTCGTCAATTTTGACCATGAGCATTTCTCGCCTGTCTTCAATAATCCGTTTTTGACAGCATGTAGGTGATTCTCTGCATTTGTCACCCATTCCAAATTGTCTGCCCTGTTATTCAGTTTGTTTCCGTCTTTGTGATTCACATGAGGTTTATTCTCAGGATTCGGAACATATCGGAGAGCAACCTCTCTATGTACGAAATATCCCTTTCCTGCCACATGGAATCTCAAATAACCTTTTCCGTTAGGCTGTGGCTTTACTTTCCTGTTCCACTTGATATTGAACACTTCGCCTTCTTCGCTGACGAAATAATCATCCATAGTGAATTTAGGAAAACCGCCTTTTCGATCTGTCATAGGATCACCCCCTATGCTTTATTATAAAGGGTAGGGGATAATCTTTCAATATCTGTCGAGGTCTCGTGGATGGATTATATCTTTTCACCATCTATGCTCTGCCCCTGACTACAATTCTTGTAGCCTTCGGTTCGGATTAGCATCTCAGCCTTCCCGCTTAATACCTCGATTTAAGGATGGCAGATATGTTTACCATCCATCCTGACCGAAGCCATTGTTGTTACCTGAATTGCCACTACCTGTGAAAACAGGATAAGGCATACCGCCTCCGAAGTTAGACGGACTTACAAGCATGGTAGCAGGAATGCCACCATTTCCTTCATCTGTTAAAGCCATAATAATTCCTCCTATAACTTTTGTAGGTTAACGGACACTAACCTTTTTATGTGTCCGTATAACATAAGCCTATGATCACTCGGCTCTGTTATCTGATTAAGTTCCGGATCTGTGGATCATTCCTCATGCTCATCGCCTGATTCACCTGATCCTGTGAGACCTGACCGGAATTGAGAAGATGCTGAACGATGTCCTGTGGACTCTGCATTCCCTGTGGGATATTGAATCTCCTCCCTAGGAGAGACAGAGGATTCTGTCTGAATTGCTGATACATCTGCATGAATTGCATCGGATTAAACACACTCAGCCTCTCCCTTCTTGATATCGTCTATCGCTTGCCAGATCCTGCCGATCTCGGACTCGATATCTCCGAATCGAGCATCGTGCTTCTCCGGCATGACGATCTCCTCTGTGGCTTCCTCCTTGACCAGTTTGTACTTATCGAAGATCGGACGATCTAACTGAGAGAATCCCATCGTCTTGGTGTAGATGTAAGGACTCGTCTCGTCCTTGAATGTGACCGAGTTACCATAGGCGACAGGATAACTCCTCGCCTCTGCCTCGGATCTGACCGAGACGAAGCCTGATGTCTGCTGAGGCTGTGCCTGTGGCATCTGTGGCATCTGCTGTGCCTGTGGCTGATAAAAATTCGGGTAATACTGGTATGCCATCTTCATTCCTCCTTATACCATACATACTGAGGAATCTCCTGTGATGAGTCCCATGAATCATATAGATCGCCATCTATAACTGTGGCGACATGGCGACCGAAGCCAAGGACATATGTACCTTTCGGATGATCTCGGCAAAAATCCTCGGCAGTATAGCAGTCGGGACATGTGTCCGGAAGCGATCTGCGATAGAATCCATGCTGTCTCAATACCGATCCCCACACAGAATTGCTGTGAGCCATATCATTCATCAGATAGGCATTCTTCGAGACCAGAGCGAATGCCTTCTCCCAAGAGATACCAAGAGCCTTGGCGATCGCTCGGATCGAGCAGTCTTCGACTCGTCTTCCGCTTGGATTCGGGTTATACTCCTTCCACATAAAAGATCCTCGTTTCCTGTGATGTAGTTCACATTCTACAAGAAACAAGGATCTTTAAGAAGTCGGAAAACAGACGGATTTCAGACGATTTTCAGTCGGAAAACAGACGGAAAACAGACCGAAAATAGTCCATTTTCAGTCTGGTAATTTCCGCTTAAACGTCCTGATCACAGTCTTCACTCTGGTCTCGGACATATCATGTTTTTCGGCGATCTGTGGGATCGTCAGACCTTCGAAGAGTTTATCTCGGATGATCTGCCTGTTCCGCTTGGCATTCAGACCGATAATATACTCGTTGATCAGATGCTCCCATTCAGATCGTGTACGCTCCTTCATATGTCCTCCGAGAAGAATACCTTCGGATCGACTTCGAGAGCCTTCGCCAGTTTAATAACAGCAATATACGATGCCTTCTCCAGTTCCACCTGACCGGACTCGTATGCCTTGATCGCTCTCGCAGGGATTCCGGACATCTTCTCCAGTTCTTCTCTCGAAATGCGCTTGGCATCTCTCACTTCTCTTAAGTAGTTCATGTTCTCCTCCTTATGCATGCCAGTAATGATTCGGACTGATCGTGATATAGATCACGTTGATCCACAGGATCACAGTACCGAAGATGATATGCTTAATGATGCTGTGACCTTTCTGCTGTCTCGTGTAGTTCGCTCCATCTCGTGCCTCTCTCATTTGCTCTCCTCCTTTCCATATGGTTCTGGTAACGGCATCCATGCCACTATTTCAAAGAAGTTTGCTCTGTTCCATTTATTATTTGAAAAATTGACTTCTTCTACTATTGTTTGATACCGACCATTGTGTTTTCTATCATCTATGGCAAAACGCTTTTCTGTGACAATATACAAACCACCAACTTCTGGCAACCTCTCGGAGCATGGAATCCACTCCTGCTTCCTCTCGTTTTTCTCCTTCAGAGCCTCTATAGCCATTATATATGCTTCACATTCTTCTTCTGTGTGAAAATATTCCTCATCAAATGCCAGAATCTTGATCGCTTCCTCTATGCTCATTCGCTCTCCTCCTCCATGTAGTATGTATCCGGTTCGAATCTGTCCTCCCTGACATCGTTGCTCTCCATCGCTGAGATCAAGATCCTCGCCTCTCGCTCGGTCTCTGCCCGACAGACCTCAAAGCCATTAGGTTTCGCCTTCACTATGTATGCCATCTTCTGCCTCCTTCCACTTTCTAAACCCTTCGCAAAATGCTCGGAGTCCACAATAATCGGATTCTGTACGTTTGCATCCAGCGCAAGGACATTCTATAACTGCCTTCTCCTCTTTGAACATGCTATCATTAGGTGATCCTCCGTATCCTAGATTCGCCCAATGAAATATGTAATCATAATACTCGCCCTTGACCTCTCTGTATAACTCATTATGCACAGATGCGAGGACATCCAGTACTTCATATATGGTGTGTCTCTCGTTACATTCAGCACAGTCAGGGATCTTGCATACGACACAATTTCCAAATCCATAACTCGTAAAGACCTCCGTGACCTTCGAAGTGATTTCATCCAGTTTCTGCTCGGTCATTTTATCGTCCTCCTTCTGTGTGGTGAGGTAAGCCTTTCGGCTTACCTCTTCATGATCTCTGCGTATGCTCTCCAGAATTCTCCGGATGTGAAGATCGTCTGTCCGTCAATGTAGAGAGTGAAGCAATGCCATGATCTCTCTGTGAATCCGCTGTTCCCCAAGATCGAGAATCTCTTTCCTTTTGGAGTTCTGCCCCAGTATCTCTCCTCTAATGTGATCCCATCCTTCGCCCATTCCTTCTGCTCTTCTTCGAATTCCAGTTTCATCAGTTCTTCCTTCTTCTTCTGGTCTTCGATGATCTGGATCGCCTTCCTCCGGTCTTCAATCTTCTCCTGAGCCTTCTCGAATCTCTTCTCTGTCTTCTCGATCCTTTCCTTCAGATCCTTTACATCGTACTGTGCGGAAGTGAATGCTCTGTATGCTCCGTTTCTATCGATGTCTGCTTTGTTGATGATCCATCCTCCGTCTGTCGGTACGTTCTCGATCCATGCTCTGTATGCTTCGTGAGATTCGAACATCGCATTCTTCTTTACTGCATCAGCCTCTGCCTTGACGAGTCTCTTCTCTGCTCTCTCTAACTGAGAATTCAGTTTCTCCAGTTCCTTGCAGATGCTTCTGAATTTGATCTCTACCATCGTTGCCATTGTTGTATCCTCACTTTCTTTATCTTATGTCTCTATTATAGCCCCTGCAATGTCTAAATACAAGAGAAAAACACTATTTGTAACATAACTGTAATAAAAAGAGATCCCCGAAGGGATCTCAATACTTGCAGATATTAAGGAGAGCATGAATAAACCGCTCTGCAAGCCTTATTTATACCGCTTATGCAGGATCTTCTGCCATGTGGCATCATCGCAAATGCCGTTGACCGGAAGACCATTGTCAGCCTTAAAGAGATTAAGGACGTAAACGGATCGTCCACCCATACTGCCATCGACCTCAAGAGGCTTTCTGTCCTGATCCTTATAGCCTAGATCGTTCATGCATAACTGGAAGAGAGTGACTTCATCCTTCTTGTCGCCCTTTTTCAGAGTAGGCATGGAGATCGATCCGGAAGGAGCAGGAGTCGGGACAGGATCTTTGATATACTCGATGACCGAGAGCCTTCCCCACTTCACGAATGGGCGATCAGCGAGGCGAGTCCTTACTGTGCCATAGGAATGACCACGTTCTTCGATCACATAGCCATTTTTATCGTATATTCCTACATGACCATCCTTCCAGACGATGATTCCTTCCTCCTCCGGTATAGTCTTGATATCGCCGGTCTCGGAACAATGCTGAATCATCATGTTCGCTGACCAGTCATACTTTGAGTTATAGACCGAAGCCTTCAGGAAGTCTGTGACGTATCCATTGGCATCGATGCATGGACTCATGAGATAAGCCTTGATGAGTCCTGCACAGTCTGCGACCTTCTTGCCATACTGAGCCTCGAAGGAAGCCTTCGACCATTTATTATACTGATCGGGATATTGCTTCTTCTTAGCCAGATACAGAGCCTCGTTTGCCGGATATTGCCCCAGACATCCGTACCAGTATGGAGCATTATAGTCGCACATCTGACGAGCGAAGCGCATGAGTCCTTTATTCGTGAATTTTGCCATGTCCTACACCTTCCTTATAACTGACTGACTCTCGATGATGGAGATCCGGTCATTCAGAGTCTTGATCTGTTCCTCAACGACAGGCATCCTCCGAGCGAAGTTATTATGCTCCCTGACCTCTCTGGTCAGTTCTGAGATCCTCTCGTTCATGACCGCCTGACTCTTGTCGAATTCCGCCTGTGTCTTGTGAGAGGAAGCCATGACTGAGAAGATCACTCCGATCAAGGACAGACCGCCTGTGATAATTGCTACGATTACAGACTCAAGCATCGTCCTCACCTTCGTCCTTCTTGTTTTCATACTGGATCGTGCTGATCCGGAGGATCGCTCCGAGGAAGGCATCGATCGCCGTGATCGTTCCTACGATCTGTTCGCCGTATGGGAGTCCCCAAATCTGAGCGATAGCGAAGTACAATGTCGCCAATGCAGGAAGCACGATCTGTGCGATATACTTCAGAACATCATATACCTTGTTACTCATCATGTTATCATCCTCCTTCATCTTCATTATATCACGTTGTCTGCTCTGTAAGAGTATATACGATTCTCATGGTCTGAGATGTTGACTTATCTCTAGCCTCGGCGAGATTCACGACAGAAGATTTGAACATCTGGCACATAACGTTACTCTGTCCTGACCAGTTCCACGAGGACTGACCGCCATGAATTGCGTTTCCATATACGGATGCTCCCTTCTGGACTAGCCATAGGAACAGACCACTATTATCAGATGTAGGAGTGCCGATTCCGGTTACATGCTTAATCGGATAAGCCTTGTTGCCATTGATGATGTAATTACCGCCAAGGATCAGACCTTCGTTGATAGCCAGAGGAGTCATAAATGGTGTACTGTTGACGACCGATCCTGTCTTCTCGATGTTGATCGTACCATCGATGACCAGTACATCAGTATTATCTGATATGTTCAGTTTCAGGAATTGAGTGCCTGCCGAATTCGGGAAGTAGAGATATGTTCCGTCATAGGCGAACAGTTTGAAGTTCCCATTCTTGTTCGATACAAGATTGCCTGTCCACAAGGATACTCCTGAGAATGTGCAGTCTGCCTGAGTCACAGCGAATGTCGATTTGTTGACTTTATCGATCTGCATGGTTGTTGCAGACGTAGCACAGGCGATGTAGTAGTAGTCATCGTCCTCGAATACGAATCTATTGTTTCCGGATCTGATCGTTTCTGTTCTGACAGCAACCTCCTGCCAATCTCTTGATCCTCGCATGATGCCGAAAGCGAAGTAATCATGACGAGCCTCATACTCCTTGAATGTCGTACCATCGATCCAGATAGATCGTGAAGTCTTTCCATCGTTCGAGATACTCATCGGATACTGTATGCTCCGAGCCTCGTTCCATGTATCAATGTTCGTCTGATCGTTCCCGAATGCGGACATCGGACTGAATTCATCATTAAAAGGCTTTGTGCCCATGTTGCCAAGAGTCGCAGGAACAAGACTACAAGACTCGATATGTCCGTTGCCCTGAGTATTATCCCACATCCACACCATCTGTATCGAGTTATCAGTCTCGATCCATTCGTTGCTGACCGGAGATCCTCTGAGAGTAGATCCGGTATTATTGGCAAGAGTGCCTGCATGAGCAACAAGAGGATTATCCAAATCGTTCTCTAACTGCCATGCGTTCGCATTCTCTGTCTGCTGATTCTGGAAAGCGAAGACTCCCGAATAGAGCGACTTCATCGGCATGAGAGAATTGAATCGGGCGAGTCCTGCATAGTTATGATCGAAGATACTCTGTAAGGCATTCGTGACCAGATTATCACTCTCTGTGATGATCTTCTTCCCATCCCTGATATCCTCCAGTTCGAGTCGGAGATGTCCCTTCATCGGCAGGATCTCTCCTCTGCCCCGACAGTCTGTGATCTTATCTCTTAATGTTAATCTGCTCATTTCTCGACCTCCTCTATACTGTTAGTCATCACCATTCCCATTATTATCGCTCCAATACATGCTCCGATGACCAAGCCTAAAAGAAACATCATGATGATACCTCCCTTACATACTCAACCTCGGTATTACCAGAGGCATTGTATATGTTGTTCTCTCCGCTATATGCGTTGATTGTCTGCCCTGTGAATGTAAAATCATTCCCATCTTCGTCTGTTCCTGTGCCGTTGACCGCATCCACTTCTCCGCCGTAAATAGTCTGCCCAAGATTCGCAGTAATCTGTGTCAATGACGATGTATCATATAGAATATAGTCATGGATTTCAGATGGAAGAATGTCGGCATTATTCGACTTTCTCCAACCTATACGGACATATCTATCATTTGCCAATGTGAATGTAGAGCCGTATGTTTGCCATGACATAAGACTTTCTGCGCTGATAAATGTCTGCCAATCGTTCGATGAATAGACATACAACACATATTCATAACCCTCTTTATTTTCGATTTTATATGTTCCTGCCGAGAGCGGAATAAAATTGTCAGTTCTTACTCTAATAGTATTAGATGTTGTGTCACCATCTGCCGTGAATGAGCCTTGCACAATTTTCGCATTTTTAATGTGATTCTTTCCGACATGCTTGAACACCACAGAAGATATACCGCTTGATGTAGGCGATACAATACTTTTAACAGAAAGTAGAGGAGTTGATGTATCGCTGTCGGAAAAACTAGCAATAGAGGCATTCACATTCCTTGTTGATGGTGCAGGCGGAATTATAGTAATCGTACCGCTTGCCCGATACGTTACTTCCGTATCGCCTTCATCACTCCAAAAAGCGTTATAGCCAAGCCGTGTGGGAATTTCCTGCCCATCGAATGTGAAGTCGGTCGGTGTGGCTAGTGGGAATACAAATGTTGCGTCATTATCGACTAAATACTGTAAAGCCGTTGCAAAAGTCGTGTATTCATTCGGTACAACAAAATAAAGTCTATTATTCGTATAAATACACCATGAACCAATCGTCCATGTTCCGCTATTCAAACACGCTTTATTCTCGCCTATATTACTTACTCCACCAGTATATAAAGGTTTTTGTGCAAGTTCAAAACCATTCAAACCAATACGATTTCCATTGTTATTAGTTCCTGCCAAAAATTCGCCAGTTTCTTGCCCAGTAACAATATATTTAGCGTACTTGCTTTCACCTACCCCATCCACAATATCGACTTCTCCGCCGTAAATCGTGCGACCGAGGGAAGCCGTGTAGGTTGTGGGTGCGATATATGGTTCGTATGCGGAAGCCGTTGAGCCGTATTCTAACTGAAAATTAGATACTGTTGCTGTTGTGTTGTTGCCAGAAGCATAAAAAGATACGTCAGAATTTAACATTCCTTCGGTTATTGTCTTACTTTGTCCGAACGTCCATACTGTCGAAACACCATGCAGATATATCTGTTTTTGAGTTCCTGTTGTCGTTGCGCTTAATATGCAAGTCTGTCCTACTTTTACATTAGTAAAAATGTCGCTAAATTTCTGCAAACATTTCACATTCTGTTGCGTGGTTGTAACGATGGTAATACTTCCATCATTATTTTGAGTAATTGACGAGCCTGCACCACTCGTATTAGTACAACTTTCGACCGCTCCTATATTTGCAAGGTTCTTCCCACTATTCACCACACTAACCGCCGAAACGCCCGAAAGCGAAGCAGGAATAGTGATTTTAACCGATTTCGTGGGCACGTCGTCCGCGCCATTTTCAAAAGCGCAGACAGAGGAAGATGCCTGTGTCTTTTCCTCCAACATGCCCATTAGGTTAATGCGCTTCGGATAATCGGCAGGATCGATCAGCGCAGATGAGCCTTCCTTCTTTCGGATAATATTGGATGTACCGATGAGAGTCGTGTCATGAATCGCATAATCAGCCATTAGAATCCACTCCCTTCAGCCTGCGGAAGAGATGCTCCGCCAACAGATACTTCGAGCCAAGAGCCTCCGATCTTGACGAACATGCCGATGACGATCGGATTATCCTGATCGTCAGTTCCGGTCTTGAAGTAAATGTCTCCATTCTTTCCGCCTGTCGGATCTGTCGTTCCTGCCGTGATCTCCTCTACGGACTGGAATCCTGCGTTAATGCGTGATTCGAGATCCTCCATTGTCTGCTTGTCGAAAACGTCTCCGGATTCAGTAATCGTTCCGAAGTTATTCTGGATCGTGACTACTTCCTGAGTCTGGTCAGCCTTATTCAGAGTATATCTAGTCGGATACTCTGCCTGAAGATCCTTCCAGACCTTTGATACATACGTTGCCATCAGCCTTTCCTCCTCTTATAACTCTCCTTTAGGAGTATGTCATGCAGTTCTTCGAATGAATACCGCTTGTCGCCATCCCATTCGTCAATAGGCTCTCCGTACCGCATCAGCCAGACATGGAGAGTCGATACGTCCTGCTCGACTCTCCAGATGCCCTGTGATACTGCCAATGTCTTCTCCATTTTCCTCATCCTCAGATCGTGAGAGGAGCGAACATTCTGCCGTTTCCTGCTCGATGTCCTGCTCCACATCGGAGATACTGTTCTCCGTATTCCAGACCTACTGTAATTGTATCAGATATTCCGTACATCTGCATCCCTGATGTCACATGATCCAGATACTCATCGATAGACTCAGCAACAGGCAGTTTGACCTCGACCGAGATGCCATCTGTGATGCCATACAGAGCGAGTCTGGATTCCACATACCCGATATCCTCGGAGATCGTGATGATACCATCCCAAGGCTCTTCTGTTTCGAGTCCCTGTGCGAAGATGTAGGATCTGATCGAGTCCTGAGCGATCGTGATCTCTGGAGCAGATCCTCCGACAGTCAGAGCCTCCGTCTGTGCCTTTAACTGGAGCAGTACGATTCGATTAGGATCGTAGTGCAGATGATTCACGAGAGTGATCAGATTATAGCCTTCATGCACACGAGCCTTGACCACATCGCCTTCTGATCCTGCATCCCAGTACGAAATCTCTACATAGCCATCACCATCGGAATAGATCGGGATCTCTGCTCCGAAGACCGCAGTCAGATCCTTGTTTGTCGCAAACCGGAGACTGACGATCTCCTGAAGGCTTTCATCATCTACTGTGATCGGATTACCATTGACGTATGTGGCTGTCACTACCTGAGAAGCCTTTGCGATTGCATCCTGCTCGACCTTGTTCTTCTTCTCGGCAGTCGATACCGCCTTATCCT
>JAEIGA010001784.1_pt1 | contig 34104 bp, 62 predicted proteins | sample 9270691 | NCBI WGS metagenome assembly JAEIGA01 (sample SAMN17057246, study PRJNA624740) | gut metagenome | biome: biome; isolation source: fecal sample | host: Bos grunniens | place: China: Xizang | collected 2019 | reverse complement strand
TGGCGTTGTAAACGGTTGGAAGGAGGGCGTTGCCGTTCTTCGTCCTGCGGGCTATGCGGGTCTTATCCGTCGTACAACTATCGCCGATGTAGAGCTCTTCCGTGACGCATTTACTAACCCAGCGAACATTTACTCATTCACTCCTGCTATGGAGGGTCTTGCTGTGGTTCGTAACTCGACAATCGTTAACGGAAACCTCAAGGAGTGGCACACAGACCTCGTTCTCGCGGCTACACCGTCACTTGACGAGTTCTTGTATCACTACATCATCGATACTACTAAGGCTAACGCCTAATAACGATAAACGAAGTATATGGCAGAAAAATTCGACATAATTGAATTTCTTTCGGGCTTAACAAACTATGTCTTTGACAAGGCGGTGCTTAAAACCATCGCCTTGGGCAGAGATGTAATGGATGTGACAAGTTATGACGAGCTTGACAAGAAGACTATTGAGTTGCTTGAGGCTGACCTCTTGTATAAAGCTTACTATTCTCCTAATGTTTGGGCAAGTGCGACACAATCACACGGAAGTTATACGAGAACCGTGGGTAGTCAGACTATCTACGAGGCCGAGAAGGAAAGGATATACAATCGTCTTTCTTTCATATACAAGAAGTATGACGATGAAATGCTCGAAGTCGTAGAAAACGACTCGGGCACATTGCAATGGCTTTAATGTTAGTAACACGATAAGGTATGTACATTGACCATCACGGAACGGAGGAATATCCTTTTTACGCTACTTTTTATCGCTTGGGAGTAGACGAAAGCAAACCGCTTGACGAACAAGTCGAGGAGAAGGTTATTTTGTTTGAATCGCCTTGCGATATAAGTGACCAAGATACGGGACTTAACAACGACAAGATTACCATCTTTATGCCTTTCAATCCCGAAGACGGAGATATTGAAATAAGGCTTGGTGAATCAGTTGAGATTGAGTCTTATGGTCTTGTTCAAAAAGGTCGCGTATTGGGAGTGTTCCCTTCGCAACTTGGTGGAATGAAGGTAACTTGTACGAGGATTTAAGGTATGGCAAAAGTTTCTTGGTTAACGAATATTGAAGAGGGCTTTCAACGAGACATGATTGAGGCTCTTAAGAAACTTGGACATCAAGCCATGTTGTATGCTTATAAAATGGGAAACCGAGGCGAGGCATTTAATGAAAACACTCCGTCTGGAGCATCTACAACGATGTATAAAAGACGATGGAAAAGCAAAGGAAAACAAAGAAGCCAAGGAACTCAGGCTGGAAGGTGGCAACATAGGTCTTACAATCTACACGATAGCTTTGCCTCGGCGGTATATGTCAATGGTAAAATCGCGAGTGTGGAATATCTCGGAAGCCCAAGAAGCAACAAGCACGACAAAAAGACCAAGAAGACGGGTAGACAAACGGTAGACGATTATCTACAATCACATCGTTTTGGTTCTACGAACAACGAGATAGTATTGGTCGTAATTGCCGCAATGTTTTATGCGGGAATACTTGAAAATGGAGGCAAAAGTAACCAAGGCCCACAGGACAAGTTTATTGTAATAAGCCCCGCAAAAGAATATATAGAATCAAGATACGCCATAACAATAGAACCCGTGCTTCGTAAATACGGGATTACACAAAAGCCTAGAACGCGAGTTATTGAAGGTGAACGATTGAAGAAGAGATAATATGGATAAAGACATCCTCAACATATCGAAGATTGAGACATATCTTAATAGTATTCTTGATGGAATAGTAAGTGAAAATATATTCTTTACCACTATTCCAGATAAGGCTACTGTAGACGCATCTGATTGGCAAGATATGGTTTTAGTTACTATGCCCGAAGGAATTAGCGACTTCGAAGCCTATGGTCAGGGACATATATTCGTTATTCTTTATGCTCGCCCTTTTGAAAGCGGAAAAAAGAATGTACCCAAGATGTCTGAATTGGAGGTAAAGCTTAACAATGTTATTGCTTCTTCACAAGATAAACACTATGCAATTATTCGTAGTGATGTTCTTGCTGATTACGATGACGACATTGATTGGCATTGCAATGTAGTAGAATTAACGATAACAATATTGTAAAACAAATAAAATAGAATAGATTATGGCAAATACAGTTACATCTATTGTTGCGAATGCGGTTAAGATTTTTAACCCAGACGCACTTTATGTTACCCCATTTGAGGGCGAGGTTCGTGGAACAACCACTTACAAGCTTTCGGAGGTAATTCGCGATACTACTTCTATCGCACAGGACGACCCAGAGGAGCAGACTATTGAGAACGAGTTTGGTAGTGCACCAATCCTCAAGAATGTGACCCTTGGCTCATATCAGTTCTCGGCAGAAGTAGCCGACATGCAGCCACTTCTTCTTGAGAAGCTTTGCGGATACAAGAAGGGCACAAGTAACGCAGACCGCGTATTCGCGCCGTCTTCTTACACACCAGTATATGCGGAGATTGTTCTCGCGTTCAAGCTTGGTGACAACAAGTATGTTGCGGCGGTTCTTCCAAAGGTTCAGTTAAACTCAAAGGCTACTTTCGACTCACTTTCTTCAAACATGGGTCGTATCACTCTTGCGGGTACTGGTCTTAATATTGCGGTTCAGGATGGTAGCGATACTGTCGAGACTCCGTTCTATGTGGACTCTAATTGGACTACTGCGGAACTTTAATCGTTTCAAAAGACGACGAGATAGAGGGGGTGGGGAAGGATGTATCCCCACCCCTTTTTATTTATAAGTAAGTAATTGATATGGCAGAAAGAAAGAAAAATAAGATAGAAAGTGCGGTTAAAGAAACGAAGCCAAAGGTAGTTAAGAAAGACCCTTCGGAAGTTACTTTAAGCGCCCAAGAGAGACTTGCGGAGATTCTTAGTGATAGTCCTCGCCTTGTTTCCCTTAATGGTACGGAATGGGAAATAAGGGCATTAAGGATGGGTACGCAATACTTGATAGCACAAGAAGTAATCAAGATTAACAAGGTAGAAAACGCTTCTTATGGTGATGTGGTAAAGCAATTTGCGGTAAACATTCCGTCAATGTTAAAGATTCTGGTCTTTGCGTTGCTTAATGACAAGAAGAAAATTTATAAGGATGGTGACGAAACGGAAGGTTTTTCCGACCTGTACGAAGCAACCTATAACACCCTTGCTTGGGATTGCGAAGTAAGCGAATTTGGAAGCATCTTCTTAGAAACGCTTCAACTCTTGGATGTCGGTTTTTTTATGGAGAGCTGTCGTATTGTAGAGATGTTCAAAGTCGCTACGACAGCGAGGAGGACGACGACGAAAGAACAGAGATAATCTATAGCCGAAGCGAAATAGGTTCGATGGTTGACTTCTTGAAGGCTAATCCATTCGTAACCTATGAACAATACCGATGGGGATTAAGTGTTCCGATGATAAGACTTATGTCTACAGATAACACTCGCGTACACTATCTCTCTGAGAAGGAAGCTAAACGAAAGAAGGCTGTAGTGGTAAATGATGCTGAGGCATTGATGAACGACTTGGGGGTTCCCGTTTTAAGTCGAGAAATGTTCGAAGCACAACAACAAGGAAGTAGTAACAAATAAAATATGGGAGGATTGAAATGGCAGTAGGAACGGGAATAGGTTTTGACTTGGATGCTTTGAATAAAGCACTTAAACAAGCAGATGACGCTTTGCTTAAGCTTTATGATACAGGTGAAAAAGTTAGCGAAAGGCTTATAAAAACTTTACTAAATGTAGGTTCTCGCGGAATAGACCCCTTTGTATCTAAGTTGCGAGAGCAAAAAGATGTTTTGGAAATGCTTTCGCAAATAAAGATGGAAGGATTAAGCGGAGGAATGAAAAATGTCGTTCGTGATATTCAAAACATGCTTGACGCGACCAATAAAGAAATAGACGCCGTAACTAAACTTAATGAAGCGTTTTCTCCGCTTATACAGTCCAGAGAACGGTCTAAGATACAGGCAAATGCGACATACAATACTGACGCAGCTCTGCATGACTTGAAAATCATAGACGACCAAATAAAAGCCGCAGAAGAAGCAGAAAAAACTAAAATCCGAGAGGCGGAAAGAACACACACTGCACGCCAAAAGGAATACGACGAAATGGGCCGACTTCTTAATGAAGAAGACCGACTTCGAAACGAATTGTTCAATGCACAATTAGAAAGAATTCGCAAAGAAAACGAAGCAAGGCAGAAAGCCATACAAGACGCAAGGAACGCAGAAATAAAAGCCCATGAAGACCGTCAGCGAGAATATGACGAAATGGGCAGAAAGCTTCAAGAATATGATAAGATGAATGCGTCGTCTAAGGCGTCAGGACAACGATATGCTGCTGAATACGAAGAAAGAACACGCTATTACGAGCGTTGGATTAACGAAGAATTCCTTAAAGAGCAAGAAAAAAACAAAAGGATTTCTGAAGCAAAACTTGCCGAAGAAAAGCGTATCAATCAACAAATTTCGCAAGACCGCATAGACCAACTTGGCAAAGAGTCACGCGAAAGGTTAAAGATTGAACAAATGATTCGTGACACGCAAAAAAGGAATCACGATGCGCGCCAAAGGGAACTCGAAGAACTTTTCCGCGAGCAAGAGCGCCAAGCAAAAGCACAAGCAAAAGCCGATAGTGATACTCGTAAACTAAAGTATAAGGCTTATACAAATTCTTATGCGGGTGCAATATATACTTCTGACCATGCTAACACTCTCGCAAAAGAAATAAAAGCCGTTAAGAACCTCGAGGCGGCTAGGGAAAAGCTTAAGAAGACGGACGCAGATTATCATAAAAAACTTGGCGAGCTTAACACGCGCATTAAGCAACATAATCAGAACATTGAGCGAGCTACGGCTGGAACTAAAAAACTTAATGGGGCACTGGCTAGCGTTGGACGCGGTATTGCTTCTGCGTTTAGCGTTCAAGCCCTTCGTGGGTATGTAAACCAAATGATAAAAGTTCGCGGTGAAATGGAATTGCAACAAAGGTCACTTCAAGCAATCCTTCAAAATAAGGACGCGGCAAACGAAATATGGCAAAAGACAATCGACCTCGCGGTTAGGTCTCCGTTTCGCATCAAAGACTTGGTAACTTATACGAAGCAGCTTGCAGCGTATCGTGTTGAAGCAGACAAATTATACGATACAAATAAGATGCTTGCCGATGTAAGTGCGGGTCTTGGCGTAGACATGCAACGATTGATTCTTGCTTTTGGACAGGTAAAAGCGGCTAATTTCTTGAGGGGAACTGAGCTGAGGCAATTTACTGAGGCGGGTATTCCCATGCTTGATGAACTTGCAAAACACTTCAATGACATGAATAGCACTGCGCTTACAAGTGCAGATGTATTTGAAATGATTTCAAAGCGAATGGTACTATTTGAAGATGTTGAAGCCGTGTTCGAAAGACTTACAAAGGCGGGCGGTACATTCTATCGGATGCAAGAAATTCAAGCCGAAACACTTCGTGGTCAAATATCCAACTTGAAGGACTCCATAGACATTATGCTTAATGACATGGGTAAGGCAAATGATGGCACTATAAAGTTCGCGGTCAAATCTGTAAAGGTGCTTGTAGATAATTACGAAAGGTTAGTTCCAGTATTGAAAGCGGTCGCTACGGCACTTTTACTATATAAATTAAATGCTTTCTTAGCTGCAAGGCAAACGGGAATCCTTTCAAGCATGTTGCTGAATGCGGGTGTTGCGATGGAAAAATTTATGCTAACAATAGCAAAGAACCCTTGGACAGTGCTTGCTACGGCAATAATATCTGCTGGGGCGGCTATGTACCGCTTCTACAAACAATTAAAAGAAGTTGACAAGACATACCGTGATATGCTTAATCAACAATCGGAAATAACCGCTAAGTTTTTCAAGGCCGAGGATATTGACGAACGCAAAAGGGCATTAAAGGATTTGATAGAATATGCCGAAAAAGAATATTCCATCAAAGTGTCGCTTGACATTAAAGATATGTCCGACAATGATGTTAAGGACGCGATGAACAAGCTTCGCCAACAAATGATTGAGGCGAACGCTTTTGGTGCGGAATTTCAAAAAGAATGGATAAGAACAAATCAAAAGTCGAGTACGGGACAATGGTGGGATGTAATAAATCCGCTTATAGGACAAGGTATGAATAAGGACATCGACCAAATGGGTGATTCTTATGAAAACCTTAATCGTATTCTTGTAAATAATCTTGCCCCTACAATTGATTATCTTTCAACCAAACTAACAACGCTTGACGAAGACCAACGCAACGCACTTGAGTCTTTAAAGACGGGAATCGGTGAATGGAGCAATAAAGACGAAGATATTGCCGACTATTTCGAGCGAATAAGGCAAAACTATGAAACCCTTATAAAAGAGCTTGCGGATAGCGACGATGTAGCGGACAAAAAGATTTCTAGACAACTTAAAAGGTATCAACGACGCTACGATGAAGCCGAAAAAGAGTTCCAATCTTTTGTCGATAACATTGATGACGATGTAAAGAAACTAAGCGACGAAGATAAAACCATCTTCTTAAGTGCGGCCATTGACGATGCAAAGTCCGAAAAGAATTGGTCGGAATTTGAAGAAACGCAAATTCGTAAGTGGCTTGAAAAGAAATACACAATAGAACTTACTCCTAAGATTGTTGAAGAAGATGAAGAACTAAAGGCTTGGCAAGAATCGTACAATGATTTGTTTGAAGGCAAGACGGGATGGCGAAAGATACGCACTAAGGGTACTTCGCAAACGCAAGTAATTGAGCAACTTAACGCACAATACAAAGCAACCGAAGAACTCGTTAAACGGATTCAAAAAGCGGGAGAAGATTCTATCCTTGAAGGCGGTGCTTATGAAGGTGAGAACCTTGAAAAACTAAAGAAAGACCTTGCGGATATTCGCGAACAACTTGATTGGTTTGGCGCAAAAGAGAATGCTTCCGAATCGGCATCGGTTAAGATTCTTCAAAAGAGAATCAACCTTTTGAAAGAGGTCAACAAGAAGTACCTTGAGCTCGAGAAGACTTTCGATGCGGTTACCGCAAAAGAAAAAGTGATGGAAGCTTATTCCGACACCTTTAGAGAAGCGTTCGCGGGTACGGGTGTTGAACTTGACATGTACAAGATTATGACGCAAGTTATCACTGATTCAAAGAAGGTCGGCGAGGGTATGGGTTCTAATCTTGCCGAAGGTGTCGTTGCGAAGCTTAAGGAACTTGAGGAAAGTGGTACATATATTAGAACGGCTAACTCGGCAGCAGAGGAGTTTACCAAAGGATGGGAACAAGCTATTCTAAAAGCAAAAGATGTAGAAGGCAAAGGTAAAGGATACACCATAGGTTATGGCGAATACGGCACATATAAAGACACAGGAAAGAAGGTTGGAAAAGACGACATAATAACTCAAGCGGAAGCCGCGGAACGCTTTTCTCGTGTAGTGTATCCAAAATATGTAGAAGGCCTTAACAAGATATTGGATAAGCATAGGGATTTAGTTCTAACCCAAGAACAATATAATGCACTTCTTGACCTAACATATCAAGGTGGATATGGTACAAAGAAGAAAAAAGGCCCTGCAGAATTGTTAATTGAATATGCTAAAGATGAAGAACGTGCTATTGCACATATTACAAAAATACGCGAAAGCTTTGCAAAGGTATATGGACAACAAGAAGCGGAATTAAGATTTGGTGACGCTTTTGTGCAAAAACTTAAGGATGCGCAAAATATTTACGAAAAGATGGCCCTTTTGTTGAGAACTATGAATCTTACAATAGATGGGGAGGTGCAAAAAGGATACCGAGGAATGGTAAATAGAACCGACGCTAGGGTGGAGCTATTTAGCGGTAGTCTTGACATTGCAAAACAACTTGAAAGCGTTCTTGTTCGAATTGCGGGAATGGACTTCACAACTACCGAAGGAATGGTTGAGGCGTTGGGTAAGTTGAAGGAGATTGCGGAGAAAGAGGGTCCAGAGGCGAAGAACATCCTTAGCCAAGCGATTTCGGGACTTGAAGCCGAGATTGGAGTTAGGCTTAAGAAGGATGCCGACAAAAAACTCAACGATGAAGTTCAAGCTATGTTTGACCGATACGAACTTACTCTTGACCTCAAGAAACTCAATTTACCCAAAGGTCTTGCCGAAGATTTGTTTAACACCGAATTTCTTGACCTTAAGGGGCTTCGCGAAGCTGTTAAAGGTCGCGAGGCTGAGTTTATCGGAACAGACCAAGAGAAGCAGTATAAAGAGTTCCTTGAAAAGATTGACGAAATGGAGCGCAAGTCTATTGTCGAAAGAACAAAGACTTACGCAGAATATCTTATGAGAGGAATGAGCGAAAGGGCAAAACTTAAGGTTGAAGAGCTCCGTAAACTTAAAGAACTTGAAGAGTCGAAAGAATTTACCACCGACCAAAAGAAACAAATTCGCAAGCAAATCCAAGTAGATAGTCAAAAGAAGCTCGATAAAGCTAAATGGGAGGAGTTTACTGGAATGGATTCATACATAATGATGTTTGAAGACCTTGAAACACTCGGAACACAATCCATTAAAAACCTTTATGAGAATCTTGATAATTTAAGGCTTAACTTGTCTCATCTTGACCCAAGCGATGTAAAGGAAATCGTTAACCAAATGGAGAAACTCCAAGAGGAAATGATTAAGAGAAACCCTTTCAAAGCATTTAGAGACGCAAGGAAAGACATTAAGGCTATTGGAGAGAGTGAAGAAACTTTAGTCAATCGTCTATTTAGCAAGGAGAAGATTGAGGCGAAGGCACGGCAAATGATAGACTCTATCGCAACTATAGAAAACGCTTTTGCGGAAGGCACTTTTGACAAATTGCGGGACGAGGAGATGAACTTGTTCGAATCTTTTATGCCTCAATTTGCCGAGGGTAAAGACCTCGCCGCGATAAAGAAGAGCTATCAAGAAATACTTGACTCTGCCAAAGAGAATAAGGAACTGACTGCCGACCAGCTCAAAAACTTTGCGGACTACCGTAAGTCTCTTCAAGGAATTTCGGATTATTGGGGTGCGATAAACGACCAAATCCAAAACATTACAGGAAATGCCATAAACATTATGGAGGTCTATGGTGTGGATGAGGCAACGAAGTCTATTGCTGAAGGTGTTGGAAGTATGTCTACGCTCATCCTACAAGCGATTCAGTTTGGCGTCCAAATGGAGATTGTCGGCTACAAGTCAAACATGGCACTTGGTATTATCGGATGGATTGCGATGGGCATCCAAGCAATTGCCACGGTTATTACCGCAATAGCGAACTATAAGAACGCAAAGATAGACGCACAACTTGAGGAACAAGCAAAGAGTATTGAAAAACAACGCGACCTTTACGAACAAATAGAGAAGAAGGTTGAATCCGCTTATGATGTAGACAAACTTCGCGAATATAACGCCGAAATGAAACGAAGCGTAGAACTTGAGATTCAAGCACTTGAGGCTTCTATTGCTCTTGAAAAGTCAAGGAAGAATGCCGACCAAGGCCAAATAGAAGATTGGCAAAAAGAGATTACAGAGGCAAGCGAGAGACTTGTTGAATCAACGCAAAGTATGATGGATGAACTTGGGGCAGTATTTGACCTTTCCGATTTTACAAGTGGCTTTGTGGACGCATGGTGGGATGCAATGGATGAAGGTATGAGCGGTCTTGATGCTCTTAGCGACCACTTTGAGGAGACCATGAAGGATATGGTTAAGAAGCAAGCACTTTATAGAGGGGCACAAGAAATCATGTCACAAGTGCAAGACGCTATCAACAAGTCTTTGGAAGGAGACTTTACCATTGACGATGGCGAATGGCAAGCAATTATAGATGCAGCAAAAAAGGCGAATGTCAACCTTGATGCCTTCTTACAAGGATGGTACGACATGTTTGGTTCTATGTCCGACGGGGCGAGCGGAAGCCTATCGGCACTTCAAAAAGGAATCCAAGGTATTACCGAAGACACCGCACAAATCATCGAGGCGTACCTCAACTCAATTAGAGGCTATGTGTCCGAGCAAGTGACATATATTAAAAACATTTCGCGAATCTTTGAAAAAGTATCTTCACGCGATGGTGTTAACGCAATACAAGTAAGAATGATTCCATAAAACTTTCTTTCATATCAATAGGAATCCCCGCTATCCGAAATGGGTAACGGGGATTTTATATATTTAGTTATGTAAGAAGAATGGTTTATTCCATTGTATCTTCTTCGGTGGAAGCTTTCAAATCCTCAAGGGCAAGAGTTGCTTCTTTGAATGCCTCATCTTCTTTCGATGTCTCCTCTTGAAGCTCCTTGCTCATAAGGTCATCATACATCTTTCTAAGGAACTCCATTGTCTTGAGGGCAATCTCTTGTGGGAAATCCCTATCCAAGAACGCAATTCTTGGTACGGAAAGGTTATATGCAATAATAGTCAAAAGCGACTCGAAGTTTTCCTTCTGTTCTCCCTCAAGAGCCGCATATTCGCCTTTGTTTACCACCAAATCCGAAAGGACATCATATAAAGCCTCGTTGTTAGGCGTTACGAACACGCTATATCCACCATACTCGTGATAAAGTACGCCTTTATCGGTGAGGGTAATGCGGAAAGTTTCACCCTTCCATTCATCAACTTCCTTGCCGCAATCAAGCGCAATAGGGTCTACCCCCATTTGTCCCTTAAGAGAGAGCGCTTCGTCAATAAGCTTGTCAAAGAAATGCACATCCTTTGCGTTTGTACGAAGTTGGTTCTTTATCTCGTTCAACCTTTCTTTCAAAATCTTCTTATCCATATCCTTTAGTCTTTAATGATAATCTTATTTGCTTTCTTTTCGTTTTCGAGTTGTCTCTTGATAGCAACCCTTATGTTAGCTTTTTCAAGCATCTTTCTATCGGCGTTCTCGAAGTCCATTTCTACGCCCTCGTTCTTCAAATACTCGACCAATTTAGCCGTTCCGTCCTCGTCTTTCTTAAACTTCTTCAAGAAAGAAGGCTCAAGATAAGAAAGAGGGTAAATCTCCTCAAACTTAAGGATGGCCGCACATCTTCCGAAGTCCTTTACAATCCTATTCTTTCCATTCTCGTCAATCTCAACGACGCAATAATAATTATTGCCGTCGCTCTTTAGCGTCTTACAAATTGCGCTAATATAAACATCCTTTCCGTTCCACGGCTCAGGTATCTCCGCCTTGTGTACAAACTCAAGGCAATCAAATTTACTTTGTTCCGATAAAGTCATCATTCTTCTCTTTTATTTTTGTAAAATATTATATCCTATTGTCGCATCATACATCGGTTGATTTTGATAAAGCGAAATTCCGCCCGAAATTAGCCACTTTCCTTTCAAAGATAGGGAAACCCCCACCTTCGGGGAGAAATCCCCGCAAATCGACGAAAAACCGCCAAAAACGAACAAAGACGACCTATACTTAGTAATCGTATTTGTGTTTTCCTTGTAAATCGTCTCGTAAACGGTCTTCGGATATACATTGGCGTCTAAAAATTCCACCCCGAAACCTTTTACGCGAAAATCGAACAAGTTAGGTTCGCTAAAAGTATACTCTTGACGCGGAATCGGAACGGGAATCGAATCACGAAACGTGACATACACCGTGTCGGCGGGTTCTTTCTCTACCTTGGTCACAACCTTAGTCACCTCCACCGTGTCGTGCTTAACAATCGTTAAAGTGTCCGTGTGTCGCTCCGTAATCACAATGGGCTCTCCGCTTTCCGTATTTAGCGACCATAGGAGCAACACACCAAGAACACCGACTATCGCCCAAGGTAGTATATTACTTTTCATCTTCCGTCTCTTCCTCGTACTCAAGCTCAAGAGCATCTACAAGGAATCCAAGGTATGACGCCAAAGTGTTGGCCTTCTCCGTATCACCTACCAACAACGCCTTGTCTTGCTCGTCTTGCAAGAAATTCAAAAGACCCTCAAGAACCTTGAACTCGTCCTCCGACTCAAACCACTCATAGAAGTCGTCAAAGGTAATGATAGGGAGTTCTCCGCCCTTTCTACCGTCATAACCACCGAATTTAACGATTTCACCCTTTTCGATAACCCCTTTGCCTAAAAGGAAACCCACGACACGCGACGAATCGCTCATGCTAAGTCTATAAGACTCAAGTACCGCAAATACTTCTTCTTTTGTTCTCATTCTTCTCTATATTTTAAAGTTATTCAACATCAAATGTCCGCCCAAAAATATTCACAAGCTTGTAATCCATCCTTAAATAAGGAGTAGAACCGTACCACATCGACTCGGCGGGCTTCAACTCGTCCTTAATGTAAAAAGCAAACCATTTGTTCCTAGCCGTGTCCCTATACCTATGGAATCCACCTTTAACATACTCATTAAACGCATTCAAGGTCGCAAACCTATCCTCGCCGACAAAATACAAAGTGAGGGTCACAATCGTCTCCTTGTGCTTCACATCCTTCGGAGCATAGACACGAAGTCTATCCGCATCCGCATAAGACTCCGAATACACATTCTTGGGAGCACCAATAGTCTCTATGCCATCAATCTTACTATAACGCAAGCCACGAAAGTCAACCTCAAGACTCTTAGGCTCACTACCCGCAAGAATATTTCCCTTGGAATCACACTCCTGCATGAAAAACTCATATCCTAATTCGCTCATATCAATTATATTTTCTCTACTCTACACCCCGTAGGCCTAACCCTCTTCCTATGGTAAAACTTAGTAGGCTTCAACCTTCCAATCATAGGACTTTCTAATCCTTGGCTCTCTAACCACCTCACATGCGCGGGATTCGTCTTCTGCTTCACATAATGCGTAAAAGCACCATTAGGATTATCCATCTCCTGAACAAAACCAAAAGTCATCCAACGGCCTTCACGACTCCTTACCAATCCGTTCCTCTCTATCGGTATCGCTAAACACAACTCCTTCTCACCATTCTCATCCTCACAAATCACCTCACGAGCACCAATAAAATGACTCAAATAAAATGTCCCCTCAAATGTCGCCATATCTAATTCTCTCCTCTACTCCAATGATTCTTCTGTATCCTTCTAAACCTACATCCACCATCAATGCTCTCTACCACAACATCACCCGCATCACCGTAAGCAATCAACCTAACCCTTCCTCCACCAACAACACTAATACTCACCTTACCACTCGCGTACACATCACATACATGCCAATCGGGAACAACCAACACAACATCACTATCAATCAATACAACCAAGGTGCTCTCGACATCTATACTACCCTCGTATCCACAATACATCACACTACTATAACCACTCTCGTCCTCATATACATACCTCCCGTTGATGTACTTGCCAAACCTTTTAACTATCTCACCCGAACTTATTCCCCATCCCTTAGCAATACCATCACAAACGAAATCCGCACCTTGAGCACTCAACGCCAAATCCATCAATCCCCTCTTACTACCCGCACTATCCCACTTCTCCGCGTAGCGGTCGCATATAACCTCTTTTCGAGCATTCTCACGAAATTGTTCCAAATTTACCATAGTCAACTACCTTTGCCCGCAAAGGTAATATAAAAAATCTAAAAAAAAAATTTTAAAAAAAATTTCGAATGAGGGCAACCCCGCACCTCAATCGCAAAATAGGGGTGGGGGTAGGGTGGTATCCGCCCCAGAGACAGCCTCTGAAATCGCCTGGCAGAGGCGTTTCTGCGAGGTTACGATTTGTAAGTATGCTAAATGCCTGATTATCAGTATTTTATGGGTGCAACTTACAATTTTAATAAAATACGCCGTTTTTACTTACAATTTGTAAAACGGCACCAGACAGCCACCAGAACACTTTCTGCATACTTTTTTTAACTTTTTTTAACTTTTTTTTCGTTATAATCTGTAATTTATCAGGGGTATTTTACTGAAAATCGTTAAATTGTTGATTTTCAGTATTTTACATATAATTATAATTTTATTGCGTTTTTCGCTTATTTGCTTACAGATTATAAGTGTTTAAGTATATATACATTACAGTTTATAACTTTGCGTCTGCTAACTTGCACAATATCAGGCATTTAACATATTCCAGAGATTTTTTGGTTAACATTTTTGTTACCTTTGTAAGTACCTGGATATCAGGCAGTTTGCAACTGTCAATCTTTTACACTACCTTAGCAGCACGTTCATTGAGAGAATGAGACACGCAGGGATGGATGGGTAAAACCTGTAGGGATAAGGACTGCAGGCCCCTGATAGGAATCACTGGAGGTTCTTTGACATATTGCACAATACATTGATTTTGTACGGACTAACTGTGCCCGAAAGGCAGCGAACAGTTGAGTAGTTCAAAAGACACACCGACAAAAAAGGTGTATGCGTGAGCTGTGCCAGGCGTTCCCGAACGCAAAGAGGTTGAATAAATGCGAAACACCTCATCGGGCGAACTGTACAACCGAATAAGCGTGTTCAGTCAAGTGGTTTGAACTGAACTACGCTCAAGCGATAGGACGGTAGCAAATTATTGCGAAGGGTCGGATTGTGGGCGAACTGTGCGAAGAAAGGGTCAAACTGGGTTAGTAGCATTGTGTCTGCCACGGTTGTAGACTATACTGCCCGAACTGGGCGAACTGAACGGGGCTATGGTATTCTGGACAGGTTCGATTCCTGTCGCCCTGACTACTTTTTACTAACTTTAAACGCTGGCAGACCGAGACAATAGTCTGCCTAACTGAACTATGGCAACAACTGCTAACACAATCAACCACTCTGAGAGACTTGCAATCCTTAAGGCTGCCAAGACTGAACAAATGGGTCTGAACGCTGCACTGAAGTACCTGCGTGAAGCCAAGGGATTTAAGCGACTTTGCGAAGCTGACGCACTGAACCTGGATACATTCAAGAGCGGCGCGAACTACATTGAATTTATCAAGAGCCACATTCCTGAGGCGTTCAATGCTGACGGCGCACTCTGCCGCTTCGTCAAGGATAAGGAGAACCCTGAAGTAATCAATCTGGTGCCTCGAACCACCTACACTCCGTATGCCGTCTACACTCTTGCAAGAAAGGCTGCAAAGGTATCTAAGAAGTAACCCGAACCATACCCGAATCAATCCGAGGGCGGAGCACTACCAAGTGAACTCTGCCCTCTTGTTTCTGAACCATCAAAAAAAGTGAACTATGTACTATTCAAATTTTGATGAACACTACTCCGAGCTGCGCACTATCGCCAAGGAGATGAACGAAGACCTTAGACTGGGCTTTTACGACAACCATGTCGGAGCGCGAATTATGCTTGAAAAGATGCACGAACTGACCGATGGTATCTTCCTGAGCGAGGTCTACGAACTGCTCGGCGGACTGGAATATGCCGAAGTGGCACTCGACCAATACCTTGACAACCTTGTGCCTGTATTCAACAAATAAGGGCGAACTATGCCCGAACTACATGGGTGCGATGTTAGGGATAACTACGCACTCGCCAAATCATTTCTAAAGGGTCTATTCTGACCCGAGTTCGTTCTGAACAACTTGCTAACCTAAGACCGACTGTCGTGAGATACTCGGTCTTTTCTCTTTTTAACCTAAAGTTGTACTTTAAGCGAACGAACCGAACTATTTGATAGTGAACGAATTACATAAGTCTAACTATATTAAAACTTTAAGTAAAATGAAAGCAATTATCGTAACTAAAGAAAACAACCGAATCGAGGGTAAACTATGCATGGTCGGAGACTATGTTATTACTTTAGATGTGGACAAACAAACCATTGATAGCCAAGTGCTTACAAACCTGTATAACGAGGGTATCTCTGCATCCGAATACTACAACGACTGGCACATAACAATAGCGAGAAAAAAGGTCGAATCAATCGAATTTATCGACTAAAGTGAAACCTTTGAACAAAAAAGTTTCAAAATCGCCGTTATGTAATACATGTAATATAAACTATAATTATTACCCATTGTGCTATTATGTTATAATATAACACATGAATTACATTTATTATAATATATATATAGTACAATAGTATAGTAATATAATAAAGTATTGAAGTTATGTTAAGGATTATTTGGGACATATTGGGTTGTTTTTTATTGGGTATAGTAGTAACTATTTTGTTGTTATTATTTTTCGTAATCTTATTGAGCATACCCGAGTTACTGGATATAATGAGTAGTTATATTGGAGATGTATTTACATGGGTAATATTTATATTCATAATAGTGGGTATAGTAGTATTAAGTGTAAATAGGGGTAAGTAGTATAATAATATAATAGAACGATAGTATTATGGATAATTACTATAAGAAGACAATAAAGATAGATGGTTGTGGTGTAGGCACGCTTGCTATCATGGAATGGATACGCGACAATGGTTGTCCCGACTTGCGTTATACCGAATTTATAGATGGCAGGAACAACTTTGTCGTAATGGTAAGTAAGGGTGACGAGTCTATGTTTGGTGCTACTCTTAATGCTATTGACGAGGGCATATATTCGTGGTTTGAGTACGAGGGTATGAAGCGTTTTGCGGGTAGTGTTGACTTTTGGCTATTCCTTATTGACGGCCACTACTATTGGGCTACGAGATAATATAACTAATAATATAATACATTAACTAACTAAAAGTATTATTATGAAAACTAATCAAGAAGTAGCGGATGCTTGGGCTATGGGGTGTCGTGCCGAGAGCAACCACATGTTTACGGACGGGGAAACCATCTATTCGTATGGGTATCATTTCCCGATAGCCAAGAAAGTGAACGGGCATGTATTGTTTAATCACACCCGTTATAGTGTTACGACGAGCAAGCACCAAAGCCATGTAAGGCGTGCTATGCGATATAGTAATGTGATTCCTTGTCGTGACATCAATGCCCATGATAACGAACGATACACGCGTTGTTATGTTGAGGGGTTATTGCGTAAGATTCCTAAGTGTCGTAAGATTGAGGATAGGGTTGGCGATGTAATGTCCGAACTACATGATTACGGGGCATATCTTTCGGTGATGAACGAAAAAGAGCCGAAGTGGTATAGGGATGTAAGGTTTGCCTTGTTGAATCTTAAGGGCAAGACTTTACGGATATGGTGTAAGAACTATAAATTCTAATAACTATGACTTTAAGAGAAAAGATGCGAAGACTTTGTAAAAGAGAATGGTCTTCGATGATGATTGAAAACTCCTATCGTCAAGGGAGGGAGCATAGACTTCATGAATATCTAAGCTACGATGATTGTACCCTCCGTTCAGTGATGGATGTTTCACAAATATGGTCGGAAACACCACAAGACCATAGATATTGGGCGGATATAGCTAATCGTTTATGACATGATGACTAAGATAAAAGAACTTTGCGAACAAAGTTGGTGTTCGCAAATGGTAGCCAATTGTCACAACACTCATGGAGGTCGTGAGGTAACATGGTGCTTGAAGGAACACTACGCTAAAATTGTGGACTGGACTCAAACATGGGTTGAAAGCCCACAAGGGGGTGAATATTGGGTGCTAATAAACAACACTTGGATTGAAAACCATCTTTAAAGATAATATTATAACTAACTATTTAAATTACAAGTATTATGAAAAGAATTGATGCTACAAGAGAAACTATCTTGAATGTTAACGACTTCGTAGAGGTTGTAAGCGAGAATGGACAAAGTGCGCTTATCGGTAAGAGCGCGTTGAGAATTGACGGCGAGACCGTCGAGGTTTACGGATTATTTAGCCGCGACGAGGGTGCGGTCGAGGCTTGTATCTTGTTCGAGGGCGGCGAGGGCGACTTGACGAGGGACGCGTTGTATCCGCAGTTATGTGAGTCGTTCGGACTTGAGAACACGGGAGAATGGAAGTATTGGCAGATTTGTGGTATGTTCGGTGATGCTACGCCTATCGGCAAGGTTGTTGACACCTACAACGACTACCCAAGCGGGTATTGGAATACGGGTAAGTTTGTGATTGCGACACCCGAAGAGATGCGTAGGGCGGAAGCGAGAAGAGAAGAGGAACGCAAGAGAAGAGAAGCCGAGTTGAAGGAGATGGGCTTTACCTACAAGGAGGACTATGCTATGGATGCTTGGTACACGGGTCGTCACGACTACCATCATAGTCATTCAAGGGGATTCGTATTCAATAAGCCGCTTAAGGATTCAAAGTATCCGTTCAAGGTGGGTATTGAACTTGAGGTTATCGCCAATAGTGAGACGGACTATCATAAGATAACCGAGTTGAAGTCGAATTGGTTCTTCATGGAACGCGACGGGTCATTGGAGTCTAATGGTGTGGAGATTATTACCGTGCCGCTTCGATTCGAAGATGCGAGCGACCCATCGTTCTGGAAGCCATTCACGGCTTGGTTAAGCAAGCATGCTAAGTCTTGGACTAAGAGTTGTTGTGGATTGCACATTCACTTGGGTAACGAGGTGTTCAAGGTAGGGGACATGGACATGGATATGTTGAAGGCAAAGTTGTCGTATGCCTACAACTACAACATTGATAACGACATAATGAATAAGACCATATTCGGTCGCGAATGTGGCTACGGGGCATCGAAGTGTACCACCAAGTCGGGTGATGCGGTGAAGACTTTGGGCGAGATAACCAAGAAGCCGAGCGGTCTTCTTAAGGACAAGGATGTACAAGATGCGATTGTAGACGAGACCAAGCGCAAGATGCGTGGCGACCGATACTACGACATCAACTATAGCGGCGACAAGACTACGGAGTTCCGCAAGGGTCGAGGTAGCATCAATTGCGAACGCATCGCATCTATCGTGATGTATTGCTACTTGATGGTGGAGTGGTCGAAGAAAGAGAAGTGGGAGAATGTTCTTAGCATAGATAAGTTCAAGGCATACCTTACCAAGCATACACCCGAGGTGCATCCGTTGCGTAGATTCATCGGTGATGACGAGTGCGATTGCTAAAGGTGGTCGCTATGGAAAAGCTTGAAGTATGCAAGAAGTTGTCACGGCTTGGGTGGATGTCTCAAGCCGTGATTGACAACAAGGTAAGCGGCATGGAAGCCCAAGGCTGGGGAATACTTAGGGATTCGTATTTGAGTTCGCGTGTTCAAGACCTAATTATGTGTAAAATAACATGGGGCGAAACACACCATACGCGTTTTTGGTCGGATGTTTATGAAGACTACGCACGCCTTGGGGCATGTATAAGAGATATAGCATAATAATAAATAACTAACTAAAAGGAGAAAATAATATGTGTATAGTAGTAGTAAGTCCAAAGGGAGAGCAATTCCCTTCAATCGAGAATATTCAAAATTGCGTAGATTCTAACCCCGACGGATTCGCGGTTGCGTGGAACGAAGACGGGGAAGTGAAGAATTACAAGACAATGGGGCATAAAGCCATTATGAAGTTCTATCGTAAGTTCATTAAAGAACACGACTATAAGACAACGGGCATGGTGTTTCATGCGAGGATTGCGACACACGGTTCGTTGAAGATTTCCAATTGTCATTGTTGGATAAGCGATGGTGTTGCGTTTGCACACAATGGAATCTTGAGTGTTAAGAATAGGGGCGACATGACCGATAGCGAAACATTCTTCCAAGACATCTTCCTACCTATCTTCCGAACACACGGATGGGATTCGGCACGATTGGCTATTGACGCATGTATCGGGTCGTCAAAGTTCGCGTTCATTGATGGCGAAGGTGCGGTGTACGGCTTCGGTGATTACAAGAAAGAAGGTGGAAACTACTATTCCAACTATTCATACATTTCGTATCGTTCAAAGTGGACACCAAAAGTGGTGTACCCTACCACAATACGAAAAGAAAGTGTGGTAGATACTAACAAGGACACATCCTACGAACAATATCTCCGTGACTATGTTTACAACATGGATGAAGAGGATTGGGATTACTAACCCAAAGATAAATTATTATGATACGGGATATTATCAAAAATCCACTTTGTTCACAAGCAATTGCAAATTGCAAACATTGGAATTGGCGGTGGGAAAGTCTTGTTCGCGGGGTATTAAACGACGAACTAAGCTTTGAAGATGCTATTGCCTCGATGTTTAGTTGGGAATACTCCCCGCAAGGTGATGAATATTGGCGCATGTTACACGAACGCGACGAGATGCCACAAGGACTTTGCGATTGGGATACATAATAGGGTTGATTATGATAACGAATTTTATAAAATTCTCCAAATACCCTTGGGCGGCACAATGCTTAGAGATGCGAAACACCACGGGTAGTTCATGCACGACATGGTATAGGCGAGATGGATTTAGAAGATACATTAAAAGAGGGGAATTCCTATATGCCTTACAAAGGGCAGAAAGTGTTGGGTATTGGGATAGAAGTCCTTTTGGTGTAGATTATTGGGACGATATTAGATTAACATATTTTACAGAACACTAATGTGGGATAATATAAGACATGCTATCACCGTGGGCGAATGTTCCATGGTGGTAGAAGCAAAGCAACATGCACCACGACGCTGGTATAGGGAATGGGAGTATGGTATTAGAGGCGGATATTCCATCTACCGCTTAATTAATACTATAAGAAACGATTACTATCCACCGATTCAAGGCAAGGCGTTCTGGGATGCGTTTAGAAATAGAGGGGCATAATATGAATAACATTAAATTTCCATGGGCATCACAATTTATTGCCAATCATAAGTCACGCATAGGGTACAATGGAGTATCAGACGATGTGCAACGCGCTATTTTAAGAGATTCCGATTTAAGATGGGAATTGAGTTTCGCCTTTGGATGGAGTTCAACAAAAGAAGGCTACGAGTATTGGAGAAATATAGCCCACAGTGCGTAAATGATTTTAGGGGCGATTTTAGGCTACAAAATTTCTTAGATAAGGAAAGTATCGTCTTTGATAAGAAAGCGTCTAAAATAGCCCTTAAAATAGCAAATAAAGCAAATTATGAAAAGAAAAGCAATGCAAGAATCTTGGATGCTTCGTAAAGAGCACAAGATGAACAGGAGTGATGCGTTAAAGCAGGGTTGGTTACTTGCCAAGAATCACAATGCTATGATAACTCGCAAGTATGTGATTTTTGAGTTTCTCAAGACCGATGGCAAGACAATCCGTAGAGCTTTTGGAACTATCAATCCGTTGTTCATTCCACCAACCAAGGGATTGAGAACTCCGCCACCGACCACACAGGTGTTCTTCGATGTTGAAAAAGGAGAGTGGAGAAGTTATCGTAAGTCTAACCTACTAAGGATTCTAATGTAAAATCTAAGAGATATGGAACATAGAGAACTAATGCTATTATTCAGCGACCTATTTGATGCTCTTTGCAACGAGATTGCTCATAAAGAGGGATGGAACGAAGATACAGATTGGAACGAGCATGTCTTTGTGTCAATCGAGCCACTTACCCACGAGGATGACCGAATTGATGGTTTATTGTTCTTTGCTGATGGAACTGTTGAGTTTCATTTAGAGAAAGAACAAGATGCGTTGAATTGGTGTACTTTCCCTCCAAAGATTATCGAGGATGTACTTGTAAGACTAAGGAGTAAAATCTAAAAGCGAATTTAAGGCGGTTTTAAGGCTTTAAAATTTTCAGATAAGGGTTTACTCGTTTTTGTTCCGAAAGTGTCTGGAATCGCCTAAAAATAGCCAAATTTAACAAATTATAATTCTATTCACTATGAACGAAAGAAAATATATTGAGGAAATAGAAGGATTGATGGTCGAGATTTCATACGAATATGCCGAGGGGGATAATGGAGATTATTCGACACCGCCAACCGCACCACAAGTAAACATCAAAGCTTGGAAACTTGCCGAAGAATCAAGGGAAGATTACAATGTTTATTCCGATGAAGAATGGCGGGAGTGGATGAAAGATATAGACAACTATGTCTACAACGATAGTTATTATGACATTGTAGAATTTGAAGAAAGTTTAAGCTTATGAAAACGGAAAGACAAAAGAAATTAATCCAAGACCTTGAATCTTTGGTGCATAGGAGATTCAACGAGGAAACGCTTAATGCAGAATTGAGTGTAATCTTTGGAGAGGAAGTTAAGGTAGAAGAGATATGCCAAGACTGCGATTACCTTATGGACTATAACTTAGGGTGGAACTCCGAACAAGATGGCATAGCGGGATTCTATGACATCTATGTGCTAAAAGCACGAGAAGGGTACACGGGCGACAATACGATGTATGTTACCGAAGTGGGATATGAGTTTGACGGATTTATGAACCATTAAAATAAAAAGTATTATGAACAAAAACACAAGAAGACAACTAATGGGAATTAGCGCACAAGTGTGTGCCTACAAAGAATCTATTGAAGATTTGAAAAGCGACATCGAAAGCATACGCGATGACGAAGAAGAAAAGTACGAAAACCTTCCCGAAGGCTTGCAAGAAAGCGAGATGGGGGAGAAGTTAATGGAGGTGTACGAAAAGTTAGATGAAATTGTCGATATGCTTGACACTATTGTAGATGACTTAGATAGTGTTTCGGGAAACCTCGATGAAGTAATATCACTTTAAAAACAAAAAAGATTATGAAGACTACTACAGACTTACAAGATGCCATGTGGGACATCCTTTGCGGAATGTCGGGCGAAGATGTTGCACGAGCAATGACAAACTATCACGGCAATACGCTCTTAAGCGAAGGGTTTGCGGAGTTCTTGGTGGACGAGGGCTATTGCTACGCGGAAGACCTTGGACTTGATAACGAGGACGAAGAAGATGAAAGCGACCAATAATTCAATTATGAGAAGTGTAGAAAAAGAGATTCAAGAGTTGTGCGACCTTGTAAGAGAAAGCACATTCAAGGATTTTATCAAAAAGGTACATGTAAACAACAGAATCCCAAGTCAAGGTGGGTTTCCCGCTATGATTGACTTTGACTTCAAGCATTTAAGCGCAACTACATTCAACGAGGAATATATCGCAGGATGTGTTAACATTTGGGACGAAGATGGTAATTGGGTTTGGGATTCAGAAATAAAAGAAAGGGTTTACTTTAAAAAGGATTAATTATGGCAAATATGAGTTATTGTAGGTTTGAGAATACGAAGTCAGACCTTGCGGATTGCGTTAGCGCACTTGAAAGAATCGCTTACGACAATGAATCCATAAGCGAAAGAGAATGGAACTATGCAAAGCAAATGCGTTCGTGGTGCGAAAGTTTCATTGACGCATTTGACGACATTGATGAAGAAGAGGTAAACATCAACTAATGGATTATGAAAAAATACACTTGGATAGCATCATCAGACGATGGGAATTATCAAGAAACTTCTTGTAGGTTTTTTGACACAAAGAAAGAAGCATACGAGGATATGCGAAACGAAGCCCTTGAAAAGATGAAGTGGAATACCGAATTGGAAGACTTTTCCGACTTGGATGAGAAAGACTGGATTGGTTACGATGTCAAGTTCCATCCCAATTATATCATTCACGAATCTTATTCGGGAACATATACCTACAAGATTTGTTCATTACGCGAAAAAGTTCACTTGCACGATAGGGAATGGGAAGTAATAGATTCGTTCACACCACGAGAGGGCTACGATTGGGAGGTTTGCCTAATCCACGGGGTTGGTGCTATATGGATGAACAATGTAGAGGGCTATATTGTCCTTATAGAAGAAAGTAATAGAATCCTTAAAAGTGATATTTAGTTATGATACGATATTATGTTTGGTATAGAGATTATTCAGACAACTTATGCAAAGTGTGGACTGATGCAGAAACAAAAGAAGAAGCGAAGGAAAATGTAAGAAGAGAGTGGTATGTTAAACGCATTGTAGATTGCATTGCTGATAGGGTGCTTACTGATGACGAAAAATTATATTATTATGGCAAAGTTTAGATTTTTTCAAGACAAGGAAGTAAAGACTTGGGTAAGAGATTACTTCAATGTAGAGGCAGAAACACTTGACGAGGCGATTGAGTATGTCAAGAATATGGGTTGTCCGTTTGAGGATGACGAGTGTAAGCACGACACAAAGGTAGAGTTTGAGTATCGTGACGGCGATTGGACTAACGAAATCTTGTGGGATTGTATGGATGCGGACGACCCTATAAGATATTCCATCTTTTCGAAAGACTTAGAGAATAGCGGCGACGAGTGTGAGGTTGTATATAATGGGGAAAGGGTTGATTTTTAACAAATATTATTTGATATTATCAAATTAAATTGTATATTTGCAATCATTATGGAAAAGATAGCGAATACAATAAGGATGCGAAGGCTTTCACAAAGGTTGTCGCAAGAAAAGTTAGCACACTTGTCGGGTGTTACCACTCGCACCGTATTGGCCATAGAAAACGGCCACAAATGCTCGGTACAAACACTTATGGCGTTGTGTGAGACATTAGGTTTAGAAATGATTATTCAAGAAAGGAGGACTTAATATATGGGGGTGCTTATATTCTTGGTGCTTTGCATCAATGTTTTAGGACAAATGTGTGGCGGTAATAGTAGTTGGGGCGAGTAAATAAAAAACTAACCAAAAGACAATTATATGAAGAAAGAACGGACTTATTATGTCATGTGTGACGGTAAGACAATGCACACATGCAAGACAAAGAAAACGGCGGCAAAGTACGCAAATAAATTTATCGACACAATGCTTTATGATAGTGTGACTATTGATTGTTTAACCATTAACCGATAATATGAACATTTCTAAAAATACAATGAAGAAGATTGTCTCCTATTGCGAAGAAAATGTTTGGGAGTACGAAGATAGGCTTGAAATGGCATTAAGTAAAATGGATTACTTTAGGTGTCCACTTCGTGTAGCCGACCAAGACCTTTACAACGACATCTATAATTCGGTTGAGGATTATTGTAAAGACTACGACCTTGACTTCGATAACATGGATGTTGATATAGAAGAACTTATAAATAGAGAAAACTAATTAACTAACTAATAATTATAATTATCATGGAAACAAAGATTTGTCGCAAATGCGGTAGAGAATTGCCTACCGAGAACTTTTTCAAGAATCACACTTGCAAGGACGGATTTGACACTATCTGCAAGGAGTGTAAGAATGCATACGCAAAAGAATGGGCAAAGAAGAATCGTGAGAAGAAGAAGCTCCAAGCGATTGAGAACGAGAGGATAGAGTTCGAGAAGAAGTACAAGATTTACACCAACAAAGACCTTGCTAAGTTTACTCCTAGAGAGTTGATGCTTGAGTTGAAGGCTCGTGGCTATGTAGGCTCTTTGATGTACGAGGAGGTTATCGTCAACAAGCATTATATTGACCTTTCTAAAATGGAGTAATATGAAAGCAAGAGTTAAAGCAACGGGAGAGATTGTATTATGAAAAAGATTGCAGTAATTACAACATCTAAGGAGCTCAAGGAGTTTCAAGAAAGAACTGACATAAGGATTCTTGATATAAATGTTAAAGCTTGCGACCAAACTTGGGGTACTCAAGAATACTTTGTGGCAACGATTGTATATGATGATGACTTACGCTCAGAACCCGACTACTGGACTTGCCTTGAGCATCAGGCCACAATAGGGGCGATGCAGGGGATATTGGGTAATCAGACCTATACAAGGCATCTTTTAGAGACAAGCACTTCGGCAAAAGATGCGAGAGATATTATTGTGGATGCATCTTATTATCTCGCCCACGCCCTCGTGGAGAAGATGAAGGAGGAGAGGAAATGAAAACCGTTAGAGACTTAAAGGTAGGAGACATCTGCTACTTTGTTACTCCATTAGAGATGCTGGTACTATTACAGTATCTGAAATCTTGGAAAGTATGAAAGAACCTAATCATTACAAAATCAAATTTCAAGAAGGTCTGACAGTTCATGCTTATGTCTCGTCAACTGGATTGACGTATTGCAATACCTGCATTTATCTTGAAAAAGATAAAGCGATAGAAGACTTACAATATTATAAACACACAATAGAAAGACACATCAATAGATTCAACGGTTGTTTATAAAGTAAGATAGGTATGAAAAAGGTCTATAAAATAGTGTTATCAGCAATAATAATGTTGATGTTTCTTTATGCGTTTGCTTTTGTTGGTGTTGCTTTAGAAGTGGGATATACTTGGCAATGTGCCTTGATAGCTCTAAAAATTATGGGTATTGGTCTTGGCATATCAGTAGTGATTTTTGTTCTTATGTTTTGCTTAATGGAATGGATGGGATAATAATTATGAGAAAGATATTTGAAGCAATAGGCAAGGTGACAACAAGGTTGATGGCTGTTGTTATCGGTATATACATAGCAAGATTTCTACCCTTATGGTTAGGAGGTATCATCGCAGTATGTGCGTTTGTCTCTCTTGTTATTAGTCAAATGGAGGAATAGTATGATAGAGCAATTATACGAAGAAGGAATATGCGATAGAGACGGAAATCTCTACGGAATGAGTGCACCAAGCAACTTTGAACTCATGAGAAAAATCAATGAGTTGGTCGAAGAAGTCAATAGGTTAAAAGAGAAGTTTGGGGAGGAATAGTATGAAGATGTGGATAGCAAGAAACCAAGATGGCTCGTTGGCGTTATTCAGAAAGAAGAAACCGAAGTTGTTTTGGGATGAAAAAGTTGGTCAATATTGGGTGGGTAGTTCAATGTGGTTGCATCCTAATGACTACCCCGAAGTGACCTTCGAGAACAGCCCGATGGAAGTTGAACTTGTTTTACCCTCACAAGAGCCAACAATAGGAGACCTTCTTAATCAACTTATCGAAACAAAAAAGGAGATGAGAAAGTTTAGGGAGATGGTTTCCCGTATGAGACAAGTGCAGAAAAATTATTCGTCATACGAATCTACGTTTGGTGAATGCGCCAAGTTAGATTTAAAGCGTAGAGAGGCGGATGTAGATAGGTGGTTAAGAGAAACCGAAGAGACCGAATATGAGGATTAAGTGGAACTTGTAATAAAGAAGTAAGATGTTATTAACAGAAGTATTGCCAAAAATCCCACAATATGAGTCAATTCCTTATGCAAGAGACTTCATTTGTCCTCATTGTGATAAGAGTGGTTTCTTTGACGGATATGGGGAAACAAAAGTAAAACCTAATGTGATTGGATGGTGTGATACTAACATAGGTTATATGATAGTTTTTGAGTGTCCTTGTTGTTTTAAGAAATATAGATTTCATGGCACAGTAGGGACTTGGAATGCCGACATTGATGAGTTTGAATACTATTTTAGGTTTCATGCATCACAATGTGCTAATCGGAAAGAAGTGGAACTTAAATTGATTGAGAAATGAAAATGGGAGAGATTACCTATAACCCTACAACGAAAGAAAGGGTAGAGATTATTCGTAATGACGATTACATCTTCAAAGACGAGAACGGCAATGTAATCAATGTAACGAAGATTGTCTTGGAGAAGAAGAAAAAGGAGTATCCGAAGACCTATGAGGAGAGTTTGAAGGTTTTAGGATATGACGATAGAGAGACCTACTGCATCTTTCACACTATGGCAGATGAAAGATTGTTTGAGGCACTATACCGCCTAAAGGTCTGTCGTGATGCATATTGGAAGCTCTACGGAAAGGAGATGGGATTGGGTAAACCTTGGGAACCTGATTATACAGACCCCGACCAAGATAAATACGCCATTGCAAATTTTATGGGAAACATAGAAAAAAGTAGATGGGATTATGGGTATTTGATAACTTTTGCTTTCCCAACCGAAGAAATGCGAGATGCTTTCAAGAAGAACTTTGACCCAGATATTGAAATTTGTAAGGAGTTGTTGTAATATGGGAATAATTAAATCACTATTTGAAAAATGGGCTTGCAAACACAAGTGGAGTTTGTTAGCAAAAACCGAATATATCGATGGTTACAGAATGCTATTTGTCTGTGAGAAGTGTGGTAAAATGAAAAAGAAATGGGTTTAACTATGGCAACACTAACAAAGAAAGACTTGGATGAACCACTCATACCCGAAAGATGTAAGGATTGTGAACATTTGTGTATTAGTCACGCTACGGGTTTAACACGCAAAAACGGACATCCTGTAGCAACATGTAAACTTAATCATGCAAGACATGGATGTGATGAGTTACGAGGTACTTATGAACCGTGTTCAAATGTAATATTTTTGAACCCAATTTATAAATGTAAATATGACAAAGAAAGACTTGCTTGAGGCTATCGAGGATATGCCGATGGATGCGGTTGTATTGACAATAGAAGACCGCTGGATTGATGAAGATACCGACCCGATAGAGGTAGAAAGGTATGCAACCGTTAAATGTCGCAAAGACAAAAATGAGATTCTGATATGCTAAAAGAAAAAGACTACTGCGACTATGATACTTGTGTCGCTTTGAAAGAATTGGGGTATGATGATGTAACACACTACTATTTCAACAAAGAAGGTGTTCGCACTCCACGCATACCTTTATACGAAGCCCAGAAGTGGCTGAGGGAAGAAAAAGACATCATAGTATATCCCGAAAAGAATAGTTTTGGGTGGTATTATGCTATACACTACAATGTAGGGAAAGTACATCAATTCAAATATTCAGAAGAATATGAGACCTACGAAGAAGCCCTTTTGGAAGGAATCAAGGAAGCTGTTAAAATTTTGAAGGAAAATGAAACAATACTTAGATAAAGACCAAACCGCCAAACTAATAGAATTGGGGTTTCCGAAGCCGAAAGGATGGGGTAACAAGGATATATCAAACGGAATGAGTATAGCCTTGTATAAAGATGGTAGAGAAGACTTCAATTATTCCATCGGAGAACTTATTGAGTTCTTGCCTACATCTTTCAGTAAGAAAGATAAATACTTCCACCTTGATATATTCCCCGCGAGGTCTGGTTGGTTTATCTTATACGCAACATATAACAAAGAAGAATACTACAGGAATTTCAAAAGAGAACTCATAGATTCTCTGTTCGTTGCTTGTGTAACACTTAAAGAGGAGGGAGTGATATGAAAGATGCAGAAGAAGCTCTTTATTGTATGGGGCGAATGGCTGACAAGTGCTTAACAAGCCTTGGCACGATTCAAAAAGACTACAATGAGTTTGTCTCCCTCGTCAAGCGGATGAGAGAAGCGCAGAAACGGCAAGAGTTCACTGATTCTACATTGGATATAGAAGCGATGCACGAATGTCGCAAACTTACCAAACAAAGGGAATCCGAGGTTGATGAATACTTAAAGAAGGTGGAGGATTTGAAAAATGATAAATAATACGCAAAAAATATTAAAAGGGGTGACTTTTATTGATTTGTTTGCGGGAATGGGAGGATTTCATGTTGCACTTGAATCTCTTGGAGCGAAATGCGTATATGCTAACGAATGGGACTTGCACGCACAAGATGTGTATAAAGCCAACTTTAACATTGTTCCCGAGGGCGACATCACAAAAGTTGACCAGAAGAGTATCCCTGAACACGATATTCTTTGTGCAGGATTTCCTTGCCAAGCATTTTCAATAAGCGGAAAAAGATTGGGATTTCAAGACAGTCGTGGCACATTGTTCTTCGATGTTGCGAGAATTGTGAAAGAAAGGCGGCCTAAAGTGGTCTTCATGGAGAATGTTAAAAATTTTGCATCCCATGATGGCGGAAAGACAATGGCCGTAGTAAAAGCCACAATGGAAGAACTTGGATATACATTTGACTACAAAGTCCTAAATGCCGTGGATTATGGCGTCCCTCAAAAGAGAGAGCGTGTCTATATGGTTTGCTTTCGCAATGATATAGACAGTAGTGAGTTCTCCTTTCCAAAGCCGTTCAAGCTCATGAAGCATGTGGAAGACTTCCTTCTTGACGACGAGGAGATGGTCAAACACCTATATATCCAAAGGGAGGACACATATTACAATGACACAATAGACGACAAATACAGCGACAAAGCAATTAGGCTTGGAATTGTCAACAAGGGCGGTCAAGGAGAAAGGATATATAGCACCAAGGGAATCGCCATCACATTCTCCGCATATGGAGGAGGCGTTTTCGCTAAAACTGGGGGCTATCTCGTGAACGGAAGGCCAAGAAAACTGCATCCAAGAGAATGTGCCCGACTGATGGGCTACCCTGATAGTTATATCATAAGTGCTAAAGCGAGTCAAGCGTACAAACAATTAGGAAATTCGGTTGTAGTAGATGTGATACAATTTATTGCATTGAATATAGGAAAGACTCTATGTCTCAAATCTGAAGATGAAGAATACTTAAAGAAGATGGAGGTATGAAACTTAGCGACATAGATGTTCAATGGCTTGTTAAAAATTTTCCAAAAATGAAAAACAAAGACTTGGCGAAAGAACTTGGTGTTACCGAGCGATGTATTCGCAAAAGGGCTAATAAGTTGGGTCTTAAAAAAGCTCCTTGGTTTATGCGTCAAGTTTTGTTGGAGACAGCAAGCAAGGCAAACGAAGCAAATCATGAACGAAACTTTGAAGGAATCAACTTGTTCAAGAAGGGCGTAAAGCCTATTGATTTTCTTGGGGAAGAAGGGGAGAAAAAGCGTTCCGACAAAATAAGGGAATCGGTTAATAAACTTCGAAGAGAGGAAAAGGCAAGGACTTTATATGGTCTCCCAAGAAAAACCAAGCTTAAAATCGTGAAAAGACCAAGCAAGCAAATAAGGCTGAGATATTATCTTCGTAAAAGATGTGGTTATATCATGGATGATACAGGGTTTATATTTTACTATGACGAGAACACTAAAAGAAGCGAAAAAATAGAAAATAGACCAAGGACGGGTTTTAAATTTCTATCAATTAGCGAAAGAAATATCGAATAAAATTTGATATTTAGGGAATAATTATTAAATTTGCACTATGATTGATACGGAAATAATAAAGAAGAAAATGAAAAGGCTTGGAATAACCCAAGCGGAATTAGCGAAAGAATGTGGGGTGAGTTACCAAGCAATAAACATGCTTTTGAATAACAAGACCTTGAATAAAGACTTACTTGAAAAGGTATGCGAAAGGCTTGAGTTGGCGGTGTGTATTGTGGACACGAATCCCATAGAGGTACAAGAGAAACCAAAGAAAGAAGAAAGAGTACAACTAATTGACTAATTATATGAAAACAATTACACTAAAGAAAATTCAACTATCCAACTTCAAGTCATTGAATCTTGAAGTAGAGTTCAACGAGGGTGCTACTAAGATTAGCGGTAAAAATGGCTTGGGTAAAACTTCTATTGCAAGTGCTTTCTATTGGATGCTTAGTTCGTACACAAGCCCGTCAGTACCGAAGAACTACGCTCTATTTGATGATAGGGTTGAGTTGACACACGAAACACCTCTTGCCAAGGTTAAGGCTTGGATTAAAGTGGGAGACCTCGACTATACGATTGAGAAGACTGCGGAAGCTAAGTTCACCCGCCCAAAGGGTTCAAGTGAGTGGGTAAAGGCTTCGTCGGACACATACACCGTGTACATTGACGAGATTGAAACCTCGGCTACGGCTTACAACGAGTGGATTAGTAATAACATTTGTCCTGTAGAGTTCTTGCCGTATGCGATGTGTGGAGACTTCTTCTCTTACCTTGTTATGGAAGATAAAGGCAAGGCAAGAAAGGTTTTGACTGAGCTTGTTGGAGAAATAAAGCCCGAGGACTTCAAGGGAGACTACTCTTCTATTGCGGAGTTAATGGAGAGATATAGTGCGGGTGAGATTATCGAAATGAGCAAGAAGAAAAAGAAGCCTCTTGAGGATAGGCAGATGGTTATCCCTAATGAGATTGACCGCAAGGAAGAAAGACTTTCGGAATTAAAGGCTATGGACTTCTCCACTACCGAAAGGGAGATTGAGAAGATAAAGGGAGAGATTGAGGCTATTGACGGACTTCTTCTCGGGAATGCCGACGCTATTAAGCCTATTCTCGACCACAATCGAGAAATCGAAAACGAACTTGCTAATTTGAGGCGTACTCTCCTCGATAGTAGGGCGGAGTACGAAGCGGAGCAAAGAGGTCGCACCCTCGTAATAAAATCAAAAATTGACGAGATTAAGAGGTATAACGAGGATGTGGATAAAGAGAATAAGAAGAGAAAGGACGCTTTCTCAAACTCAGCCCTAAACGCCACCCTTCTACTCGACGAAATAAAGTCTCTTGAAAACTATCTCAACACTCTTAGAGACAAGAAGAATGAGGTGAAGAATAGAGTATTCACCGAAGACCATTGTCCTTATTGCGGAGCGGAGTTAGACCCGCTTGAGATTGAGGGCAAGAGAATAGACTTCAATAACAATAAGCAAAGGGAGTTGGAGATGATTGTAGCCGAGGGTAAGGCAACAAAGGAGAAGTTAGAAAGAAAGCAGAAAGAGTATGCGGAATTGGCGGAGCAGAAAGAAGGTGGCCCGACTCTTCTCGAAAAGTCATCTACCGAAGAATTTGAAGAAGCACTTGCAAGAGTTGAAGCGTCTTTCATTCCTTACGAGGATACCGACGAATATAAGCAAATAAATGCCGAAATTGAAGCCCTAATGTCTGAGATAAAGGAAGTTCCATCTAACGACAACGAGGCCCTTACAAGCGAAAAGAAAGCCCTTATAGAGCGTCTTTCGGAGTTAAGTAAGAAACTTGGTCTTAAAGATGAGATAGGAAAGGTGGAAAATGACATTGCGGAGTTGAAGGTAGAGTTAAGGAATGTCGCCAATAGCATTGCTGAGTTAGAGGGGCAAATCTTCAAGTGCAAGGAGTGGGAACAGGAGCGTAATGAGATTACCGCTTTTCGTATCAACGGAAAGATGAAGAAGGCGAGATTCGAGATGTGGAGTACGCAGAAGAATGGCGACTTAGTTCCTGACCTAATTCTCACAAACGAGTATGGAACACGCTTTTCAACCACAAACTTCGCAAATCGTATTGAGTTGACACTTGACCTTCAAGAGTTGTTCTGCAAGACTTTTGATGTGAATATGCCAAGATTCATCGACGAGTCGGCTGTGTTCTCACCAAGCAACTTGCCTAAGTTCGAGGACTCACAGTCAATATACTTGTTTGCCTCAGACGAGGAATCATTAACTATTCGATAAACCAAATAAGAGCCATCGCTTCGGTGGTGGCTCTATAAAGATAAAACAAATGAAGAAGAAAAGACCACTTGCCGACATTCTTATCAACATCATCTATGTCATGGCTATGGCTATGGATAGAATGATTCGCGTCACCGAGATTCTAATGCTTCGAGAGAAGAATGGTTGGAAGCACGAGAAGAAGATGCGTTTCAAGGAAATGATTCGCTGTGCCGAAAGAATCAAGGCACTAAACAATGTCCTTGACTATGAAGATTATGACGAAGCGTGTAAAGACAATGGAGAGTTTTATCAATACTACCAAGAGGACGCCTATAAACTATGCCGTTTCCTACTCCTCTTCTGCGACCGTGATGCCGTAAGTGAGGATAACTCAAATGAAACATTCAAACTTATGCGTTCGCAAGAGGGTACGGGAAATGTAGACGAGGAAGAGATGAAGTTTTTCTATTTAAACAAATAAGATATGAAATGTATTTGCGATACTTGTAAGAAATGCTTGCAACACCCAGAAGGGTTGCTTTGTTCCGATAGAATGGTCTTCGTAGAACCTAATTCTACTTGCCTTGATTGGGAAAATGACGAACTCTTCAAACCTACTAAACTTGTCGCACTTGCGATAGTCGCGATAGGAATTGTGATACTTTTGTCAAAAATTTTGTAAAAATGTTTGGAATTAAGAAAAAATGTAGTACCTTTGCGAAAGCAAATGAGGAGTAAGACACTCACGAGCACGGAAATATAGAAGATAAAAGAACACTTGTACAAGATAAGTGTACCCAATATGTCCTAATCGGTGTGTCTTACCTTCCGAAAGGAAGACCGAAACGGACGAGGTTAAGGCCCGTGGAAGTTCCTACTTTTGCGGGCTAATCTTTTATCGCCTAAAGCGAGCGAAATGCGGAGAGGGATAATAATTAGTTCAAGGTTGGTTGTTCGTCATCTTGGTTACAAGATAGCCACTCCGACTAACCTTCAAAAAACGGATAGAGGGACACCATATTACAATCCGTAGTGTAGGGGATGAGATAAGGCGCACTATATGGGGGTCGGTAATGACTTGATAAGCCTTAAACAAACACGATTGCTTCGAGGTTTGTATGCAACGAAAGAGCGGGGTCGCGGAGAATGTGTTGCATTAGAATCCAGAGAGTTTGAACGCTCTAAAGGGGA
>JAEIGA010001783.1_pt1 | contig 34111 bp, 32 predicted proteins | sample 9270691 | NCBI WGS metagenome assembly JAEIGA01 (sample SAMN17057246, study PRJNA624740) | gut metagenome | biome: biome; isolation source: fecal sample | host: Bos grunniens | place: China: Xizang | collected 2019 | reverse complement strand
GTTCGTTGAGATTATTGAGCCTTCGGATGTTGGTGCCGATATGATTGTCGGCTCCCTCATCAAGAACCCCGGTGGCGGTCTTGCTCCAATCGGCGGATATATCTGCGGTAAGCAGAAGTGTATTGACAGATGTGCATATCGTCTAAGCGCTCCGGGACTTGGTCAGGAGGTCGGTGCAAGTCTTGACACAATGCGAAGCCTTTATCAGGGCTTTTTTATGGCGCCCACAGTTGTTGCAGGTGCACTTAAGGGTGCAGTTTTTGCGGCAAAGATGTATGAATCTCTCGGATTCAAGGTTGTTCCGAATTCCACTGAATCCCGCCACGATATTATCCAGGCAGTTGAACTCGGAAGCGGTGAGAAGATGGTTGCCTTCTGTAAGGGTATTCAGGCGGCAGCTCCTGTTGACAGTTATGTAACTCCTGAGCCGTATGCAATGCCCGGATATAACTGCGATGTTGTTATGGCGGCAGGTGCATTCATTCAGGGTTCTTCAATTGAGCTTTCGGCAGACGGTCCGATTCGTGAACCGTACACAATCTTCTTCCAGGGCGGACTTACCTGGTACAATGCAAAGCTTGGCATAATGATGTCGCTCCAGAAGCTGTGCGATGCAGGCTTTGTAAATCTTGATTAATAAAAAAATATTTAAGGAGAACTTTGAAAAATGAATATATTATGGATTTTTGCAATTATTGCTATGTTGTGTTGGAGTGGTTCCGACATTTTCAGTAAGGTAGGCTCACCTCAGAACGACAAGAGAAGCCACTATAAAGTAGGTATTGCGGTAGGTTTTGTAATGGGTCTTCATGCTTTCTATGAAATCTTCTTCGGTGGTGTATCCTTTGAAATGATTAATATATGGATATATCTTCCTGCATCTTTCTTCTACATACTTTCTATGGTTATAGGTTACATTGGTTTAAGATACATTGAGCTTTCCATATCCTCACCTATCTGCAATGGTTCCGGTGCGGTAACTGCCATACTTTGTATGTTGGTATTCGGTGTTACATTCAATCCCGAATCCGATGGCAATGAAGTATTTTTGAATGGTCCCATCATAGCAGGTATAGTGATGATAGTTGCAGGTATAATTGCTTTGGGAATAATAGACAACTGTGAAAACGACGAATTAAGAAAGCAGAGACAGCTTAAAGCAAACAGAAAATATTCCAAGAGCTGGCTTGCAATTCTCCTTCCTGTGCTTTACTGTCTGCTTGATTCCTGCGGAACATTTGTAGACACTCTTATTGCTGACAACTACACAGCAGGACTTATTGCCCAAGGCATTGCAGAAGATGCGGCAGAAACCCGTTGTGGCGATGTGCTCAACGTAGCATATGAGCTTACATGGTTTATAATGGCTGTGATATTTGCAATCTATGTATTTGTTTTCAAGAAAGAAAAAATTACAAAAGGAAACGGAAAATACGAAGGTGCAAAGCTTCTTGGCGGTATCTGCGAAACTGTAGGTCAGGTATTCTATATGATGGTAATTGTTGCAGGATATGTACCCGGATATGTAATTATATCTGCATACTGTGCGGTATCCGCTGTATGGGGAAGCATATTCCTCAAGGAAAAACTTTCCTGGAAGCACTATATTGCCCTTATAATTGCATTTATCGGTATACTCATCCTTGGCTTCTACGATGTATAATAGCAAATAAAATCAAATGGGTTGTTCCTTTTTGGAACAACCCGCAGCGTGTCGATAAAGTCGACACGCTGCAGAGACGAACGAAAATGGACGCAGGCGAGGAAGCGCGAAGCAGGCAGTACAAAGGTACGGCAATGAGCGATGACGAAGCAAGCAAAGTGTGTAAAATAGCAGTTTTTGGCATTTATGACAAAAGCTACAGAAATAAAAAAAGCTCATTAGTAATGATGTAATATTTCTTACTAATGAGCATTATTTTTTATATTCACTTTGCGATGCGTTCTTTTTCGACAGTCTGTGGGTTGTTCCTTTTTGGAACAACCCATTTTTTATGCAAAAAAAATACGCTCTTAAAGTATTCAACCAATCTTAGCAACGGCAGAGTCCCCTCGAAGTGCAAAAGAACATATAATTGTCCGATCGTGTCCTTTTGCACAATCTGCACTATATGCAGTTGGCTGAATACATTAAAGCGTCGATGAAATAATCAAATATAAAGGTGCCTCCTGTGAGGCACCTCTACATTCTATCACATAAGACAACAAAAAGCAACAACAAAATTAATTATTTTCAGATGTTTTCTGCAAAGCTTTTGAAAAGCTCTGCATCCCTTTCTGATTGAGGAATGTCTTTTAAAACATTGTAGGCGTACATGGCAGCTTTTTTTAGTGCTTCGGTATTGACGGGAGCAATTTTGCCCATATACTTCTCAAAGTTTCCGTGATATATTTTTTCCACTACTTCCCCGGGAAGGTCAAGCCCTTTTACCACCATATCAATGTAGCAATGGTCCTCATATGCATCACCGCTGTTTACAAGAACGCCATCAATCATTCTGTAAAGGTCGTCGGCATTTTCAAGGTAAGAGCTATCATCGGCATCTGTGCCAAAGATTATTCTGTCTTGATATTTAATGAAAAACTCTCTCCAGCCTTCCGTATCCTTGGCAAAGTTTTCGTACATTTCTGTGCCGGGAGTAATGTCAAAATACACATTAGGATACTTTTCCATTATTCTCTTAGCTTCCGCCATATCATCGGAAAGGAAGAAGAAATGCGCAAGTATTGCATTGAGCTTTGGGTGTTTATCAAGAAGCTCCAGAGTTTCGCGGTGCAAATCTTCATAGGTTTCAAAGCCTTTTCCGGCGTAGCACCAACCACGCTCAATCTGATGAGGGAGCATAAGCTCCTCGTGCCAGAAGGTGGAGGGGTCTTTGGAGTGTATAAGAATTGGGATTTGCCTTTCTTCTATTATGTCAAAGAGTTTGTCATAGGAAGGGTGATTTAAGCCCTTGGCAAACTTTTTGCGGACATTGGGTTTCATATTGATAAACTTAATGCCATCGCAACCGGCCTCAAGAAGCCAGTTCAGCTGGTCTTCATACGGCACCTTGCCAAAATCCTCAAGCTCATGGATTGAGCCGAAAACATAGACATTCATTTTGTCGTAGAGCTTTTTAATCCACAGAGAATATATATTTTCAAAATCGGAATAGTGCCAGTAGGTGGAAAGGGATTGAATACCCACACCGGTTACACCCTTTTCGCATAGAAAATCAAAAAAGGCTTTGGCTTTTTCCATATTGCAGGTGTGCATATGTATATGTGCATCAATCTTTTTCATGGTGTACCTCACTTATCTTTTGCAAGAATTTTGATTGTTTCCGAAACTGTCTGCACAGAAACTATTTCTATGTCTTTAATATGCCCTGCTTCCTGAGCATTTTCCTTGGGGAGAATTACGCGTTTGAAGCCAAGCTTTTTTGCCTCGGCAATTCGCTTTTCAGCAAAGCTTACGGAGCGAACCTCACCGGTTAAACCAACTTCACCCAAAATGAGGGTTTTGCCGTCTATGACAAAGTTTTTGTAGTTGGAGGCAACTGCGGTTATTACTGCAAGATCGGAGGCTGTTTCTGTAATTCTGAGGCCTCCTACAACATTGATGTATACATCCTGGCTTGCCATGGAATAGCCAAGCTTTTTTTCCAATATGGCAACGAGCATTGTGATGCGATTATGGTCAACACCGGTTGCGGTTCTTCGGGCTATGGCAAAGCTTGTGGTGGCAGAAAGTGCCTGAATTTCCGCAAGCATGGGTCTGGAGCCTTCAAGAGTACATACTATAGCAGAGCCGGAGGCATCCTCCGGTCTTCCGGAAAGCATCATTGCGGAAGGATTGGGAACTTCCATAAGTCCCTTGTCCTTCATTTCGAAAACGCCTATTTCATTGGTGGAGCCAAAGCGGTTTTTAACAGTCCTTAATATGCGATAGCTCTGCTGTCTTTCCCCTTCAAAATACAAAACACAATCTACCATATGTTCAAGCACACGAGGACCTGCAATACTGCCCTCTTTGGTGACATGGCCAACAATGAACACCGCTATGTTGTTTTCCTTGGCAAGACGCATGAGGAAATGAGTTGCTTCTCTCACTTGGGAAACACTTCCGGGAGCAGAGGCAACCTCCTCGCGGTACATGGTCTGTATGGAGTCTACAATCATTACCGCAGGTTTAAACTCTTTGGCGTGATAAATAACCGTGTCAAGATTGGTTTCGGCAAGAAGCTTTAAATTGCTTGCCTTTACCCCAAGGCGGTTGGCACGCATTTTAATCTGCTGTGCGGATTCTTCGCCGGAAACATAAAGCACAGGGAATTTATCTCCAAGGCACTGGCAAATCTGCAATAGAAGTGTGGACTTTCCTATGCCGGGATCACCGCCAACAAGCACCATGGAACCGCGGACAACACCACCGCCCAGAACTCTGTCGAGTTCTGTGTTGCCGGTGGCAATTCTCTCCCCTTCCGTTTCGCCGATTTCCTCAAGGGATTGCAGTTTGGACTTGCCAGAAAAGGCAGGCTTTGCCACATCGTATTTACTTTGTGGAGCTTCGGCTTCTTCGTTAAAAGTATTCCAATTATTGCAGGACGGGCATTTGCCGAGCCATTTGAGACTTTCGTAGCCGCACTCGCTGCAAACGAATTTGATTTTTGATTTCATAGACTTTTCTCCGAGTATAATTTATACTTATACTCTACTACAAACGGTGGAAAAAGTCCAGCATAAATTTAAATACCGGGAGGCAGAGGTCTGCAGGCTCCCGGTATTTGCAAAATTATTTTTCGTTGTCGGTTTTGTCGTCGGTAAGGGCATCGTCTACGGCATCTTCGGTATCTTTGATGCTGTCTTTTACGCCATCAACAGTGTCATCTACAGCATCCTTCATATCCTCTGTAACGGAGTTGTCGTTGGTATCTTTGATGTTGCCGTTTTCATCTGTTCCTGTGGTATCGGAACCGCAGGAGCAAAGAGCTGTCATAACAAGAAGCACAGCAAGAGTTACGCCAATTATTTTTTTCATGATAAAAATCCTTTCATAATGAATTTCGGTAGTATTATTTGTAAAAGAAACTTAGTTTATGCATTACAAAGCAAAAATCCCAAAACGCAAGTTTAAAATTAAACTTATGTTTCGGGATTTTGCATTTGGTACAGGCTTCATATTCCCCTGTACTTATACTTCGTTGCTTTCCTTTTGGAAAGTAAAATTAAGAAAATTCTTATTTCATAGAATTTTCGTAGGATTCAATCATCTTCTTAACCATCTGACCGCCAACGCTGCCTGCCTGCTTGGATGTTAAATCACCGTTGTAACCATTCTTTAAGTTTACGCCTACTTCAGAAGCAGCTTCCATCTTGAATCTTTCCATTGCTTCCTTAGCTTCGGGAACTACATGCTTACTTGCCATTAAATATCACCTCCATTTGTTTTGTCGGTTCTAATTTGCGTCAAAATACACATTTCTAAACAGGTAATTTATGTATATTTTCAAAAGGCAAAATTATTTATTATATATAATGAAATAAAACTTGATTTTTGAAAAAATTGGTGTATAATGTTTATAAGCATTAGTTTTACAACATATAAAGGAGCGAGAAAAATGATAGAAAAGTTAGGTGTACAGCTTTACACAATAAGAGATTATATGCAGACTGCAGAGGACATCCGCGAAAGCTTCAGAAAGCTTAAGGCTATTGGCATATGCCAGGGTCAGACTGCAGGTTGTGCCATTGACTATGCTGAATACGGCAAAATTGCAGCTGAAGAAGGCTTTGAGCTTGTTGGTACTCACGACAGCTTTGACATGATGAGAGACGATTTTGAAAAATCTTATGAAAACCATGTAGCATTGGGCTTAGTGGAAATGAACATGGGTACCGGCGGATACTTCAGAATGAGCGTTGAAGAAATTGAACAGTTTATAAAAGATGCAAACGTTGTTGCAAAGAAAATTGCTGAAAAAGGCGGTAAGTTTACATACCACAACCACCACAACGAATTTTTGAAGCTTGAAAACGGCTCCAACATGATGGAAATGCTTGTTGAAAAGCTCGACCCCGTAAATGCTACATATGTACTTGATACTCACTGGGTACAGCGTGGTGGCGGCGACCCCATCTGGTGGATTAACAGACTTGCAGGCAAGATTGACATTCTCCACCTTAAGGACATGACAGTTGTTAAAAACGAAGCCGGCGAAACAATACCCTACATTACAGAAGTTGGTAACGGTCACCTTAACTGGGACGGCATACTTGATGCAGCTGAAAAGGCTGGCGTTAAGTACTATGTAATTGAACAGGACCTTAACTGGATTGACGGAGATCCCTTCAAGAGCCTTGAAGCAAGCGTAAGCTTCCTTAAGAAATATATGAAATAATACAAATTTTAATGGCACATTCCAAAAGGAATGTGCCATTTTGATGATTGGTTAAATTAATTTTTTTGGTGAGCTGCAAAGGAACACGTATGAGGAAATATGCTTGAATTTTCCGAACCCAAACGAAAGGATCCCTACCCTACAATGAATTCTGCAACATAACACCAATTATGCCATTATAAAATCTGCTCGGGGATGTTTTCCGCCAACGCCCTGTTGGTATACTCGGGGTTGCAGGTAACATCGCACATACATTTAACAAAAGAAGGAACTGCCGGACACACGCTGGAATCCTCAAGCTCCACCTCAAGATATGCTTGTCTATCCCAAAACGGAAATACATCAATCTCCATATTATGACCTTTGTAAGGAAATACATAGCGGGTTTTATATATAATATTAAGATTGGGATTTGCTCTTTTTTTAAGTTCCTTGTACTCCAATTCAGATATTTCCCGTTCATCTTCTTCGCGCACATAAGCGCTGATGCGGCGTTTAATTGTATGATAATATTTATATTTGCCGTCACGGCCTCGCTTTCTTATGCGCTCGGACACATCATCTGAGGAAAGAAGATAAATCTGCTCTATTTCACTATATTTGCACTTAGGAACCGTTTTAAGGAACTCCACATCAGGATACTCTATAATATATTTCTTTTCGATTTCAAGATTTGTTGCCATAACGAGCTCCCTCCTTATAATATTTTGGATACTTTGATTGTATCATATCAATAATGATAAATCAAGATATAAATAATTTAAAAGGTCAATTTTATTATGACACAAAAAATGGCACCCACCATAAAAATTTCGGGTGCCGTTTGATATTTACTTGCTTAAAGTCCAAGATTATCCATTAGTTTGGAAACAGAATTAATCTTGTTTTGGTCAAGTGTAGCGGTTTGTTTTACTATAGCCATCTGCTTTTGGGCTTTGTCTTTAAAAATAATTCTGCCCCATCGCACAATCTCAAACACAGGAGTAAGTACGGGGTGAGCCTTTACTGTGGGATACATAACTTCAAGTTCTTTTCGAGATATAAATATTCGTGAAAGAATTGATTTAAACTTAGATTTGCCTTTTGATCTATTACGTGCTACCTGATTTTCTATGCTTCCATAGGCACCGGCACCAAAAACATACTCCGCCATAAGGTCAGCGGTTTCGTCGGGCTCCATAGTGCCAAACCACATATGAGCTACATCAAACACCTTTTTGGTGAAGGTTTCAAGGCCTGCTTGGGAAATAAGCTTCATAAAGGCATCTTTATCGTAACCAAACTTTTCTTCCAAAATAACCAAATCGAGAAAAGGTCGGATACCGCAACCACCGGAGCGTACATGCTTTGCCATATGAACTATGTGATAGAACATAAAGAAAGCTTTGTCAAGCTCGTGCTTGTGGGTAATGCCTTCGCAAGGGGTGGCGTATTGCCAGACTTTGTCGAGTAGGTGATTTTGAACACTTTCGCCTTCGTAGAGTGAAAAATGAAGTTCAAGTTCAACCTCTGTAGGCGAATAGAACGAAACATCATGACTACATTCAGAATAAGGTGTATAGTTTAACTTATCTATAAGTAAAGCCGAAGCTATTTCTATATTATCCGGATGTATAAGAATGTCTATATCACAACTCGAACGCATTTCCGATTTGGGATAATAATCTCTTATTACGGAGCCTTTAAGGGGCAAAAAATCAATGTTTTCTGTTTCAAAAAGCTCTGAAATATTTGAAAGCTCATGAAGTATGGATTCATTTCTGTAAACACATGCAAGTTGCTCGTTAAAAAACGCTGACTTTGATTCGCCGGATAAAACACCCAACTTTGAAAGAGCTGTTCCGGTAATATATAAAACATCATATTCATTGGAAATTGCAAATACTTCTTCAAGAACTTCATCTGTAATTTCTTCTAAAAGTTCTTGAGGAAATGTCGTATTGAAAATTTCATAACGAATCAGTTCCAAAGTCAAATTTTGTGATATGGTCATACTTATATATCCACCCTTTAATTAACAACTATTGCAATCGATTACACCAATTTACAATCCCAAACATCAATATCATTATCTGCAAAAACTTCTTTAAGCCTTGTGTGTACTTCCTCCTTGGTAACACCCTTTTTGAGGATTACCTGAAGGAATCCACCACCACCGGCACCACAAATAAGTCTACCTTGTGTATAATCATCTATCGATGCAAAAATCTGGTCTATTACTGTATTGGTGCTTCCTGCGTCTATCATCTTTGAAAGCTCCCAATGCTTGTCAAGAAGCTTGGCAAATTCATCTATATTGCCACGTTCCAGTTCAAAGCGCATAAGCACGGCAACCTTTTGAATTTCATTTAGAGCAAAAATGCTGTCGGGTTCATTGCCAACATATCTGCCGACAACATCTCTTAAAAGATTTCGGGCAAGTCTGCGCTGACCGGTGTATATGAGAACAAATCTATCGTTAAGTTCCTTCTTGGTTTCTTCATCAAGTTCAACATGTTCCACCTTGAGAACCTGATTTAAACCGGGACGGCTGGTGATATACTTAATGCCTTCTGTAACACCGCCAACCTGGTCCTGCCAACCGCCACCGGTTGACATAATCTGTTCCATGCAAAGCACATGAGAATACAAATCATCCTCGGTGTGCTCTATGCCCATAAACTCAAATACAGCTTTTACACAAGCGGCAGAGAGAATAGAGCTGGTGCCAAGACCGCTGCCCTTGGGAACATTGGTAACTTCGCTATGCATCTCGAAGCCACCGCCAAGGCGGGTTAATATGGCATTTAAGTTGCCACCTTCTTTGGGGATGATGCCACAAGCAAGAAGGCAGGCCTTTTGGAGCGCAAAAGGATCGTAGGGATCGCCGGTTCTCTGCAATGGTTCTATGGTAGTAAACTCTCCGTGAACATCCATATCGCGACTATCAAAAACAATTTTATGTTCGGGTATTTTAACAAAAGTTACCTCAACAGGTCTTTTTCCATCGAGCATTATTGCGGCATTAAGCACGGTACCGCCATTTTCTATACAATGGGGCGGTGTGTCGGACCATCCTCCACCCCAGTTCACTCTTAAGGGCAGAGCTACCACATGCTTATCCTTAACAATGGTGCATTTATCGTTATACTGAAGGTTATCCAAGGTGGACTTCAAAATAGTATTTTGAATATTCTTAAAGCAATCTGCAATAAGCTTATCCCCTTCTGCACCGCCAAGAGCAACACCTGTGTAATACTGAAGTCGCATTGATTCGCTGAAATCAGCTCTTGAAAGCTGCTTTTCAAGCCATTCTTTCTGAATTTGAGTAAGGGCGTTTGAATTTAAGATACTCTTAGCTTCTTTTGCTCTCTTTTTTGTGCTAATTAATTTTGCAATGCCGGCCATGCGAACAAGTTCCTGCATACGATTGTCCCAATCGATAATTGCGGTGGAGTCTGCAGCGTTAAAGCCCTGACAAAGACTTGTCTTTTCTGCAGATAGCCATGAATTTATATCGCCTTTACCCTGAACTAAAGCATAAAGATTAAGAGAGGCTGCGAGAGCTTCTTTTATGGTATTGCAAACAGGATAAATATTTGCACTCCACAAGGTATGGTTTGCATCGTTCCATATGCTATTCAAGTTAATGTTATTTTCCTCGGCAAACTGTTCTATAGTTTTGCCAAAGAGCATATTTGTCTTTGGGTTGTCGCCAACACCAAAAACGCGGACAACGAACTTTCCATCTTTTTGTTTTAAACCATGAACAACCACATCGTCGGGAATGGTTTCATCGTGAATATCTATGTAAGACAAAAGCACATTGTTGCCAACTGTGGCAGCAGAATGAACATAGGAAACCTCCAAATAGCAGTTGTCCCCTATTGTTGCCTTGTCGGAAAGAACACTGTTATAGGCAGGAATATCTTTGGTGATGCTACTGCAAACGTGCTTTGTCCAATTGAGCTCTTTGTAGGATTCAACGCCGGCGTTCATAAGCTCCATTATTTCTTTTGTTGTGCCAAAATGAACAAACTTGGCAGGAGCAAGGCGAAGAAGCTTCATTCTGTAGGGACGGAGTACATCCCATACAATTTTCCTTGCTTCAAGAAGTTCAGGGCACATTTCACCTTCGGGAGCTTCTTTATAGAAGCTTTCCAAAGTGGAATCGGAAGCAAGTACATAGAGAAAATCTGCATACAATGAAAGACGAACTTTTTCGTTTACCAAGCTATTGTACTTATTTTCGTCATAAACAGAATCGGTAGATATGAGGCTATACAAAGAAGAAAGCATATCTGCAGAGAAAATAACTGCACCTGTATCTATGTCTACACAATTGCGTTCATTTACCGCACCTTCGGCACAGAGAGTTTCTTCCGTTTGTTTCTGAAGGCATTTGCGGACATTGCCATCTTCACCCATAAGGAATACACCATGGTTTTTGCCTGTATTTACATCTTCTTTAAAAGAAATGGCAGCAGCAGCCTTGCCGGAATAGTCTATCTGCAAAGGATTGAAAAGCAGCAGCACGTCACCGGAAAGAAACAGCATTCCGTCGGGAATACGGCTTGGTACGGAAGACATAGCTATCATAAATTCGTCAAATAAAGTTGACGGTCTGCCATCGGGAAGTTCGTGAGGTACCGGAGAAAAAAGCTTGCCAAGGGCAGAATACTGAGGCACACGCTTGCTGTCGCCACCGGAGTGGATAACAAGGATTCTTTTGCCGGAGAAATTGCTCGAACCAAGCTCCTTGGCTATGTATTTAATAACACCCAAAGTAGCCCCACCGGAACCAACACGCTTGCCACCTTCATCGGGAATAACGGCAAAATGTGTTCTGGAAGGAAGTACTCCAAGAGCTTTACGCATTTCTATTTGATTTTTGAATCCTTCCGCCTGATACTCATTGGACGCGGTAAGCACCACAAAATCCCAACATGCAAAGTTGGGATTGGTAAGGGAACGCTTGAAATCGTCCCAAGTATCTTTGTAGGATTGGGAAAGGAATAAGGATGTAAGATTTGACATAGGACACCTCATTCTTAAACATATTATTAATCTCTAAAATATAAATCTCTTGTGTATACCTTTTCTAAAACATCAGAAATTTCTTCGTTGTATCTGTTAGCCAGTATAACATCTGACACTTCCTTAAACTCTTTAATATCACGGATAACTCTGCTGTTGAAAAACTTATCATCACGCATTGTGGGCTCATATACCACAACCTCTATACCCTTCGCCTTAATTCGTTTCATAACACCCTGAATTGAACTTTGGCGGAAGTTATCGGAATTTGACTTCATAGTAAGCCTGTAAATACCGACTACAGAAGGATTCTTCGAAATTATTTGGTCAGCAATAAAATCTTTTCTGGTTGTGTTTGCATCAACTATGGCACCTATAAGGTTCTGTGGTACATCATTGTAATTTGCTCTTAACTGCTTGGTATCCTTTGGCAGACAGTAACCGCCGTAGCCAAAAGAAGGATTGTTGTAGTGATTGCCTATTCTTGGATCAAGGCAAACTCCTTCGATTATAGACTTTGTGTCAAGACCCTTGGTTTCTGCATAGGTATCCAATTCGTTAAAGTAGGCAACTCTTAATGCAAGGTAAGTATTGGCAAAGAGCTTTATTGCTTCTGCTTCGGTAAGATTTGGATACAAAACATCCACGTTTTCCTTTAGCGCCGCATCTTTAAGCATATTGGCAAAGTTTTCTGCTGCCTTTTCAAGCCTTGCATTACCAGTGGGAACACCCACAATTATACGGCTGGGATAGAGATTGTCATAAAGAGCATGACCTTCTCGTAAAAATTCTGGACTGAAAAGAATGTTATCACAATTAAACTTTTTGCGAATAGCTTTCGTATATCCAACCGGAACTGTAGATTTAATTATCATTATAGCATCAGAATTTGCAGAAATGACCTGTTCTATAACGCTTTCCAATGCAGATGTATCAAAATAATTTTTGTTAGGATCATAATTAGTTGGTGCGGCAATTACAACATATTCCGCATCGGCATAAGCCTTATCACCATCGGTTGTTGCCGTAAGGTTAAGGGGCTTATTTGCCAGATAATCCTCAATCTCCTTATCCACTATAGGAGATTTTTTGTTATTAATAAGTTCGACTTTTTGAGGGATAATATCAACTGCCGTAACTTCATGCTTTTGAGAAAGCAACACTGCAATTGACAAACCTACATAACCAGTACCTGCTACTGCTATTTTCATAAAAACACTCCTTTAATATAACTTTAGTTGCTTCAACAAAATTAATACATACCCAATTAGTAATCCCTTATATACAATATATCGTATTTTTTGCAATTCTTTTGTGCAATACGGCAAATTATTTAAAGTTTCTCTGAACTAAACTTTGGTTCAACTAAACACTCGATTACAAACGCAGAAAGCATAGCAAAAGATCACTGCATAGGTGATCACAAGTTCATCTAATTATTGCTATTAACAATTCTATTAAAACTAAATATCAACACTCAAATTCCACATATCACCCAATACCCTATCAAAACTGTCAGGTATAATAGGATCGTATCCGGAACCATTTGTGAAAGTAGTTTCGCCAAAATAGATTTTGCCATCCACATTATAAAGATCTATACGAATATGTTCAAACTCTGCACACAACACACCTGCAATTTCAACCATTTTATCAAAATTTTTCGGTTTAGGTATCGGTTCACGATAATTATCCAATTTTTGTCGCCAGGGCTGAAGATTCCATTCTAAATCATATATGTTTCTGGTATGATTCTCAAATCTTTCGGAGTCAACCCAACAATAATAAGGTTTGCCCCCAAAACATAAGAATTTATAATCTCTAAGTGCACCGGTTTCATCTTCAATATACTCTTCGCAAATAATCTTAGGTTTAATACCGCTATAATGCATCTCGAAGGCTTCAATATACGCATAGTCCAAAGACAGCCACATATCAAACTTGCGTTTAGCATACTTTTTATCAAACTTTTTCTTGTTCGTAACTATCATATTCCAACCGGCTGCATGATTAGTTTTCAAAACAAATCTATCAGGAAGTTCTTCAAATGGTATTTCATCAAAGCTATCATAAATACCCAAAACAGGTATAAGATATTCAGAGCCTATTTTTTCTTTGACCCATTCTCTAACCTGAACTTTGTCTGTATATTTCTGCATTCTGCTATCTTGTTCAAAAAGTTTTCGCCATTGAATCTTCTCTGTATAATCGGTTGGATTATCTAAATTCAATGGCTTACCCACGCGTTTTTCGTAACGGCTTGACACAAAATTAATCCTTTCATCCAAGGTCATCTTTTTGTGTGCAGCATGAACTTGCAATAATTTTTCATCGTTTTTTCGGTCTTTAATATACCAAAGGAAACGTACATGTTTTTTTGCAAAAGCCCTCAGTTTATTTCTTATCATTCTTTTGTTAACCACAATAAATACCCCATTCAAAGTTTATATTATCTGTTATTATACATTTTATCGTAATAATTCTTGTATTCACCACTTATTATCGTTTCCCACCAAGTTCTGTTTTCCAGATACCAATCAATTGTCTTCTTAATTCCATCGACAAATTTTGTTTTAGGCAACCAGCCAAGTTCATTGTGAATTTTGGTGGGATCAATTGCGTATCTCATATCGTGGCCCTTACGATCTGCAACGTAAGTAATCAATGACTCGGGCTTATCAAGATATTTGCAAATAAGCTTAACAATGTCAATATTTTTCATTTCATTATGTCCGCCAACATTATATACTTCACCATTGCCACCATTGTGAATAATTAAATCTATAGCAGCACAGTGATCCTCAACATAAAGCCAATCACGTACGTTAAGACCTTCACCATAAACAGGAAGGGGCTTATCATTCAAACAATTTGCAATCATAAGAGGAATTAATTTCTCGGGAAAATGATACGGACCATAGTTGTTCGAACAACGGCTTATTGAAACAGGCAAATCGAATGTACGATGATATGCCATAACCAAAAGATCTGCTGAAGCTTTTGATGCACTATAGGGACTTGATGTGTGAATCGGAGTATCTTCCGTAAAAAATACATCAGGTCTATCCAAAGGCAAATCACCGTATACCTCGTCAGTAGATACCTGATGATACCTTTCTATACCATACTTTCTGCACGCATCCATCAACACCTGTGTTCCAAGTATATTAGTCTGTAAAAATATCTCCGGATTATCTATGGAACGATCCACATGACTCTCTGCTGCAAAATTCACTACAATATTTGGTTTTTCTTTTTCAAAGATTTCATATATACCTCTTCTGTCACAAATATTCGTTTTATAAAAAACAAATTTTTCATTTTTTATTGCAACGTTAAGTGTTGACATATTTCCTGCGTAGGTAAGACAGTCAACACAAACAATTCTGTAATCAGGATACTTATTGAGCATATAATAAACAAAATTTGATCCTATAAAACCGGCACCACCGGTTACAATTAACGTTTTACACATATCATTTTCCCTCCATGGCAATGCGGATAAGATATTGACCGTAGTCTGTTGATTTGAGTTCCTGACCGAGGTTCATCAACTGCTCAGTCGTTATAAAGCCTCTTCTCCAAGCAATCTCTTCAATACAAGAAATGTAAAAACCCTGTCTTGCCTGAACAACTTCAACAAACTCTGAAGCTTTAAGCATACCTTCCGGAGTTCCGGTGTCAAGCCAAGCCATACCTCTACCAAGGAGTTCCACATGCAGTTCATTCATTTCAAGATATGCATTGTTAACAGCAGTAATTTCTATTTCACCTCTGGCAGAAGGTTTCACATTCTTAGCAATTTCCACAACACGGTTATCATAAAAATACAACCCGGGTACAGCATAATTCGATTTGGGATTTTCCGGTTTTTCTTCGATTGACAAAACCCTATAGTCGTCGTCAAATTCAACTACGCCAAACGCCTTGGGATCATTAACCTGATAACCAAAAATCGTTGCACCTTTTTCTCGTTCCATTGCATTCCACAAGGTGCGACTCATATTCTGACCGTAAAAAACATTATCTCCCAAAATAAGACATACATTGTCATTTCCGATGAAAGACTCTCCAAGAATAAAAGCATCTGCAAGCCCACGAGGCTTTTGCTGAACTGCATATTCTATACGAATACCCAACTGCGAACCATCACCAAATAACCTTTCATAATTGGGTGTATCTTCCGGAGTGGAAATAATCAGTATTTCCCTTATACCCGCAAGCATCAAAATTGACAAAGGATAATAAATAAGTGGTTTATCATATATAGGCAATAGCTGTTTTGATACAACTTTTGTCATTGGATATAACCTTGTTCCCTTTCCACCTGCCAATACAATACCTTTCATAATAACGCCCTCCTCAACAATTTATTATAATATCACAAATTCTATCAACATCATCTATGCTCAAATGTGCATATAACGGCAAGCACATAATATTTTCTGAATATTTCTTTGCATATGGTGTACAAGTACAATCAACGGTACTAAAGCCCTCGTTTTCAGATGTAAGAGGATAAAAATACTTTCTTGCCATAATACCATTTTCTGAAAGTTTCAAGCACAGTTCATCTCTGTTTAATCCATAAATGCTTTTGTCAACCAAAATGGGATAATAAGCATAGTTCTGCTTTAATGAGTTTGAAATCGGGAGTATTTTTATTCCATTCACACCGGAAAGCCTATAATTATAATGTTCAAACGCTTTTCGTCTGGAATCAATCTCCTCTGAAATATGTCTGAGGTTGCAAACTCCCATAGCTGCCTGAAATTCATTCATCTTGGCATTTGTTCCAAAACACATAAGTTCTTCGCCATTAATGCCGAAATTTCGCTGCCAAGATATTTTTTCGACCAAATCGGGCGAATTAAAACATAAAGCTCCGCCTTCTATGGTGTGAAAAACTTTTGTAGCATGAAACGATAGCATAGAAACATCTCCGTAATCAGCTATCCCCCTGCCTCCATACTCGACTCCAAAAGCATGAGCCGCATCATACACAACCTTTAGTCCATATTTTTTTGATATTCTGTCAATTTCCGTCACATTACATATATTACCATATACATGAACCCCCAGAATTGCAGTTGTCTTATCCGTTATCAATTCTTCAATTTTTGTTTCATCTATGGTATAATCTTCTTTTATATCACAAAAGACAGGTGTACAGCCCGCTTGTACAATTGCATTGGTGGTAGAAGCAAAAGTGAATGGTGTTGTGATTATTTCACCTTTTACTTCAAGAGCTTTTAATGCACAATATAGTGCCAAATGACCATTGACAAAAAGTTCCAGATAATCCACCTTAAGAAATTCTTTAAGCTTCCCCTTAAGTTCATTATGTATCGGTCCCATATTGGTAAGATGTACAGTATCCCATATAGATTTAATTTCTTCACAATATTCTTCATACGTAGGCATAGAAGATCGTGTTACATTAATTGGTTTCATTCAAATACATCCTTTCTAAGGTCAATAGATCATCTTTTCGCTCACCGATAATCTTTGCGGGAATTCCTGCATATATCTTCCACGATTCGGTTGATGATTTTACAAGACTCATTGCACCGACAGCAGTACCTTCGCCTATAGTAACCCCCGGTAAAACCGTACTTCCTGTTCCTATAACTACATGACGTCCAATGTTAACCGGTTTTTGAATTACATTTTTATACACATCGGGAATAGTGGGATTGGTCATTGTATTACCGGAAAAATCATCAGATATGGCATAGATACAAACCCTGGAAGAAATATTTGAGAAATCTTCCAGCTTAATTTCTGCCTCCCCGGCAAACAGAGCCGAATAAACTGCAATATGTACATTATTTCCTATACGTATGTTTCCGCTTAACACACAAAAATCATCAATTCGTACATTGTCCCCCAGCACAATCTTTTCTGGACCATATATACTGCATTTTTTGCTTATATGTAGATTTTTTCCGTAGGACTTAAAACCTATTTTTTGTATTTCGTCTATGGTATAAAAGCTATTACTCACGAATCAGCACACCTTCTTTTTCTATTACGCAAAAATGAAAAAATATAATCAAAGCTATCTATATGAAAAATCTTAGAAGCACAAATATATACTACACAACCAACGATAATCTGAATGATAAGAGACAAAATCCTTGTAGCAACCAGTGAGCCCACTAAATTAACAATAATTGCTGTGGCAACAGAAATCAAAAGAGTTGGAATTATATCTTTAATTTGTTCAATATAACTATAATTCAACAACTTTTTGTTTGGCCATGAATTTAATATCTGTGTTACAAAACTTTCAAAAATCAATGCATATGCCATTATGTCAACGCCAAACCAAATTGTTGAAAACAATAATGTAAATCCGAATATTTTTTTTGTAACAGATATTTTTAAATAAATATCACTCTTTCCCAAAGCTTTGATTGCATTAAGATTAGCTGTTTGAATAGGATGAAATGCAAGTGTAATACAATACACTCTAAGGTATAAAACACACGGCAACCATTTATCCGTCAAAAGAATACTCACAACATTTTCTGCACAAGCAGCAAAGCACAACATCAACGGCCACATAATGTATGAACTAAGTTTAATTGCACGTCGTGTCATCATTTTTACACGGTGGATATTATCTTGCTCTACAGACATTGCCGGCAGCAATACGCTGTCAATTGAAGAATTAACATTTGTAGCAATGATACTGGGTAAATATTTTCCTTTATCGTAAAATGACAAATCTGTCGTACTGTACTTCTTTCCTATTATCAGTGACCGCAAATCATTATACAATGCTTCCATAAAGTGAGCAACCAATAACTTCCAGCCATATGAAAATAATCCTTTTAAGCGTTCAAGAGAAAAAACCAGTTCCGGTCTCCATTTTACCGAAGCCCATAAGACCACGGTGCTGACTACAGACATTGACAAATGCTGAAATACAAGCGCCCATACACCAAATTCCTTGTATGCCAAATAAATACCCAAAAATGCCGATACTAACGTTCCGGTCAAGGTAGAAAAGAAGAATTTTTTAAAAAGCATGTGCTTTGAAACATACGCTTGCTGAACATTTTTTATTCCGGACACTATAAGCCCAAGACCAACAACTCTCACAATTGCTTTAAGTTGTGGTATTTTATAAAAGTCAGCAATTAACGGTGCACAGAAAAACAATAACAAATAGAGTAAGATACAAAACAAGAGATTAAAATAAAAAACTGATGAAAAATCTACTTTATCTGCATTTTTCTTTTGAATCAAAGCATTTGCCATGCCGCTGTCAACAAAAACCTGAAGCAAATTTGTAATAATAGTAACCAATGCTACCGTTCCGTATGCAGAGGGTTCAAGTAATCTAGCAAGAATAACAGATACAATAAGACTTACAAATTGTGCACCAAAACGTTCCATAAGTCGCCACATAAAACTATTAACAATTTTATCTTTTGTAATGTTAACGTTGTTGTCCAAATTACATACACCCCCTATACATTAGCCTTTGATAATGTCTTCCATCAATTCAAAGTTCTTGCTATATTCATTTCTATGCCTTTTAAGCTTCTTGCAAAAGGCTTTCACATAATCAGTATTTTGAGAAGATATAGAGATTTCACATGCACTTACAGGTTTATTGAAATAAGCACATAATGCCAGCCTGTGTTTACCATCGACAACATATTTTTTATTTTTGTTCCGATAATATACAATAGGTCTAATACTACCATCCATCAGTTCCGAATATGCTTTTCGATATGATTTCATATGAAAAGTGGTATCATAAAGAACTGTATCACGGGAATCAAGCTTACCCAATCTTTCATTAATAATATAGACGCAATTTTTAAGATCGTTCTCAGCGCACGCTTTTATAAGTTCATAATGCGGAGCTTCTGTTATTTTTTTCCCAAGGTCTGTATACTCATCCTTTAAGCCGTCAAACGAAAGAAAAAACTCCTCCGGTTCAAAAAACTCCCTCCGGCCTAACGGATAATCTGAAGAAATATCTTTATACTTTTTCATACTGACTATCTGTTTAAATCCATACTTCGATGTGTAGTAAAGATTAAAATCAAAAAAAGTACATATTTTCTTCATTCCCCTTAACAAATAGCTCTTTAAAACCAACAGACTCATTTGCCAATACTCCTATAAATCTTCATAACAAACCTACACCTGTGTGATATAACTGATTTAATAATTTTAATGATGTTTGGCCTGTTTTTGCAAATCTTGCCTTCATCAAAATATTCTATCGAAGAATCTGCGTCGTCTAAATGTCCAACCTGTATTTTATAATAATGATCCGAATTAATCTTCGGAGGCATCTTAAATTCGCGGTTATCATATTCTCGTTTCACCAAAACATTATTTAAAGCGACGTCAAATGTCATTTGTTTTAAATTTTCATCGTGATATAAGAAATCTATAGTATCATAACCCAGTAAACCATTTGCCATGCAATTTCCGGCATCTGCCAATATGGTAGGAACATTTTCATATGCCGCACACAATGCACAACCGGAACCGGCAATAACAACATCTATTTTCGAAAAAATATTCCTTGGTATCGGAGACATATCCCCTAAATAAACTAATTTGACATTTTGAATATCCTTAAAAAGATTTTCTATTTTTTCTTTTTTTGCGGATGCATCGCCAATAAAAACAAATTGAATATCCTTTTCAGCATTATCACGGGCAAAGGTTGCAACTCCAAGCAATACATTATCTACGTACTGCTTCATTATTCTGCCAACATAACTTATTGTCCAATGAGCATCCCCTATTTTATTGACAGCATCCGAATCTACATCCTGCACAGGGTCAAAAGGTGCAGCAAAAAAACTGTACGGTTCATCCGGTTTTATAAGCTTGTACTCACCAAAAAGATTTAAAATAGTCTGTTCCGATATCCCATACAATTCTTTGCGCATATACTTAAACGCATAAAAGTCCAAACAGTTATCATAGTATTTACCATGACCGCGAAACATTTCTGTACAAATAAAACATAGATGTCTGGCATGCAGCTCTGCAGCAATCAATTCTCCCCATTGGGAAGCCCAATCCGTATGAGATTCAATAACTACCTCAGAATTTTCACCAATATTTAATCTTTTGCAAATAGACCTGATAATAATTCTTCTAAATAGTTTTCCCCACAAAAATGGAGGAAGTTCAACGGTCCAGTTACCACCGTCAAGATATTTATTCAATTCACTAAAAGCGCATGTTCCATCGGTTTTTCCCGGAAACACAACTTGAACATTCCATCCGCACGCTTCAAGATACTTTGATTTTCCTAACACATAGGACTGCATTCCACCTACAGGATGTATATCTGCAGTAATAAAAATATAATGCTTTATCAATTTGTTACTCATACAATATTCCTTTATTCAAATTAAGTACATATTATTTTCGTTTTTCTGCCCCATCGATTAACCCATGCAAAGATTAATAGCCACGCGGGCATCATTGTAAATGCATGCCATAAAAGGAAAAAATTATTAACAAAAACTGCTTGAGCCAACAATAGTTCAAAATATACAAATCCATAGTTAAAACACGCATCATTAATACGGCTTTTTTTATCATCCACAAAACATATAAGCTTAATAATTAATAAAATAAATACAGCTTCCAACAACCAACCAAAATAAGAACTTGCATAATAGGTAGCAAACGTATAATTGGGACAAATACAAGTTGAACCATCCAATGAAGCAACAAACAAATCATTTGTACGCGGAATTGAAACGGCAGTTCTGTAAATAGGTCTCAAAAAGGGCAACATATCAAAAAAGTGAAATCCTTTAACAAAATCTGCCCAGATATTCCTCAAACCAAAATCTTCCCGAACCAGATAATATGTATCACGTGTTTTAGCAACCATAGACGGACCTGTAACATATAATTCTGCACTTTTGGAAATGCTTGTAAGTGAGTTTTTCGCAGAAGACGTTGAGATGTTCATTTCGTAAAATATAATACCAACCAGCACGGTTCCGCCTATAACAAACAACGGAACTATACTTTTTTTCTTGTGCGGAAAAAATGAGATGAACAGATACATTGTACTTAAAAACAACTGAATAATACTGGTTCTGTTTTCGTATTGATAAAGCATTGTATTTGACACTGCAACACATAATGCCAAAACTAAAAACAATATTTTTAAAAAACCGTTATTTTTGTAATAAAGTTTCGCAAAAAATGACACAAGCGATAATACAAGTGCACTTTTTATAACCTCTACAGCGACCAAGTCATATGTATAAAGTACATCATTGTTTTCAAATCTGTTCCACCAGGTAGAAAGATGTGAAAATACATTTCCAAGATGTCCCCTTACTACAACAAGAGCCAAAAGCATCATCAAAAACAGCCATCCTGCCCAAGATAATTCAAAGTCTGCTCTCTCCCGTTTTAATTCACATACCACTTTATGTCGTTTAGCTTTATGCTTTGTCCAAAAATAATCTATACAAAAAAGTAATACAATAATTTCATAACAGTAGACTATAGATGCTACTCTAAATGATTCGGCAGTGGGGTTAAATAAATGTGAACCGCTAAGAACCATAAGAACTGGTGTTGCGAAATACCTTACTGCAATTGATAAAAAAATAATTACGAACGCAATATTATCCTTCCAATACGTATAGGCGCGCCCAAAAACAAAGACACTCAAACCACAAACTAATGGTGGTAAAAAAAGCAATTCCCACCCATTGCGAATTTCACTTATAAAGCATATTCCTGAACATACAACTCCTACTAATGCCCAAAATATCGAAAATATATTAACTCGTGACATCCTTTTTGACAATAATTGTTCCATTTGCTTACCTCTATATATAAATTTTACTTTTTGAGAATGCGCATTAATTTTTTAATTCTTATTTTTAAATGATTGCTTATAACTCTGATACCATACAGAATGCTTTGTTTTGTAATAATGTTAACGCCTTTAAGATCATATTCAAATAAATTACGCTCAACCTTCATAGTCTTTGGCTTTTTTTTGATTACAGAACAATCATACAAAAACAAATCATTGCCCTCGTTATCCAATATAACATTTAATTCCCATGGTCTAAACTGTATCTTCCAGCTCTTCTTTACTTCATACGGCAACAATTTACTGGTTAAAACATATTTTGAATCGTCAGGATATTGTTTCACACCATACGAATCTATTACAGTGTTTTCGGGAAGGTATTTACCGGATAATTTCAACGGTTCAAAAAATGCATCGTACACTGCATTTGTATTATCAATAGAATTAAAATTCCAATTGTTTCTTGAACTGATTAAAAAAGGAACCTGCATTTTTGTATTCGTGGTTTTTACATGAGTTCCGGCATCGGAAAAATTTGTTGTTAATGATGTTCTTGGATATACAAAAAATTTGTTTTGATCGATACAATACATAATATGAAATTTCAACCATGAGTTTTTCCACGAATGTAAATTAGCCGGAATTTTATATCCGGGAATCTGCTCCCACTTATTCTCATCATACCAATTTCTGAATTCTTTCCACCTATGGCGAATCCAAATCTGCCCCCATGATTGAGCATATTGCATAAAATATGTATCTCCACCATCGTTAATATCATAGAAAGGTCTTCTGCCATTAATATTAACTTCATGCTTATACAATGAAATTCCTGCTATTCTATCATCATTGAAATAGAAAGGAACAGCATTTTTCATATATCCATACATAGCCGGGGATACATATATATCGTCCTCTAAAACTGCAATAGCATCCAAATTATACTTTTCCATATAATCGCCACAGGAAAGTATGTGGGCTCTGAGTCCCATATTTTTTTTATGGGCATTAATAATATACTCACCATGATTCCATTCGTATTTTTGAGCAACTTTGTATACGCTGTCGTCTCCGGAATAATCTATGCTCACGATAAGCGTAACATCTTTATCATCTTCATAATCAACACGACTAAGTGAATCTAACAATCTTGAAAAGCCAAGAACATTTTTGTAACATACCAAAACAATACCATATCTCATTATAAATCTACCCTCTTTTTAATGCATACAATCTTTTCAACTCTTCTATATCAGTGAAATAGTCACTATGCTCTTTTAGCCATGTTGTATCATTATCCCACCACTGTAACTTTTCCAAAAAAGCAATATCTTCTTCGCTAAATCTTTTTCGTATCAATTTTGCCGGCACACCACCAACTATAGAATAAGGTTCAACGTCTTTTGTTACCACAGCACCGGCAGCAATAATAGCTCCGTTACCTATATGTACTCCACTTAAGATTTTAGCACCGGTGGCAATCCACACATCATTTCCAATTACAACCTTATACTTATTTTCCTTATCTGCATATATATATTCATCAAATTTCTTTTGTTTGGCAAACGTTATACCCATCATTGTTTTTAAAGAATAAAAAGCCGGATGCGTAGATACAAAACCAGATGTAGGATGCTCGCCGGAAATAACCGAAACCTCCGATGCTATTGAACAATATTTGCCGATTTTCACTCCCTGAAACAAACACCTTGATCCAAAATAACTCATATATCCAATATTACAATTTCGTATATGTGAGAAATTACCTATATAATTTGCTCCTTCAAATTTGTTGTTTTTCTCTTTGACAAACAAGCCTTTGCGTATTTTCTTCATAAATACATTCCTTTTTATTTCAAAAATCCCAATATTTTCTTTGACTGTGCAATTTTGTTTTTATTGTTCAACACAAAAATCTTTGCATCGTTTCCAAACTCATTTCTTTCTTCTTCTCTTATCTGGGAAACTTTTTTTACAGTTTTTGCAATGCACTCTGCAGAAACAGTTTCAAGCTCCACAAGATGCTTATGATATTCTCCGGGAATTCCTTCCAAAAAGCATGAAATAACCGGGTTGCCTGATACCATATATTCAAAAAGTTTTGAGGGAAAACAATATTTCGATCCTGCCTCAGTATCACGTCTCGGACTTATAAGCATTGTTGCTGATGCCTGCTTATTAATTAAATCTTGTCTTGAAGGAAGATAACCATAAAATTTAATTCTTTTATCTTTTTCAGCACGTTCTTTTATAAGCGGTACAGCATTACCATTACCGGTGAGCCACAATTCATAATTATCATCAAGAAGTTCAAATGCGTCCAAAAGTTCCGGTATGCCATAGCGCATATCCAATACGCCGGAATACATTACCGATATTTTCCCATTATCTTCAATTGCATCTTCCTGTACTGTCAGGTCGCTATTGTATGAACCTTCCATAACAATCCATTGACCATCTTTAAGTTTTAGAAAATCTGCCATAGGCTTGGCATACAGGGCAAATTTATCTATCTTTGGAAGCATTCTTTTAATATTCACCCAGTCAAGCTTTTTGAGAACCTTTTTAAGCGGATTCATTGCCATGTCCATATACTGAGGAAGGTCGGGAACTATAAGACAAATTTCTGCAGTAGGTATTATTTTCTTTACTTCAAGTGCAGCTGCCATAAACGGAGAGTGCATTTCGTAAATCAATACTTTTACTTCCTCTTCCTTGTGTGCTTTTGCCCATTTTTTAGCTGCCTTGCACAAAGCTTTTTTGCTGAGTAATCTATTGAGATACTTTATGTTTTTAAAGCTTACGCTTACATCACAGGAACAACCATTGCGTGACCACGTCTCCGCTATAGGTTGCTTTACTAAGGAAGGACTAAAATGATATGAATTAACAGAGTCCATATCAACATTCAGCATATCAAGTCCTTCCACAATATTATTGTGGGATACATAAGCTGACAGAAGCTTTCCGCCTTTTTTTGTGTATTCTTTTGTCATTACGGGACCAATATTTATCCCTATCCACAAAATTTTCACTTTAGTTTCTCCTTAAACTTCGCACACTTTATTAAGCACATCTATTATCTTGCCTGTACTCACTTCTTTGGTTATATTATCAAGCACAAACTTTCTGCCGTTTTTGCCCATTTCGTGCAAATTTTCTCTGTTTTCATAGAGTTTAAGTATAGCATCTTTAAGTGCATCTGCATCATCCGCATCCACGCATACACCACAGTTATTTTCGGTTATAATGCTATCCAGTTCGCTACCCTTATCAAATGATGCCAAGACAGGACGTTCTGCAGACATTATGCTCCATGTTTTGCTGGGTACGGAGTTTGTGCCTACACCCTTCTTGGAGATAATAAGTCCTGCATCACCCAGACTGAAAACATGGGATATGTCGGAATAATCCTGAAAAGGAATAAGGGCTATGTTATTAAGTCCGCTTTCAGCGACGAGAGCTTCAAGTTTTGACTTATATGCACCTTCACCAATTATAACAAATCCAATATTTTCGTTATCTTTAAGAGATTTGGCTACTTCTAAAAGCATATCCATATTCTGTGTGTAGCCCACATTACCGCTATAACAGATATAGAATTTGTTTCTATCCAGACCGTATTTATCGAAGAGTATATTGTCCTTACGTTCCACATTTACAACTTGGTTTTCGTCAACCCAATTGTAGACAATTTCTATTTTGTCCTCAGGAACACCTTTTTCCATAATATTCTTTTTAAAATCTTCGGATATTACTATGATCTTATCCGCTGCTCTGTATGTAACTTTTTCAACCCATGCACCAATTTTCCAGATAAGTGAGCCTTTTTTTGTCATACCGGTGTTTACAAGGGAATCCGGGAAAATATCCTGAAGGCTATACACAATCTTAAACTTTTTGATTTTTTTAAGAAGAGCCATTATAAGTCCGTTTATAGGTGGCGTGCTGGAAGCATAGTAAACATCTATGTTTTTTGCACCAAGACCACAGAAAAACTGTCTTATTATACACAGTGTATATCTAAAGGCTCTGAGTAAGCTATTCTTTGGTTCTGCAAACATTGCAAAACGGTGAATTTGAACATACCCGTTATTTAGCTCTTCGTATTTGATTTTTTTATACTTTTTTCTCGTTTCCTTATCAATACCTCTTGTAGGTGTTGGGGTATGTATTTCACATACAATTCCTGCCTTTTCGTATGCGTCATTCATATCTTTTGCAAGATGCGATGATGCAATTTGCTCAGGATAACAATAAGAACTGAGTCTTAATACTTTCAACGAATCCACCTGCTTTGCTTTTATTACTTCTTTTCAGCTGAAACACTCTTTACGGAAAGTCCTTCAAGTTTTCCTACATACATAGCAATAAGTCCTACCACTATTGCAACAGAACCGCATACTATAACCCAGGGATAGTACTTATCTATAAGAAATACAGATATTGCCTCACCGGTTTTACCACCGGCTATAAGAGCAATTATAAAGGGAATCAGCGGAAGTCCACCGGCGAAGAATGATATAAACATAAGTACGCCATAGGCTTTATTTAATATTTTAAATATTTTTTCTCTCATGGCTGTCCCTCCTTAACCTATAAGTCCCCATACGGGTAAAAGTTCAAGCATAATGACTACAGACAGCGCATAGTGAAGAACTACCCAAATCATACAATTCATAAGTGTGGGTTTAAGCTCTGACTGTGCAATACCCATGCCGGTATATACGCAAGCGCAGTACGGTGGAGTTACACCGTGCATGGCACCGCAAATACACGGAAGCATAGCTGCTGCTATCATAGGATTAACCCCGGCAGCCGCAGTAATTGATATGATGATACCACCAAAAATCTTAACCTGTGTGGAACCGGGAAGAAGCATACCAAGTACAGCACAGAATAACGGTATAATAATACAAAGTGCGTACTTACTCATATTAAGTGAACTAATAAACTCGCCTATTGCAACTTCCACATTAAGATCTTCAAACACGTTACTTACAAAGTAAGCAAAAAGCACAAGTGCCGCAGTTGGCACAACCTTGAGCATGCCTTTGGAAATTTCGTCAAACATATGTTTAAATGTCATTTCCTTGCGTGTTTCCCTATTGGAAAGGAAAATACCACAAACAACTATAATAGCAGGAATCATAAGAAGTAAGCTGCTATTGAAAGCTTTGGCACCTGCTTCGCCAAGTCTTTCTGCAAAGAAGAAATCAAATTTGCTTGTCAAAAGGAAGGGCACAAAAACAATAATTGGAAGAAATACTGCTTTCCAACCACTTTTTACAGATTTTCTGAAGGATGGAATATCTTCCTTCTTCATGGGTTCCACTTTATAATATCTGCACATAAAGTACATTGTGATTATTCTCTGCAAAATAAACCACAAAGCAACGCCCCACAAAAGAAGCCAATACTGTGACATAGTATATTTATGAGGATACAGGGTGTCAAGTGCCGCAAAAGCTATGCCTATCATTCCGGCAGGGGGAATCATGTTGCCCATTGTGGAAGAATGGGCTTCCACATTCGCCGCGAGGTGTGGCGGAAATCCTGAACGAATCATAGCGGGAATTGTAAACACGCCGGTTGTAGCAACATTTCCGGGGCCTGAACCGGAAAGAGAGCCCATATAGGAGCTACCTATAATTGCAACAAAGCCTGCACCACCGCGAAGTCTGCCAAATATGGAAAGTATAATTGCTATGCAATCATCTATAACACTTGTCTTTGAAAGTAAGGCTGCAGAAATAATAAATGCAAAAATTACATACAAAGTATCTTCTTTGAGTGCATCCCATATGTAGGTTCCCACATTTGCCCATGTGCCGGTTATGGCAACAAGTACAACAAATGCTGCTATCATACATTCGTATAATGGTCTTTTTAAAATTGTAAATCCAATGATTGCAACTACAAAAACTGCAATCAAATACCAGAATTCTACTATCATTAGTTTTTCTCCTAAATTCTATTCAAATCAAACTTCAACTCATTCATAATATTCCCTGTTGCATCTTTAACAACAAGACCTGTCTGTATTTTATTTACCGTATCAAAAATTTCTTCACTTGTGTCTGCAATCAAAGTAAACCTTCCAAAATGTTGTCCTAATGTACCTATTACATGTTCTTCTATAGTATCCCCAACGTCATAATACTGTATAAAGTCAGCTACTGCAGGAAGTTTCAACGCTTTCTCTAATCCTTCTATTGAAGCAATCTTGCCGGTATTTAAAGGTATCATTATCTGTGCCGCTTTTTTCTTTGAACAAGACACATCTATATTTTTTATTTCTTCATCGGTAAAGATTTCTGCGCCGAGAGCATAACGAATCATCATTTTCATATCGTTTATTCCAACAGCAGGCTCGGTAAGTTTAAATATCATACCGCCGCTTAAACGATAGCCCATTTCATGGAAGTATATCTTTCCGTCGCAAGGAAGTGACTGAATAAAAGCAGTACCGTTTTTAAGCCCCATACCTTTAAGCATTTTGCGCACATTTGCATCCATGTTTTCCATATAGTAATCATAATACTTGGAGGGCGCATAAGTAAATGCACTTATAAGGCTCTTTCTTGTAACAGGATCTGCAACATAGGTGTCCATCAGGAAGTACGGATACGCTTCACCGTCTTTAAGCATATATCTAACGCTGAATATTTCTCCACCATTTTCTATGTATTTTTCTGCGATTATCCTTTTGCATTTTGAGGCTTCCATAGCTTTTTTGTATGCATCACGCACTGCGGTCTTGTCCTGACACACAGAAATCCCCGCAGAACTGCATCCGTCAACAGGTTTTAAAATAATAGGATAATCTATTTTGTCAAGTTCTTCGTCAGTTATATCTTCTGTTATCTCATATTCCGGTGTGCAATCAACATTAAATTTACGACAGTAGTTCTTAAACACATCCTTGTTTGCACATAAATCCCATGTTGCCATATCGGTGTAGCATTTAAGCCCCGATGCTTCACAAACCTTTATAAGATTTCTGATATTGAATTCGCTTGGTCCGCAAAAAACACCGTCTATATTCTTTTCTTTAATAAGCTTTACAAGACCATCAATGTCGGTAGTGCTTACCAATGCACTTTCATCTGCTATTTTCTTTGATATTCTGTCTTCACAATCATCAGTAACAATTGTATATACTCCCATATCCTTTGCATTTTTTACAAGATCATAGGAAGCGGTTGTTCCGCCTAATACCAATAGTTTTTTACCGGATACATCTATACTCATTATTTATATTCCTTTCAACATTTTCTTATTAAACGTATGTTTAAAACCTCTTATAAAACCATATTCTTTTATAAACTTAAATCCAACCTTGGAAAGCCCTTTTTCTGAGGAAACATTTCCTCTTTCCACGCCAATGTAGAAGTGATTGGTGTTATTTTCTCTTTTTATAAGCTCAGAAATAATTTCCGGATACACATTGTGACCTCTGGCATCTTCGTGAACAAAAAATCTGCAAAGGTAGCATACGCCCTCACCTATTTTATAAAAGAAATCATCGGAGCCGGTATGCTTTGCCCAGCCATAGCCTATGGGTTTGTCCTCACAGTAAGCGTAGTATCCAAAATCTCCCAAAGAAAGCTGATACTCAAACTGCGGAATAAATTCTTCCCCACGAAGTTTACCTACAAGATGTATATTTTCTTTTGTTATTTCAACCATTTTCAGGCTCAAATCAGATTTTTTTAGTGTGGCATCTTTTCTATTTAGGTAAAACAGTTTTTCGTGCCAGCATTTAAACAAAAAGTACATTTCGTATTCCTCTGTGTATAGAAATATGTATTTGAGATTCTTCGACTCCGCCTACGGCTCCGCTCAGAATGACAAACTTCTTGTTTGCACCGCACATGGTTAGTGTCATCCTGAACGTAAGTGAAGGATCTTCTGTATATCTCGGCACATCATTAGCAAGGGAGATTCTTCGGCTTCACCTCAGAATGACAAAGCGTAGAAGTGCTCATGTTCCATAGTGTCATTCCGAATGAATGTGAGGAATCTTCCTTTTGATTAAGTTCCTCATTAGTTATGGAGATTCTTCGGCTCCGCTCAGAATGACAGAGGGGATTAGTCAGGCAGTTCAAACCTTTTGGTAAGCATATCCTCATCGTCATATGAAACCACCTTTACATACTCATTTACCTTTTTAACTGCTTCACATAACTTGGGGTAACTTTCAGCAACCATATTTATACGGATAAGCATATGAGAGTAATCACCGCTGGGTTTTATTTCATCATCGTTGCCGTGAGTAAGGTTGTAGGAAGTAACCTCATCTATCTTATACACCTTTTCAAGACCTGTTACAGACTTGATTGTTCCCGGATTAAGCACAAGTGCAAAGTTAATTGCAGGCTTCGTAAAGTTGTCATCATCAAGAAGATGTGTATCGTATGATGATATATCCTCACCCAAAGCGTGGGATATCATCATCCTTGCAATACTCGCGCCGTGTTGCTTTTCCACAAGGCGATAGTGTTGCTCACCTGTAAAGCGATATGCCATTTCATATACAAAATAGTCTTCGCCGTCATAAAGTGCCTGAATAAGCACAAGACCATTTTCTATGCCAATACCTTTAAGCATACTGCGAATATTTTTGTCTATACGATTAACCATATCGTCCCTATGTCTTGAAGGAAACACCTCAGCCACCGGGAGCGGTACAGTTGTTTCACCATTTCGCACGGTATATCTGTCTGCCGTTACGGTTAGGTGAATATTACCGTTAACCACAGTATAAAAAAGCTCTGTTCCGTGGTCATAGTCTATAAATCTTTCTATAATTGCTGTATCGGATTTCGACACGGAAATTGCCTTATTGTAACCCTTGTCCAGCTCTTCTGCATTACGGCATATGGTTATGCCACGGCTTCCGTAGCTGTCTGCAGGTTTAATTATGTACGGATACTTGCCCTCTGACTTTGCTTCAGCCAAGGTGTATTGTTCAATTACGGGAACACCGTATTTACGGCAGGTATCTTTAAATGACACTTTGTTGGTAACTATGTCCAGTTGTTCTTTTGTGGCATAAAAGCTTAAACCAAGTCTTTGGCAAAGCTCACGGGCAATGTGGATATTGAAATCCTCAAAGCCTGTAAATACGCCATCAATTTGCTCATTTATGCAAAAAGCTTCAAGTTCATCTATTTTATCTGTGCTGATATCCAATGATTTATCAGCAAATCGTTTTGAAGGCGAATCGGGATTGTTGTCTGCTACGATAACATATATGCCCATATCTTTGGCTGTCATTACAATGTCTATCATTTGCGGAAATCCGCCAAGTATAAGCAGTTTTTTCAAAATTTACACCTTCAATATTTTACTTATTTAGTTATGTCATAATTGAGATCCTTCGACTCCGCCTACGGCTCCGCTCAGGATGACAAGGTTGTTGCCTACGGCTCCGCTCAGGATGACGTTAGGACTGATTTGTATCTCATTGGTTATGGAGATTCTTCGGCTTCGCCTCAGAATGACACAATTATCTTACTGCTATTGTTATAAGCTCCATAGCTCTCTCGCACACCTTTATTGCATCTTCTGCAGTATCAGCCTGAGCTATTACAAAGCCTACCCTATCGGTACTGCTGCCTATTGTGCCGACTTTGTCGCCCACATTCTTTACAAAGGTTATTTCCTGTACGCCCTCTATGGCTTTGGCTTCTTCCACACCCTCTATAGACTGTATGGTTCCGCAGTCTGTATTAAAGTAGCGTATTGCAGAGCCTTTGTCAAACTTCTGCTCTATATCCGGCGTAATGCCGCAGGACGTTTCTATGGTAGCCTTTATCATATCAATGCCGGTAGATAGCGGCACAAGGTGTGTGGTGATACAATCACCACCCATACGGGCACCAAGCTCTACCATTTTGGGGCCATCTTTGGTAAGCATTATTTCCACATGGGCAGGGCCATCGGTAATGCCTACTGCCTTAACGGCACGAACTGCAAGATCTTTGATTTTTGCCACATTTTCCTCACCAAGTCTGCTTGGCTGGGTGTGACCCATCTCTACAAAATGCGGTGCACCTGTGGTCAGCTTGTCCGTTACCTGAAGTACGTGAGGCACACCGTCTACCGCCATTACCTCAACACTAACTTCGTTGCCAACCATATATTCCTCTACTATAACTCCGCCTTGGCGAGAGTTATCTTTGGTGTAGGTGTATTCCTTTTCAAGCTCCTCCTTGCTATGCACAAGCACCACACCACGACTGCCGGAGCTGTCGGTGGGCTTCATAATGCAGGGATAGGAAACCTTGTCCAAAACTTCTTTGAATTCATCCTCATTGAGAGCTATGTAATACCAGGGATGCTCCACTCCTGCCGCCTCAAAGGCTTTTATCATTTCGCCCTTGTCGGTGGACTTAATTGCGGTGTCCATGCTTATGCCCGGAAGTCCAAGCTCCTTTGTTGCCATGGAAACAGAGCGCATGGGCATATCTGTGGCAAGAGTCATAATGCCATCGGGGTTAAACTTCTTTGCAACCTCGGTTACGCCTTGTGCATCTATTGTACTCACATTAAAGTACTCATCTGCAAGAGGAATACCCACAGCGTTGGGATCGTAGTCTGCCACAGCCACATAGTAACCAAGCTCTTTTGCTTTTTTAATACCCGGCACCTGAAGCACAGAGGCGCCGATTATGAGTAGCTTTTTCATTTATCTGCTCCAACTTTCTCTTTTTCTGCAGGTTGTTCTTTGCTGTTGAGAGACTGTTCCACAAACACATTCTCGCTCTTTAACACATACGCAATAGTTTTGAACACAACCTTAACATCCATCATAAATGTAAGATGCTCCACATAGTAGCAATCGTGCATAAACTTCTCTTCCTGTGTAATGGAATTGCGGAAATATGCCTGACTGTAGCCTGTAATACCCGGGCGTACATCGTAACGCTTAATAGTTTTGGGATCACATTCGCTAAAAGGCTTCTTTGCAAGTGTAGGTCTGGGGCCTATCATACTCATATCGCCTTTTAAAACATTTATAAACTGAGGAAGCTCATCTATGCTGGTTTTGCGCATAAGCTTGCCTATTTTGGTAACTCTGGGGTCATCGTTACTGTTGTATGTAGAACCATCGGCATTGCGAATATCGGGGGCATTTACCATCATGGAACGGAATTTATACATTTTGAATGTCTTTCCGTTTTTACCCCTTCTTTCTGCATTGTAGAATATGGGGCCACGATCTGTAAAGTAAATGGCAGGCGCCACAAAAACAAATGCAATTAAAAAGCCAACGCAACCTATAAGTCCGCAAATAATGTCTATTAATCTTTTAAAGAAATGTCTATACATTTTATGTACCTTCTTTTATGTATTTTATCTCAGCCACTTACTTGTTGAGATAATCTGCTATATACTTTTTTATTTCTTTATAGAATATCTCGGCATCATCAATCTGCTTTTTTGCATCATCTCTCGAAATGAGATAGAAATCATCATAGTCCGAGCTTTCTCTTACCATTGATGTTGTTTGTATTATAGTGCTGAGATTTTTGGGAAATATGCCGGTTTTTATATACTCTTTTCTGAAATATGCAATAACTCCGGAATGATGTTTAAAATCAACTCCCTCAACAGCAAGCACTGCTCTCATAGAATGAAACACGCAATAATATGCTCTATTGGCAGCTGCTTTGAGCTGATTGTTATCATACAAAATTTTTGCAGATTCTAAATTTTCCTCTGCTGTAGCAAGTCTGTATTTGATATATGTTTTCTTTGTTTCGTCAAGACACAAGACCGATGCCCTCCTTTTGAACGTTCTTCAAAAACGGAATAACATCTTTGTACTCCTGATATCTCCTGTAGCTTTCAACTACAGGAG
>JAEIGA010001782.1_pt1 | contig 34142 bp, 74 predicted proteins | sample 9270691 | NCBI WGS metagenome assembly JAEIGA01 (sample SAMN17057246, study PRJNA624740) | gut metagenome | biome: biome; isolation source: fecal sample | host: Bos grunniens | place: China: Xizang | collected 2019 | reverse complement strand
TAGTAGAAAACATTTGATAACATGTCTATTATATCAAATAATGTTAAACCTGAATCATTCCATTATGAAATTGTTGGAGATACATATGATTTTGCAGAAGACAAATTAAATATGTATGTTCGTCAAGAACTTACTAAACATTTGTATCAGTTAAATGGTTCTGATATTGTTTACAATCCTAATTATGTAAAATTATTAGATAGAGTTAAACAAAGACCTATTTACGATTATAACAAATTACAAGCACAATAGTATAAGGATTTTTGGGGATATAAAAGAACAGAATCTAACTATAAAGATAAATCAACTTTATTCTCAGGATATTATTCTAGAAAGGATGCTTTAAATGAAATATACGATTCTTATGTTAGAGCTATGGATCCTAATGTAAGTAAGAATTATAGTCAATTGTCTGGAGGGGAGATTAAATACGATCCTTTATTAGATTAGTTTAGTATTATAAATCACGTTAAAGCTATTGATATAAAAGATCCTTTACAAGGAAGACTTCGTGGTAATACACAATATGTCAATGATAGTTGGATTACTCAAATAAATCCTTTAAACTTTGTTTAGAAAAACGAAACAACTTGGAGTAGTGTTGGCAAAGAAGAAAAAACATATTATAACATTCCTTTAAATGTATATCATACTAAATTAATAAACGATATTAATAGTATTAACCCAGATTTGCATCCTACACATAATGATATAAGTTATAACACATTCGATACTTCAGATTGGGGTAATCGTAAAGAAGCTAAATTAAAAGATAAATATATGAAAGTAAAAATTAGATATGCAGGTGATAAATTAGCTCTTATTACAGGAGTAAGAACAACATTTAGAATATGAGTGATGTTAAATTAAAAGATAAAGTAGTATCTTGGTTATCCGAATATGGGAGTAATATAATGACTGGAAATTCAGGTCTAACACAGACTAATAATGGTTCTGATACACAGACTAATAATGGTTTCTCTGTATTAGGATCGTTAGTAGAAAACGCTATAACTTCAGGAGGAGGTAATGAAAATGTAGCTGAAGGGGTGTCAACAGTAATTTAGCAAGCTCCAGACATGTTTAAAGCTCTTAAAAATTTTAATCCTAAAAAACTTGGATCTTATACAAATGTAGCAGGTATAGCAGGAAACGTTTTAGGAGCTTTTGCTGATGATAGAGAAAGTTTAAGTGGTTAGTATGGACAACTCAGTAGAAATGCTGAGATGGTGGCAGATACCGTACTCAGCTCTATACCAGGATTTGGATAGGCTTATGCTGCTATAAATGGAGTTAGTGACTTTTTAGCAGGAAATGAAAAATTAGGATTGTCTAGTTCGGGTAATACCAAATCAGATGCTATAATGGATGCTATTCCTGTTCTAGGTTTATTAAATAATTTAGGAAAAAATCCAACTGTTAATGAGTTAAATTACGACACAGAAGCGTGGAACACTGTTGAAAGTTCTTACGCAGGTTCACAAAAATCCGTAAAAGACGCTGCTGACAATACAGGAGGTCGTTATGGTTGGTTATCTACAATTACAGGAGAGTACCAAAAAGACTTAGCTCAAAACATGGAGGCGGATAGACAGCAAACTATGGTTAGTAAAATAAGTGACGAAGCTACTGAAAATTCTCAAATAGCATCCTCAACATTACAAGAAGCTACTATGAATCAATAGAAAAAATTACAAGGCTAGGGATTCACTTTTAGAGTACAAAAAGGAATGAAACTTCCTAATAAAGAGGATATAAGTAAAATAAAAAAATTGCTCGAAGACGACGATGATTTTGTTTTAAATTTCAAACCAGATTACTCTATTTTATACAAAGATGGAGGTAAAACTCAAAAGAAAGAATTTAAGACACGTTCTTTAGAAGAGTTAATTCAATACGCTAAAGAACAAAATCCTAGATTTGTGTAGAGAATGACAGAACCTTTAAAATAGTTAGATTTAGGTAATGGTAATTATGCCACACATATGATGGCTTGGGAATACACTGATGATGGTTAGGCTATGGCTTTTCCAACTGTTATGGAAGATATTGAAGGTAATTTATAGGATTACAAAGATAAAGCCCTTACAGAAGCTTAGAATAGAGGTGATTATTTAATTATGTCACCAGAAGAAGCTTAGATATTTACTGCGGGATATAAACAAGGTTGGCCAATGTTCTTTCAACAAACACCAAGCCAAAAATTTGCAAAAGGAGGTACAATGAACATTATCCCTGAAGGTGAATTACACGCAAGACTTCATCATATGGAATAGGAAGGTATTACTAAAAAAGGTATTCCTGTGATTAGCGAGGAAGAAGGTGGTGAAATTATACAACACGCTGAAATTGAAAGAAATGAAATTATTTTCCGTTTGGAAGTTACTAAGAAATTAGAAGAACTTATGGAAGATGGTTCAGAAGAAGCCGCCTTAGAAGCTGGAAAACTTTTAGCAGATGAAATATTAAATAATACAGAGGACCGTACAGGACTGCTTAATGAGGTAGAATAATGGAAAGAATTAGAGTATCTATAAACGATAATGATTGGTTTCTTCGAGTAGCAAAAACTGAAGAAGAAAAACAAAAAGGTCTTCAAGGAATTAAAAAGTTAAGAAAGAATGAAGGAATGTTGTTCATCTATGACGAACCGCAGGAAGTATCATTCTATATGAAAAACACTCACGTTCCCTTAGATATAATTTTTGTAAATGAAGAAGATGAAGTGATTTCCGTTAAAAGAGGAGTTCCTGAATCCGAAGATCTTATAACAGAATCAGATGTATTATATGTTATAGAAATTAATAAAGGATCTGGTGTAGAATCTGGAGATGAAGTTGAATTTGAAGATGACGAAGAATCTACAATGAAGATATTGGCCCCAGACGGATCAGTTTAGTACGAATTAGCTGGAGGAGAGCGTATTGTTAGTAGAAAAGAGACTAAAGTCCTTATTAGAAAAGCTAAAAAAGCGCAGGCTTCTTAGTCAGATTCAGATTATAAAACTTTAGGAAGATACATTTTTAAAGTGTTTAAAAAGCAGAATGAAAGAGAACCAGAATACGTAGATTCTCCAAGTAACTGACCTAAAATGATGTTTTTAGCGTGAATTTTATAATATTTTAGTGTTAATATTATTTGGATATATAATTTATTATGTATAATTTTGTTATTATTAAATTTTAAGAATATGAAAGTAAACATTAAAAAATTCCAAGAAGGTGGAGCTATGGCTCCCCAAGCAGCTCCAGCACAAGATCCAGCTGCTTCACAACAAGATCCTATTATGCAGATTGCTTAGATGGCTGCTCAAGCATTACAATCACAAGACTGTAACATGGCTATGCAAGTTTGTCAAGTGTTTGTTCAGATGTTACAACAATCACAAGGTGCTCCTGCCGAAGAACAGCCTGCAGAACCAGTTTATCGCAGAGGTGGTACATTGGTAAGAAGAATCAAGGCTTAAATTTTATTAACTAGGGGCATCCAATAATTTTGGGTGCCCTTTTATTTTTATTATTATGAGTTTACCACAAATAACAGAAAGTTCAGTAGGTAATCCTGAAGGACAAGCTACTTCAGTAAAAACTCCAACTTGGGATAATACTAAATTTGTATTTGATGGGATGGGAGATATTGAAGTTAGCGAATTATATCAATTGTTAGCAGGTAATATACCTGTATTACGAAGACAATTATCAAACGCTGGATATAATAAAAGAAGAATAGATAGAGAAGTTTCAAGAGCTTAGCAAATTGCTTCTATGGTTGGTAATAAACAAATAGTAGGAGTAAATCTTGATGGAACTATAAGATACGCCAATGATGTTGGTGAAGATGCTAAACTAAAAGGAAAAGATGGAAGATATTTAGAAACCTTTATGTAGGATTTACCTACTTTTAGAGGATTTAATAAATATACAAGACCAGTTCAAAAAGCACCCTAGGTTGTAGAAACTGAAGAATTACCTAAATTTACAGACAACACAATACCAGAATTATTTGGTGCTCTTGGAATATACGAAAATGGGGCTTTAGATTTGGCAGAACATGAGTTTGGAGATACTGATCCAACAAATAAACATCTGACAGGGTTTAATGCTAGAAAGGGGAATATTAAAGATTATTTTACTAAAATTGATTCTAGAATAAGAACACAAAACTAGCCTGTGGAAGGACAGAGCCCAACTTACACCTATAACTATACTTTTACAGATGATCTTAACTCGAGGTTTAGAAACGCTTCTGAGTATGAAGCAGCTTATGATGCTTTACAAGCTGCTAACACACCAGAATAGTTTATACAGGCTTTAAGTAGATTTGGAATATAGAATGAAGCAGATTGGGTAAGGTCTAGTAATGGTACTGCTGCTCCAGCACCTCCACCTCCAGCCCGACAGAAAACTGCTTTAGAAACAGCAACCGAAGAAGCTGAACAACGTGCTGCAGTAGATGAAGAGAGACTAAAAATACTAAACTTAGGATGGGATAAAGAATGGCGAGATATATTAAATTCTTTTAATTACACTGCATTATCACCATTTGCATTAAATTTACATACTAACTACGATAATGAAAATGAGTGGGATTGGGGTACAGAAAGATATGATGGTGAAAATGTTTATTTAAGAGATAGAAATTTTTACGATTATTTGATGAAAGGTTTAAAAGCAAACTCTGAAAATAATAATGTAACAAAGGATTTTAACAATCGTGATTTTTCATTGCAACATAGGTTTAAAGCAGTTGGAAAAGATGGTAAAACAATAGACCTATCCGAGAATGACACTTTCAAACGCGAGTTGTATAATTATTTACAACATATGTTTATATATAACAACGATGCTAAAGAGTCTGGAGGATTACGTTGGAATCCTATGTTAGTTAATACTGATTTAGGAGTTTATTATGCTTATGATTAGGGTTTAGATAAATTATACTTAAAATCTATATATGCAGAGGATACCCCACAAGATGTGTATGATTATGTACATAACACTAGAAAAAGTGCTTTTGAACTTCATAACGAAAGAAAAGTTGCAAAAGGTGAAGGTGCTTCTACAGAAAAGAAACTTAATGGAGGTACTTTAGAAAAATTAAAAATGTTACGTTCTGGTGGAGTTGTTAAAATGTATAAAGGTAAATCTATTGAAAAGGTAACAACTTATGAAGAGTGGTTAGCACAGTAGAAACAAAAAGAAAAAGAAAAAAGAAAACAAGCACAACAAGCTAGAGCTAATGATCCAACAATAGAGGATCCAGAATGGGTACAAACAGTAGATTTAGTAAGTGCTTTATTAGATACTACAGGACTTATAGCATCATTTGTTCCTGGTTATGGGGGAATTGCAAGCGCCGCTCTTGGTGGTTTAGGATCTGTCGGAGCTTTTACTGCTGGTATTGCTAGAGACGGTTTTTAGTGGCGTGATGATTTAGGACAATTTGCTTTTAATTTAGGTAGTGATCTAATGGGAGTTATTCCTGGATTGGGAACATCAGCGAAAGCTGCTAAATTTGTTAAAGCATTACCTAAGATTGTAAATATAATAGGAATTGCTAATTTTAGCGTAGACGCACAACAAATTATTGCTAAATTAAATCAAAATGATTGGGATATATCTGTGTTAAATCAAAAAGATTATACAGATTTAGCACAATCACTATTACCTTTTATGAGTGGTATTGGTCGAATGCGTAATAACGCCAAAACTAAAAAAATTGTAGAAAAAGGTATAGAAAAATGGGGTCTAGACGAAGCCGCAGCTATTAAAAAAGCTATGGAAAAAGGAAACTATGGCGTTAAAAATGCGGCAACTAGAATGTAGTGGTTAAATGGTTCCTCTGATAAATTAGATGATGTAGCAGCAAGTATTTATGGTGCTGTTCCTGCTGAAAGAACTTTAAGAGTTGTCACACCACCAGCAGCACAAACATCAGAAAGTGTAGCATCTAAAGCAGGAAGTTGGGTTGGTAAAGGTATCGGTGCTGTAAAAAGAGGTTGGAGAAATTTTACTACAGAAATTAAAGGAATGATAGATGAAGCTATGGATGCTTCTTTCGATAAAAATGGTGGAAAGTTAGAACAACTTAAAGCTTTACGAAAAGGTGGAATATTAAAAGCTTAGGGAGGATTAAAAACATTAACAAAAGACCAATGGGGGACAGCCACTAACCAAGATGATTACATAAATTTGTATAAAACTTATTATAAAACAATACATAATAAAGATTTAGGTAATGACTGGAAACCAATAACTAAAACATCCGATGGCTCCCCATAGTTAGATTCAGATTTTGAAACTTTTATAGGTAATTAGGGTCTTCTAAACGATGTTGCATACCAATAGGATAATTTAGCTATTAGTAACATTAATCCTTTCAGTTCTAATTTAGAGGGTTTGAAATTTAAATAGCCTAATATAGGAGGTTTGAACTTTGCTAGATAGCTATTAACTACAAGTGCTAATAATCAGGCTACTGAATTAAAACAGGATTCTATTTTAGATAATATAGTATTAGAACGAACTCCTCAAATTCAAATTGACAGTTTGCATAATAATTTTGACTAGAATATGGCTTTAGAAAATTCTATAGCACAAAATTATTCTAGAGTGGCTTAGACTCATGGAACCGATTATAACACCAACAGACTTGCTCTACTTGATGCTTTATAGATTGGTACTGATGCTACTGTTAAATAGAATTTAGCAAACGCTCAAGACTTACAAACTTAGTAGGATAATATCAATGATCAATTAAATCAACAAGCTGCCCTAAATACGGAAACACATAACGAAAATATGGGTAGAATTGCTGCTGCTAATACTGCTGTTGCTGATTTAGAAAGTGCAAATCTATTAAATAATGCTAAAGTTGGAACGGATGCTTTAGCAGAAAAAGTCTTAGCAGAAGAAGCAAGAGCTAAAGAAATGAATGAATTTTACTTAAAATCATTCTCTGACTCTAATGCTTTAGTTTATGATAATATAGCAACCTAGCTTGAAGAAAAATACAAAATATTACCAACCGATTCTGAGTACATAAAATCTGTTAAAAAGGATTCATATGAAAAAGAATTACAAATGCTGCAATCTTAGTTAGCTAAAGCTAATATATAGGCATAGCGTAATTTTTATAGTTCAGAACCACAAAACACTTCTGTCATAAAGAATTTCGACATACTAAGCTATAATTATCTTACTGATGAGAAAAAATAGTAGTATTTAAAAGAATTAGTAGAAGCATATGGCATGGATATGGTTCAAAATACTCTTAATTTGTATGGTATTAAAGACGTTATACCTACAAACAAAAAAGGAGGAAAATTAGATAATAAAACTAGATTATCAATAGAAAATTCTAGAGAGAATTCTAAACGAATTATCCAACAAATGAAAAGTCATGATAAAGGCTTAGATAGATTATCTAAAGTTACCTATAAAGCAATTTTAAAATCTTTAGGATTAAAATGATATTAACATTACAACAAGGGGGAGGTATTCCTCCCCTACTTAATTACACAATACTTAATCCTCAATCTGTAAGTCCTTTTAATTATGAAACTAAAGAAAGTGGAAAAAGTAAAGAAAAAGATGAAGATGAATTGTTAGAAATACTTAAATATGTAAAAGATTTAGAGTTTTTACCAAATGATTCAGCTTATATTACTTAGGAAATATAGAGTTTATTAGATTCACGCGCAGCTGGTTATCCAATAAAACAAAAACATATAGATAGAGTTTGGAGTAAGGTTATTCAAATGCTTAATCCTGGAAGACATCACGCTACCCAATTTTAGAAAGTTTACGATAAAGCTAATAGTAATGGGTCTTTATCAGAATATGCTATTACATCAGAAGGACATATTGTTGGAACTGATTCTGAGGGTAACTTAAAAAAATTAACAATAGAACAAGCACAATCTGGTGATTATAACCTATTATCAAATTCTGAATTATTGGATTTAAATTCAGGAAATAGTAACTTTACATTTGACCAATCTTTGTTGAAAATTGTTGAAAATGGCGTAAGTTGGAGCAAAATCAATGATTTAATCAAAGATGCAGCTATGTCTATTGGAAGTGCTGAACTACAACAATCTGGTTACACAGTAAAAATGGCACAGGATCTTCAGGCTGGTTTAGAAATAGCTAAAGAGTATGCAGGCGGCATGCCTTTACAAGGTCTATATAAATCGAAATTATTAACTAAAGATCAAACACAGCAAGCTATGTTTGCTCTTAACTATATATATAATGCATTACCTGATAATGCTAAAACACTATTAAAACTTAAATTGGGAGATGAAAAAGCTGCTAAAGAGCATATATTTAATAGGCTTGGAGCTTAGTTTAATCCAAAATTTGAGTTTGATACTAATTTAGAATTGGATCATTCAGGTAAAAAACCTGGAACATAGAATAAGGAGGAGGATGATAAATTACCCGGTCTAACCGAAGTAGAAAAATGGTTATATGGCTATGGCTTTAAAGAATAGTTTAATTTAGTTGGAGGAACTTCAGATGCTATAACCTTTACTTCTACTGTATTATCTATGACTGATAAAGGAAATCCCATAGGTTAGACTACTTTACAAAAAGCTATTGGAGGTGACTTTAACGGAGTTCTCGACACACGTTATGTAACAATGGGTAATCAGATTATTGATACAAACGCTTTAGACAAAGTAATATTAAAAGACGGTCGTATTTATAAAGTAGAACTACCGTTAAATATGGAATTATATAATTAGGGAATCATTGCTCCTGATTATAATTATTCTAGAAATAAAGAAGCTGCCGACTTAGAAATTAAAGAAAAAGGTGTTACAGATAAACAAGAAATTAATGCTATATATGAGAAACACAACTTACCTATAAAATACGATGAAAAAGGAGAAGTAATAAAAACTCATTATGCCACATTCGGAGCTTTACATGCGGTAGCTATGGATAAAGCATTTTTATAGGATAAATCAGATTTAGATTTAGCAACTTATTTGAATGAAGTATCTGATGAGCAAGGTGTTGATAATATTTTATCTATATACAAGCGCTTAAATGGTATTTCAGATAAAGATAAATCTACTAGCGGATGGGATTATAATGACTGGGGTGCAGTTGAAGGTGATTATGATGCATTTTATGAAGGTGTGCTTTATATACCAGTTCAAGCTCATTTTGCTAATGCTAAAGTAGGTTAGAGTATAAGTCCTACATAGATGACAGAATTACAACAAATGCAAACAGTTTCAGACACAAGTAATCAATTAAAAACAGTGGGATGGAATGATAGAAAATAAAGAAAATGATCTGTTGTTAACCATGCTAGAAAATCCAAATTTCGGTATAGAAGAAATGATGGTTGCCGGTTTGGATATAAATAATACTTCATTAAACACCAGAGAAGCTTATAAACAAAAAGAAGAAATTCAAAATAAGTTTAGAACAGACTCTGGTGAGTTTGATGAAGAAGGTTACAACAAAAAGTATGATGAAGCTACACGAGGTTATAATATAATGGCTAGTGTAACTACAGATCAAATATTAGATCATATGATATAGTATGACAAAGATAATATTTACGCTAAACCCGAACAAAAAGATAAAAGATTAGGATTTACTTATACTAAAGTATCTAATCCGTTTAGAGTAAACGAAAGTACTGTTACTTTTGGAAGACGTACAGAACCTACTAAAAGTGTGGATGAAATTGCTCAAGCTAATAGAGTTCTAACTAATCCAACTGAGGTTTATAAAGCGGATGGTTCTGTTGATTGGAGTAAAGCTAAATGGCACGAGGCCCCAGAAAATGATATGTTTGAGGATTTTTGGGATACAAGAGTAATGGCTCAATATGACACAGATGGTACTCACGTAGATCCTATAACAGGAGAAACGGTAGCACATAAAGCAGGCGACTTACGTTTGAATGAACAAGGTACTTTTTATTATGAAAATCTCGATGGTAGAGATGTGTACGGAAGACGCGTTCTTAATAAATTAAATACTATTACTAAGGAAGATTCTAAATTAAATAAATATGATTTTTTTGATTCGGATGATTTAGAATAGAAGAGTTTTATAGGAAATACTATGAAAAACTTATTCTTAGTAGGAACTATGTTTATACCATACGTTGGTCCTTGGGTTGCTGGTGCTAGCGTTTTAACACAAGCATATGGTTTGTTAGGTACACTAGGTAAAATGTTTTTGGATTCAGAAAATGAAACATTTTCTGCAATGGAAGGCTGGTCTAAATCAGTTAACAGACAAAATCTAAGAACTCAATATGCTCAAGACAATATGTGGTGTTGGGAAAATTTCGTAAACCTTATTGGAGATGTAGCAGGTCAGTTAAGAGAGCAAAGATTTATTTTTGATTACGCTCCCGCTGTATTTAAAGGAACTAAAGGTATATCAGAAACTTCTAGAAAAGCTGCATAGAAAAAAATAGAAGAAGAATTAAGAGAAAAAGCAGAAAAAACTGTACAAGAATTAATTGAACAAGGCTCAAGTAAAGCTCTTAAAGGTGGAGAATTATTAGGTTTAGCTGAAAGTAGAGCTGCTGGAATAATGCAAAACTACATGAAAGATTATAACAAAATAGGTTCTATCTTATCTAAAGCTTATATGACTGCTGTAACTGTAGGTGATACTTACGGTGAAGCTAAGTTAGCTGGAGCTACTGATGAAGAGGCTATGTGGTTAACTCTTGGTTATGCTGCTGGAGAACTTGCTATTTTAAATAGTCCCTTAGGAGAATGGATAATGCCAGAACTTAAAGCAGATTCTTTTAAATTTACAGCATTAAAAGATGCTATATTAAAAGGTGGTACTGAAGCTGCCGAAGGTGCTGTAAAGAAATCTTTAAAAAGAGCTGCAGATGAAGGTAAAAAACAATACGCTAAAAGACTATTTAATGTTGGAAAAAATGTTGCTAAAAAAGTTTACGGAACAGGTAGTAAAACTTTAATGTCTACAGGAGTTAACGCTTTATCAGAAGGTTTTGAAGAAGTAACTGAAGAACTTTTAGCAGATTTTTCAAAACAGTGTTTTAACTGGTATAAAAAGAACACTGGAGATCCAACAGTACAAATGGAAGCTTGGAAAGATCCTTTAAGTAGGTATGCTATGTCTTTTGTTGGTGGTGCTTTAGGTGGAGGTTTAACTCATGTAGGTACCGCTTACAAAACATTTACAGAATATGGCAAAATGGATTCTTCTAAAGCTATGTAGGAAATGATTTACATGGCTAGAAATGAAGAATTGGATAAATTCGAACGTTTCGTTGATAAAAATGAAATGGGACATAAATCTTTATCTGCCACTAAAGTTACAAAAGAAGGGTTTTACGAACCTGGTACAGCGGACGACAATTAGGATTTATATGCTAAAAAAATCATTAAATAGCAAATAAAACTTATTAAAGACATAATTAAATCTGAAGGTGCTGCATTAAGTGATGATACATTTTTAGATATTCAAACTAGAGGAGATCTTAGATTAGCGGCATTAGCTAATACAGCAACAGCTGGAAGACTTCTTTAGGAATTTAATACTGTTACAGCCTCTATTGCTGCTTTAGTAAAGAATAAAGAAAATCTATACAACAACTTAACAGATAAAGAAAAGAGAACAATGAATGAAGATGAACGTAAATTATCTAATCAATATGACGATGATTTAAAAGAACAACGTAAAAAACTAAATGATTTAGTTTCGGGAAAACGTTCAGCTGAATTCTTAAGTACTGCTTTATTTGAGGTAAGCACTTATCTTAGAAATAACTTTATGCCTACTAATTTCTAGATGTATGCAGAATACAAATTAGGAAAGAAATTAGTTGACATGTCTGATAAAGAAAAACAAGAAATGTAGGAGTCTTACGAGAACTATGTTAAAACAGAAATGAAGGATGATGTAGCTACAAATGCTGGAATATTCCATTCTTATTTACAAGAAGCTAGTGAAGCTTTAAAAGAAATGGGTGAATTCTATGAAGATATGGCTAATGATCCAGAATTAATGAATTTATTTAATGTAGTTGAGACTTCTAGAATGGCATACAGACAAGCAACTTCACCAGAAGATTGGTTGGAAATGTAGTAGGAGTTAGCAGACAGTGAAACTTCTGGAATAACTTTAAAAGCTGCTTTAGCTAAGTTTGTAAATCCAGAATATTATAATAGAATAGCGAATAGAATTGTTGAGTTAGAAGAGATTAGTTCTACTAGAGATCTAACGGAAGATGAATAGTATGAATATAATCAACTAAATGAGGCTTTAATAAAAGTTAAACCTTTAGATTCTGAAGCTGGAAGAGAATTATCTGACGCAGCAGAACTCGATGCTCAAAAAGCAGTTTACAAATTAGCAGACCTTATATTAAGTAAGGGCTATATAAATTCTGTAGTAAAAAATAAACTTCTTCCTTTAATGGATTTAGAAGCAAGACGTTTATCAATTGCATCACAGGAAACAGATATTTATGGAGATCCTACAGAAGAAAGTTTAATTGCAACAAATTAGTACAATGAACTAAGACAAAAAATAAATGATATACAAAAATTACCACACACACCTGTAGAACAATTTTTGGATAAGTTTTCTTTAACTATTACAGGCAAACCTGTAAAACTAACTGAAGTAGTTGACACAGTAGAAAAAGCTCTATCTGATTTTAGAAATGATGTTACTGCTTTTACTATGACTAATCAGACTTTAGCACAAATAAATAATGCACTATAGATGATAAATTTATTTGGAGTTGTTTTACAAGCGTCTAGAACTGATAATGCAGATCTTGAAAATTTATTTGGATATTCTGCTATATTAAATCAAGTTAATAAGGGTGAAGAAGGTTGGAAAGAACTTACTACTTTGGACAGCAATACAGTTGACCCAATATTCTAGGATTTAAAGGTGTATGCTGCTAGATTAGAATTAGCTAAACAATTATTTGAAGTGAATTCTGGTCAAACTTTATCTTTGCAAAGTAGAGTAGGAAATAATACTAGTCATTTACTACACAAAAAATTACAAAAATTTATTGTATCAATACCACCAGACGAATGGGAAGGAGTTAGAGAGTTAAATGATGCTATATCAGCTTTCGATGTTTTAGGTAAAGGTGAAGTACAATTAAATGAAGAACAATCTATAAAATTAGAAGAGGAGTCTAAGCAAATGTAGGATGCGATTTATACATTCTTTGAAAAGAATTCAGATAAATTAAAAGATCCTAAAAAATTAGCAAAATTATTAAGAAGTTTTAATTTATTTTCTAAAGGAGATACGTTACTTACTGATAGTTCTGAAAGTTTAGATGATCTTCCGTTTATTTGGTGGATGTGTGCTAGAGCAGCTGTTAAAGCTAGTTCTTTTTATTACATGTATAAACAAGTAATAAATGAGAAATCAGCACCATTGCCTACTTAGGAATTAGCTTAGTATTTAAATTATGCAAGTATTGTCAAAAGCAGTATTTTTGAAAATTTCCAACAGGCATTTAATTTAGCAGTTGAGGAAGAGTGGAAAGGTAAATCAGAAGCAGAAAGGGTGCAAATTTTAATTAATTTAGATTATACTTAGGAAGATGCTGTTGATTTATCTAAAGATAATTTAACTCATTTGATACATGTTATTGTGTCTACTCCTAGATTTACTAATACTATTTTAACAGAGGGAATTCCTGGAAGTGGTAAAACTACTGGAGTATATGAAAATACTATGGCTATGTTAAGAAAATTCAATCCTGAAAAATTAGCAAATGTTGTAGTATTACATACCGATGAAACCAAAGCAGATAATTTAGGTAAAAACTGTAAATTAAAAAGTTATAAATCATACAGCTATGCACAGTATTTAGATAAAATTGTTGCAAACTACAAACCTTTAGAAAAACCAGACGAAAAAGGTAAATGTAAAATAGAAGATTACACTTTTGAAGATGGAAGAGTTAAAGGTACTTTTAAATTAAGAGCTACTTCTACAGCTCCCACTTTAATTGTTATTGATGAGGTAACTAAATTATCACAATACGAATTAGATGCTTTAAGTGAATTTGCTAAATAGCATAATATACAAATTTTAACTGCAGGTGATTACGATCAATCAGGTATAAGAGGTAAACATCCATTAGAAAAAGACAAACACAAAGCATTCGAATCGTTGTCTCAAAATTATGACTGGAGTATTACAACAAATAGAAGAAATTTCTGTGGAGTAGGTTTTAAATTGGGAGTTAGTATGCGTACTAATAATAAACAGGCTGAACAGAATGATAAATTTGTACAACGATTTAAACAAAAACTTGAAGGAACATTAACTTTACACTATCATCAGAATGAAACAGGTTTATACGGAGATAAAATACATCTTGCCAAAAAGGAAGCTTATAATGGTAGAGAAGTTATTTCTGATGATTTCATGCCTGAAATTTTAAAAGATATAGAATTAATGCTTGCTGATTTATAGCGTATAAATGAAGAACGTAAACAAAAAGGTTTACCTGAAGAAAAATTAACTTATGTTTATAACGATGAAAATTCTAAATTATATAAAGAATTTAAGAAGGATAAATATAAAGACTTAGTAGACTTTAAATACGGTTCTTCAGCACAAGGTGATGAGGGTAGTTATTACATAACTGATTTAGACCCAAGTATTTACGGTGAAGACGACAAATCATATTGGGATGATTTTTACACAGCAATAAGTCGTAGAAGTAAAGGTAGTCTTATTATAACTAGAAAAGAGTATAAAAGCGACAAATCAGACGTAACATACTCACCTGAATAGGATGCCTCTACAATAACTAAATCACATTCACCAGAAGCTATAAAATCTTTCTACGAAAGACGTAAGAAAGTATTAGACACTGTTTACAAGGATGGTGAGGCTGTTAAATCCGAAGAAACAACAGAAGTTTAGAAAGCACCAGAAATTGAAATACCAACAACAGAAGAAGAACTTAAAGACGATGAAGTAACAGAAGAAGCACCTCAAGCAGGTATTTACGAAGGTGTTCCTGTGACAGGTACTGATATTATTCAAGAAGATGAGTTTAAAGAGTAGATAGATAATAGTAGTCAAAGTCAAGAACCTGATCCATAGGTTACTACTCCTGATATTATTAAACTAATCATATATTCTTTTAATACGTTTGAATTAGGAATGACTACTGATTCTGGTAAAGTTATTCCAGGTAAATACTTTAAATCTAGAATTGATAGTGTCAACGGTTTAATGAAATTACCTAAATTCTCAGGCTTTAATAACGATGCTGAAAAATACACAGAAGTAATTAAACAGCTTAGAAATGTTATATTTAACACTACTAACAAAACCAAATTATCAGAAGAGATTGGTAAAATTTTGGGAATTGAAAATATTTAGTGTACTTTTGGTATAAAAACTAGAGCAAATTCTGAAGAACCACAAGCTGGATTCTGGAGACATTTTAAAGAAAAAATTGAAAAATTATTATTTATTAACTCTAAAGATACTAAAGCTAAAGAAATTCCACAAAGTACTTTATCATTAGTGGTAAGTGATGGTAATGTTCCTATTTTAGAATTACCTCTTTTTTAGTTAACAAACCCATATACTTTAATGTAGACTCTTGATGAGAATGGAAATCTTATTTATCCAGAGGCTATGAGGTTGTGGACAGAATTAGGAGATGCTAAATTTGGAACTAAAATGAGGAAATTACATGACCACTTAAAAAATACAGGAGAATATCCTAGGTTATATGATTTAATAACAATATACCTACACACACAAAATGATTTCTTTAAAATTGAAGATGAAAATTGGACTGTAGCAAGAAATCTTAAAAATCTAGGACCTCAATTTGCAATGTAGAAAGGGTTATATGATGATTTAGATGGTAGATACTATGAAGCCGATTGGGTTGATATTTAGAAATTTAGTACTACTATGAAAATAACTCCTATTCTTATATCTAGAACTAGTCAACCTGAGAATATTAAAGAAATTAAAGCTGGACATCCTTTTGTTTTAATGTGTGGTGATACAAGTTTATCGGATGACATTATAGTTCAAAATTATTTAGAATAGCAAAAAAATCCTAATTTACCTAAAACAGTAAAGCTTGTATATGTATTACCTCCAAAAGCATCTATAGAAAGTTATATTGATAACTTATTTGATATTATTAATAACAAAGGTAATGGTGCTAAAAATATAGGTGACATAACAACTAGTTATAAGTTACTAAAGGTTTTAATATAGGATGAGCGTTTTGTTAATGCTTATAAAGATAAATTTAACATAGAACATGTTATATAGGCAGTTAATGAAATTAAAGCTTTAGAAGAATAGGGTAAATCTACTAAAGAAATTCAACAGGCTTTATACGAACCTAAAAATTGGTCTGAGTATTAGGGAGGATCTACTAAACCAGTTTCGTTATCTGGATTATTTGATGGAGTACTTAAAAACTTTGTGTATTTACCAACAGGACAACTTGCTGGTGAAAGTTCTATAGATAAAAATGCAGATAATTTACATCTAATAGAGGACGTCTTAAATTAGAATGGTATAGATGGAGTATACTACTCAACTAGAATACCGGTAAGAAGTCAAAGTACTGTTGTGGGAATATTCGATAAAGCTACTCAACTATCTGGTTGGGCTTTAGAAGTAAGACCTGGTGATTCATCAAACTATCAAATTCATGGAAAAGTTGATAGTTATGCTTTTTAGGATGTTAATAGCGAAATACCTATTGAACAAATAGCGCAAAAAGTAAGAAGAGCTGAAGGAGATCCTAAAAATGGAAGACCCGATACTAGATGGTATGAAAACAATACAACTGCTAGGGTAGAAGAATTAGTACATAATGTACCACAATTAGACCCAAATTATGTAAATATGTTACAAGCTTTAGAAACATTACCTGATAATTTAAAAGTGTTTGTAAAAGATCTTGCCTCTAGTTATTACTCACAAAATGGTATGTCTGGTTTACAAGAACATTTATCATTAGAAATAAACTCATCTTCTGAACCTTATATAAGTTTTATTCTTAATGGTAAATTGGTAATATCTGAATCTGATTCATTATTCTCTAAGGCTACTTTATGGTTTGAAAGTGAAAATAATCAAGAAATTCAATACAAACTTGTTAATTCAGGTAGTGAGTATAGTTTAATTTACTCTAAAGCAGATAAACAATTAGAACTAAGATCTACAGAAGTAATAGAACCTCAAACAATTCAAACATCTCCAGTAACATTAGCAGTAACTGATGAGAATTTAGATAAGTATAAACAAGCTTTAAGAATGTGTTTAGGTTTAAATGCAGGTAAGTACATGAGAGCTACATCAGCAGAAGAATTAATTACTTTAATAAACGAAGCATCTTTTTCTCAACCTGTTGTTGATAAAATTAAAACATAGTTATCTACAGCATCAAGTCCAGATGCTAAAGCTGTTTTGTAGAATTTACTTGATGTGATAGGATCCGATGTTTCAGAAGAAAGTAATGAAGCTTTAGATATTTGTAAACCTAAAATTATAAAAATGTTATGGCAGTAAACAAATGTAGTGTAACTAATGAAGACGTTAAAAATATAAAATAGTATTTTGAAAATCTTGGATATGAGTATGATGGTAATTTAGTAGAATTACAAGATACAGTAACTAGGAAATTAGAAGAACTTAGAATGTATGATCAACGTCAAAGACCTATGTTAGTAAATGCAATAATGGAAGTAGTTGAAGATTGGGATTCCTAGTTAGGAACCCAATTCTTCAACATTACGAATATTACTAACATAATACAAGAATCGAATCAAGGAGTTCAAAGATTAAACGCAAATGATTACGGAACTGATAGATTAGAAAAAGGAGAAACAGCTCAAACAAGAAAAGAAGTAAATAGAGATTTCCTTAATAAGGCTTTTGGTACAGCAATAACTGCTAAAAAAGCTTTAGAAACTAAAGTACTTACTAATATGGTTCGTTCTGTTATTATTAATAGAGATAACATTAATAAAGATACAGGTGAACATATGGCAGGTTTATTAGTAGATAATTAGGAAACTATGAATAAACAACTAGAAGCTTATAAAGAACAATTACTAGAAACTGTATTAAAATATCTTAAAATGGTAAATCCAGATATAAAAATTGATACAATGTTTAATGACGATGGTTATACTGGTATTTTAGAACAAATTAGAGGTGATATAAACAAATATCTTAATCCTGCAAATTTCACAGCAGAAATAATAGCTTCTACACATAGTTTTGATCCCGATGATTTACAATTACAAGCATATTATGCTATAATAACTTTAGATAATTTTGATACTTGGATATCTTTATTATTTAAAGATGCTGTAAATATAAATACTTTTAATGTACACAGTAAAAACAATTATAGTTTTTCTGAAAAATTAGCTAAATTAAGCCATACTTGGAAAGTTGATGATGAAGACCATGTGGAAGAACACATATCTTCATTCGTTCAAGCTATAATAAACACAACTCCAATGTATAAGAAAGGTAACTTGATACCAAATAGTTATATGAAATTTAACGATTTTGGTTATATTATAAGCAAATTAAAGAAACTTACCTACAATTATAATTACCATGATATTAAAATAGATTCAAGTTTAATTACTTCTAGATCTATATTAGTAGATGGTTATTACGAAACGGAAACAGTTAGTGTTTTAGATACTTTAAGTCCTAGAACTAGAGTTTTAGTAGAAGAATTAACATTAGCTCAAATTATAAATAAAATAAGAACTAATCCACAAGCCTATCTTTCAGCATTATTTGAATTGTTGTCTAATGAAACTTTCTTAAAAATAAAAAAGAGTGTTTTATTCGAGAATCCAAGAGGTAATAAAAAAGATGCATTGAATGATAGAGATCTTGATATTATATATTCTGCCTATAAAGGTTTATTTAGTTAGGAAGATAAACAAACTTCTGTTGCGGCTATTGTTTTAGGTAATGTACTGGCTCCAAATAACTATTACGAATACATTGCTCAAGTAGCTGATTCTATATTTGCTGTAGATTTTATCCAATATTTTACAGAAGATGAATATGAATTAAAGGCAAGAACTTTACATAGTTAGAGTATTGATAATATAAGAAGGGATTTAGAACAGCAAATTCAAATAGCTAAAACAAGATAGACTAAAAAACCTTATGATGAATCTAGTATTGTAGAAGTTAAAAGTTTTGAAAATGCTAAAACAAAAAATATAACTTTTTCTATACCAAACACATCTATACAAGTAACAATTGCTACTACTACAGGTAAAGCAACATACCTTAAAAATAATGCATACGTAAAACCTGAGAACATATTCGACGAACTGCTACCGTTTATACAGGAGTAGTTATCTATAAATTTAGATTAGGACATGTTAACTGCATTATCTGATTAGTTTACTACTGTTAATGAAATGCATTCAAAATTGGTAGACTTTGCTAGTAGAGTATTTATGATTGATTATGTTAATCATAAACACGAAGCAATGGTTGATGAAACAACAGGAGATCCTGTTTTTGATATAAAAACTTTAAAAAATAATGCATCTGCTATTTTTGGAGATAATGTAAAAGTTAATTACCAATTATCAGAATTAAGTCTTATTCATAAATCTGATGTAGATACTTTAATAGCATTAGCAGAAGCTAAAGGTATTTTACAAGGATTGGAAAGATCTTCTATTGTTAGAACTAGTGAAGGTGATGCTTTAGGAACTATAACAAACAGTCGTTTAACAGGAGCAATGCATAGTTAGTTTGAGGAACAGTGTAAATTAGACCATTCTGTAACTAAAGATTGTTTATTGTTAAGAAATCCTGGAATATTTAAAGGAATTTTTACAACGAAAGAATTTAAATATGATAGAAGAAGTAAAGCACATACTGATTTTTCTACAGCTGAATTTGCTTATGCTCATACAGTGACTGACTTTCTACAGGGATTTGTTAAAAAGAAATACACATCTTCACCTATGGGTGATGGTATTATTGGTCTTATTCCATCTGTTAATTCTGATAAAAGTACTATTAGTAGAATACTTATAGACTTAAATCAAAAAGTTTTAACAAGATTTGGAGAAAAGGCTTTAAAAGATTTAAACGACTAGGAAATGTTAGAACTTATTGATAGTGAGTTTGCTACTATTTATAGAAATACTTTTAACAATATTTAGAACGACTTAAATAAAATATTATTAAATTTAAATAATATATTAATTGAAATAGGTAAAACAGACCATCCTTTATTTGGACTATCTTTTACAGAATAGTTATTAGACGACTTTGAAACATTCAACAAAGTTTGTAGAGATAAAGGTTTAGTTCCTTATGATGTTTTAATGGATATTATTAATTAGTATAATCAACTTCATAAAAAAGATCCAATAGTGTTTACTGATTAGGTACACTTTATAAATAATGGAGGTGATTTAAAAACAAACCCATCATTATTAGGATTACTTTATAGACATAATGCTATGGATATTCCAGAAAAGTTAGTAGAGAGATACAGTTTAATCAGGTCTAATCAATTTTTTGACATAAAACATAAAGAAGTATTAAAAAGTTTATTAGAATCTGGCTTTGAATTAAATGTGTATGCAAATGAATCTACTGAATTTTAGTACGTATTAAGAGAATTCGGAAATTGGATTGATAATGCTGGGGATTTAATTTTAGCTCAAGTTAATTATAAAGGAACTGTTTATAATATTTCTAATTTATCAGAACTTAAAAAGATAGATCCAAGCGCTTCTATAGATTAGATACTAGCAAATTCTGTCGTTGAGTTAAATCCAATACATAAAAAAATGAATCTATTAGATTCACTATTTACCCAACAATTTATGGATATGACGGTGGGTTCTTTTATAGCACATCCGGCTAAAACTAAAAATAAAACATCTATTATATGGGCACATCCTGCTATTGGTAAAACACATACACTTGAAAATCCAAAATACAAGCACAAAATAATGGATTGGGATGTGGAATTTAATCAAAGACGTGATGCTTGGATTGAAAAACAAACTGGTTTTACTAAAGAAGATCCTAGATACAAAGCTGCTCGAGAAGAGTATTTAATAAATTGGGAAAATCACGAAGACTTTAAAGAATTTGTAAGAAGTGAGTGGAAACGAATAAAGAAATTAGCTAATAGTCAAAATAAAATATTAGTAGCCTCCCCACACATGCTATTAAAATTATTCCCTGATGATTTTAATAAAGTATTTACAATGTCTGAAGAAGACTTCGTTAGAAGAAATGTTGCTCGAAATGCTAACGATGAAGTAAATTCTAGAAAATGGAAATAGGGTATCGACGCTACTATTAGTGCTTTACAAACTATACCAAAGTTTGCTTAGAAAGTAACTTCTGTAGGTCCTAATGTTTATTTAGAAACTCTTTTAGATAAAGGATCTTTAAATAAAGAATTAAATGAATTAAAAGGCAACAATTTCTTAGTTGATGCTGCGGCTAGATTCCAAGCTTAGCACAAACGTAACGTATCTATGACCGCTTCTATGCATGAATTCTTATTAAATTCTATGAAAGGAATTCCTATGCAGTATAATATTGCTATACTAGAAGATGTTTATGATACTCAATCTATTATTTCAGGCGATGTAGAAGATGGAATTAAACCTTGGGATGGTGCTACATTTGTAAATCCATTTGTTGTTTATTTAGAAAATTATTCTTTGGGAGGTTCTAAAGCAGGTATAACTAAAAAACAATTCGTACACTTCTATGACGAACATACTGGAACTGGAGGTATTATTAAAACTGCTGGATTTGGTCTTACTAATGATATTATAAGAAACTCTCCATACTATCAATTATTAATGGAAAGAATGACTGATAGAGAATGGGATAAAGACGCTTCTGGTAACTATCTTAACATTTTAAAGGATTTCAATGATAATGATATTAATTACTTTGAAAAACTATTCTTTAAAAAAGGAAGTAAATATTATCAAATTGCAGGAGTTGAGTATGAAGGTAATGGTATGTACAGAAGAACTATTGTAGAAGTTGATTCAGAAGGAGCTTGGTTAAATGATCCAAAACCTGAAGAATAGCCTGTATTTGTAAATAGCAATTTCAAATTGTGGGAACTATTTGGAGGTTATAGATCATGTGATTTAGTAAATGGTAAATTAGAATATGGAGAAAATTCTATAAAGCAAGTAGTACATGCTATAAACATGGTTGGTAATATAGTTAGTATTGATGGTGAAGTTAGAAATGGTTCTGATGTATATCAACCTTTAAAACATTCAGATATTCACTACGTTCCAACAGTTGGAGCTGTAAAACAAGGTGCTGGAAATATTAATAAGAATTTAGATGGACCTTTGAATTTCATGAAAATACGAATGTCTCAATCTGGAATTCAATTAGATAAAGAACATCATGCAGATGATTCGGAATTATCATTAATGACATAGGTTATTTCTGCTTGTGCTTCTAGAGGATTTACTAAAGAATCTGCTCAAATTTTATATGAAGCTTTAGGAAATATAGCGAGAATTAATTTAAATGAATTTACTAAAGCTTTTGATTTTCTTAATGTTGATGACGGTAAAGCTGTGCGAGAAGTAGTAGTTAAAACAGTTATCGACGGATTAGTAAATGCTTAGGATACTACATCTTTTATACACCGTGTAGCTCAAGATCTTATAGAAGAGGCTAGAAATGGTGAAGCTTTATCATTTAATAATGAAAAAATTCCAGTAAGTTCTGACGAAGTTTATAGTTAGTTCGTTTCAGCTGTGTCTGTGTTTATGACTAATGCTGGTATTAAAAGAAAAGTAGCGGGTATTTTATCAGTGTTAACTCCTTCATTTGGTATTATGAAATTATATAACGGTAAAAAATACGAACAAATACTTGAAGAAGCTGATAATTTAGATTTATCCGTACGAGATTACTTAGAATTGCTTTAGAAAAACGAAGCTCCTGTTGTTTGGGATATGACAACTAAAGTTATAAACAAACGTAACATATTATTAGGAAGGTCTTATAGAGTAATTACACAAGATCTTAATGGTAATGTTATTACAGAAGTTGTTAAAATTCAAACACCACAACAAAGAATGGCTCTCATACAAAAAATACCCTATACTTTATCTGTAAAAGAGGATATAACTCAAGGACGTGATTTAGGAAGTTATGATGCATTCTTTAATGAAAATTATTCTATAAATGATTTAAGGTCAGTAAACGCTTTGTATGAATTAAAAGCAATTGGAAAAGGTAATACATTAGCATTACAACAACTTACTTTAAAATATTTTGGTGATGCTCGTTTTTCAAGTTTTGAAGAAGTAGAAAAACTTATAAGAAGAGATGTTCAAAGTGATTTAAATAAACTAAATACTAATAAAGTAGGAGGTGAAGTTTAGATTATAAATGAAAGGGGTGAAACAGAAACTATACAAATAACATCAACTGAAGTTATTCCTTACGAAGTGGTAATGCCTAAAACATTTGCTACTAATTTTGGATTAGCAAAATATGATCAATTAACTGACATAGTAAATGATCCAGAATTCTTCACGAAAAAACTTATAGCACAACATCAAACTAAAGCAACGTCTGCCTTAAATTATGATTTAGAATTAAAAAATATAAGAGGAGAACATACATTAATAGCTTTATCTACTGAATAGTTTACAGATGATGTACACGACATCACTAACTCACTAATCATAAGAACTGATGAGGCTGGAAATTCATTCAGACAAGATAGAGATGGAAATATATTACATCAATTAAAAACAGGAGATAAAATATTTAGAGATGGAGCTGGAAATGAAATTATCGTAACTTCAGATCCAACTTTCTATTTAAATACTATGTCTTATTATGATGTAAAAATATCTCCAAATACTTTAAATAGTGTGCAACAAACTAATACTATATTAAATTCTCTTTTAGATTGTGGTAACAAAACTGCAAATAATTATGCTAAATATTTAAAAAGGTACGATTCGGAAGGAGTGACTATACAAGCTTTAGCTGAAGCTTATGATGCTGACATGGATAAATTTGTAGAGATGGGAGCTGAAATTTATAATTCATTTATTCAATCTTTAAATGTTGTAGCAGCTCGTATTCCTGCTCAATCTTAGCAATCTTTTATGCCTATGCGTGTAGTTGCTTTTGATAATCCAGATATAAATACTGCTTATGTATCTACAGCACAGATTTTACTACAAGGTAGTGACTATGATATTGATGCTGTATCTTTAGCTACTTATGTAATTGATAACACAGGTAGAATGCCTTTATGGTCTCCTTACGCAAGTTTAAAGACTTAGGAAGCCTTAAAACAGTCATTAACTTTACCAGTACCAACTGGAATAAACACAGTTCCTGAGTTGTATGATGCTAGTACAGAAGATGAACCTATGGATGAGTTTTTAAATATATTGGATAATCCTAATATAGTTAAATTAAGAATGCCTGATGGTTCATTACGTTTAGAATTTTCTAATAATATTCCATTTATAAAAAGTGTATTAGAATGGGTTAATTCTGGTAGATTTAAATGGCCTACAGCAGCTACAGAGGACCAGCTAGCGTTTCAAATAGGTGGTTTGGAAGGTCTTGAATATGACGACTTAGCACAAATTAGAAAACAGTTTATAGATTTAATCGATAAACACAACTTGTATTTAAACAAGATGGGTAAACATAAATAGGAAGATGTAATTAATAATATTGTTACACACAGTATGTATTCAATTATTGAAAATCCTGTAAATTTGGTAGAAGCTCAAAGTCCTGTTGATAGTACAGTTAAACCTTTAAAAGATAAAGGTAATGAATCTAAAAATGCTGCAGCTCTAAAGACACGTTCAGATGGTAATTTCGTTAATAAAATGGAAAGTATCGGTGATAACCAAGTTGGTAAGAAATGTATTGGTATAAGTGCAACAGGAATTAAAGGATTCTTCGGAGCTACTCAATATTGTAACTGGATATTAGAACACGGAACTCCACAACAAAAAGCAAGATTATCATTTAATTGTGAAATAAATGGTAAAAAGTATTCTTTATTAGCTAATATAAATGGAACTGCTAATTTAACTACAATTCCAGAAGAATTTAATGAAGATGTTTAGGCTTATTTAAATAATATTAACGAACAAATTGAATCATTAAAGCAATTTATAGTAAGATCTGAAGATTATAAGTCAACTATTCCAGATGTCGAAGCTTTTGTAAGTGATGTTGAAAAAGTAAATAAAGAAATAAACGAAGCTAATGACCAAATAAAAGAATTATAGTTAAGAAAACTAGGTATAAAATTACTAGAAGTAGATCAAGACTCCGATGCGGTTTTAGTATTGTCCGCAATGTTATCTCTAGCAACTGATAATGCTAAAGAATTAAAACTATCTCAATTAAATGCTTTAGAAAAAACTATTGGTATGTATTTGTATGGTATAAGTGTAGGTGTACCTTTTAACGAAGTTGCTAATATACTTATGTCTGATTTAGCCTTAACTATGACACAACTTATGTAGGGTAATGCTTTTATCGGAAAAACTAAGATAAATAGTTTGGATGACGTATTCGATTATTTCGAATTAGGCCCTGATTTAAGTGAATATGAAGTTGAGTTTTACGATGAAAATAATAAAGCAAAAGACAGTCCTGTAGCTGCTTTATCTAAACAGTTAAGAAAAGCTTTAAAAGACTTGAAGATAAATCGTAATTTAGATGAATTACCTATGTTTTTATCTAGTTTATCTATTAATGAAATTACTGAAATACAACGTTGGTTAAAAGAGGGTTATACAATTGAAAACTCAACAAATACAAAAGAAAAAGCTAGACATTATAAATTAGTAAAAGAAATTTCTAATTATCTTGATAACTTATTATTAGTTAGAACAAATGAGTAGGTGTATAGAGATATAAAACAACTTGCAAAAGGTGCTGCTGATTTAAAAGATTTAGGACAATTATTAGGAGTTAATAAAGGATTAAAAACATCTTCAGAAGATTTACAAAGATAGGTTTCTAATGTAGAAGAAATTTTAAACAATCAAGTAACACGAATTTACAGAGAGCATAAAAGATCTTCTAGAAGTAAATTCCTTAAAAAGGATGAACGTGATTTACAATTTGATTTATTACGTTTTATTAGAGATCCTGAATATAGAGAAGAGCAAATATTAGCTTATGAAAACGTAGCATATATCAAAGTAGATCCAAAAGCTGGTACTGAATATATAACAAGAGAAAAATCTTTTGTAAATCCATTAGATTTAATTGCTACAGTACCACATTATTTTGAATATATAAAATCTTTAGCGTATGCTGATAATGCTTTAAAAATTGTTTCTTCTAAATACAGGTCAGTTAAACCTATAGCTAAAACTACTAAGGAAATTTATAAACCCAGTGATACCAGAAGACACTTAAAGAATGTTTAGAATTTGGTTTCAAATTTCATAAAACTTAAGTGGAGATTTGATCAAAATATAACTATAAACATACCAAAAGGTAATTTAATATATTCAGAAACTGGAGAATCGGAACCATCTACAACAAATACTCCTATAAGATTAGGTACTCCTACAGGAGATTTAACCTTTAAGGCTTGGATGGAAAACGAAGTATTTCCTAATTTAAAAAAGGGAATGTTAGGCAAGAAAAAAGCTCCAAGTATTGCAACAAATGCTTTTGTTAGAGCCCTACAAGCAACTTATTTTACAAACGGATCAGACCATTAGGAAAAAATAAACACAAGTTTAAATATACAAATGTTACCAAGCGATGCTGTAGAACAAGAGCATTTTGATGCTATGGTAGTAGCTTTAAATGACTTGTCTGTTTATAAATATGATGAATATCCTATTATAGAATTATTATTCTTATATAACCAAATCGCTTTCGATGGTAAATTAGGTCAGAAATCATTTACTAAAATGTTACAGAGTTTTAATCACTTAGATTTAATATCTAGTTATTATGATTATGTTAAATAGGTAGATGAACGTGGTATTATTTACTTAGAAGACATTCCAGAGTTTATGAGACATTAGTATTTATCTCAGTTTGGTTCTGATGATAGTGCTGCTGAATACATATATAAGAAAAATAAATCAACTGGTAAATCAGTGTTGATGCGTAATGCTCATCCAAGTTAGGAAGAAAAACAAGAATTTGGAGCTAGTAATTTCTAGACAGCATACGTTAGATATGTTGATGATTCTAATATAACAGTAAACTTATCAGAAGGTATGAAAGCAGTAATTGTTCCAAAATTTGGATTTATAAAAGAAATTTTGTATAATGGAGAAATGTTAGATTTTTCGTAGGAAAAACTTAAAATTCCATACAAAAAAATTAACGGAAACCAAGATATAGATGTAGAAGAATTAAATGCTTACATACAAACTAAAATTAATTGCTAATGACTTGTATTAACACTAATAGTTCAGAATTCCAGACTTTAAAATAGAAGTCTGGAATTTCTGACTTTGAATTAAAAGCCATGTGCGGATTGTACATGAGTAAGTACGGAAGATTTCCCCATTTAGATGAGCTAAAGAATAGTGATTCTTTAAAATATTTAAGTAGTAAACTTAATCAATATAATGGAATTAAAACTTCCGAGTTATTAGATTTTACTGGAACTGAAACAGTTGAAGAAGCTGTTATAAAGTTAAATAACGAACTTAGAGATTTAGAAATATCAGCTACTGATTTTGAAGGAACTTCTGTTGTAAGAGCTAAATATAGACCTAAGGTAAACAATGAAGATTCCAAAGAAATTGAATTAGGATCTATTAACAGCAGAGTATACATATCAAAATAGTTAGAAAGAATGCGTAAATTATATGGAATAAAAATTAACCAAATACATTCAGAAGATTTAAAAGAGATGGATTTAATTGAATGTAATGGTGTTAAAGCATTCATTCATAATGGTGAAATTTATGTAAATGTTGATTGTGCTTCTGTAGATGCTCCAATACACGAGATGTTACATATATTTATGGGAGGAATGAAATTTACAAATCCAGAACTATACTAGGCTATTATAAGTAAGGTATCTGATTTTGGTGTAAAATATCACTCAATATATCAAAATAGAACTCAAAATGATTTAAATGAGGAAGTATTAGTTTCTGAATTAGCCAAATATTTAACTGGATTAGATTCAGAACTTTCTAAATTACCTGAAGCAACCTTATACGAAATAGAGTATGAAGTAATGCGAAATTTAGACACAATTCTTATGGGTTATGATAGTGTTAAAACTTTATCTAGAGACGTTTTATACAATTCATCTTTAAGATAGTTAGGTAGTTTTTTAGGAGCTGAAAATATGAAACATGATTTTGTTAGTAATGCTAGATTAAGTAGAGAAGTTGCTAACGTAAAATAGACATTAATGGAATAGGGTAAACTTGAAGAAATTTGCAATATATGAAATGTATTTATAAATTAAACGGTAGGATTTTTGAATCCGAATTAGCTCTAGAAAATTACTTACTTTCTAATAAAAAGTATTATTCTAAATATGGAGATGTAGTATACGAAAGAACAGAAGCTCAGAATATTGCGTGTGATAAATTAGATAAAATAACTAAGGAATACGGAACTATAACAGAACCACCTGTAACTCATTTTGATGGAGAAGAAATAAAACATTACAGTAGACCAAATATTGGTGTTACTGATTTCTTAGCTGGTTTAACTAGAAATGGTAGATTATTGTTTCCTGAATTCAGAACTCAAGAGTATTGGGATAGAAGAAAGCTTGCTTGGAAAAAGGGAGATTTCAATGAAGATGAAAAAGCATTATTTTTTGATGATCCTGCTAATGCGAAACCAATTACAGAAAATTTTGAGAAATATAAAGAAATGATAGAGAAAAAATGGAGATTGCAGGGTTATATAGGTACTGCAACTCACGCTGTTATGGAAGCTTATTTTTCTTTCTGTAAAGATGGTGTATCTCCAACTTTGGATTAGGTAAGATAGAAATCAGAGGAATTAATCAGAGGTAATGTATTAAAAGTTGCTAAAACAAAAGACAATCTAGAATATGAGGATTTAATTCCAAACCCTGAAGTAATTAATAAATTATTTGAAACTGCTCAAAAACTAGAAAAAAATCTTAAACTTCAATACGGAGAAAAAAGCTTATTTTTCCCAGAATTTAAGATTTAGGGTAAATTAAATCAAATAATTGAAGATAAAGGATATATACTTAGAGGTTGTATAGACTTGTTAGTAGTAGGAGAAGATGGTAAATTACATATACTTGACTACAAAACATCACCAAAAGATTATAATAGTTTAGAATATTCTGATGTAAAACGATATACATACAATCACCAATTAGGAACTTACAATCGTATTTTAGGACAGTATGGTTTAGATCACGCTAGTTCTACTATGAAAATAGTTCCTTTGTAGATTATGAATTTCAGACCTACAGAAAAAGGAACTTATACATATGATATAATTAATCCGAATAGACCTGATGATATATTTGATGACGTAACACATTTAATTTAGGACACAAAAGTTAACGATAACTTGATGCAGTTTATTGATGTTGATATGTCTAATTATACTATTGAAACTAGTGACATTGTAGAAGAAGTAAATGCGGCTATGACTGAAATGTTTCCAGGACATAGTTATGTAAAAGACTATTCAGATGATATTATTTTGGATATTCTGAAAAGAAGAAAAGCATTAACACCAAACGAAAATGATGAATTAGTATTTAAATGGACAGACTAGTCTAAAAACGAAATAGTTGCAAAATCTAGAGAAGAATTAGTAGCAAAACTACGTGAAGAACTTTCTAAACGTAATGAAAAACGTGTAACTAGAACAATAAATTTAATAAATTTACTAAAAGAGGGTATTAAAACAGGTTCTTCAGATTTAAATTTCCCAACTAGTTTGGATGGTGATACAAGACATTGGTTTCAAAAGAATTTGGATAAATATTGTAATGATTTATACGAAATAGTTGAAGAAGATGTACTAACTTAGTATGGAATTATAGGAATTAAAAATTCGGTAAATAATGTAATTGATTTTATAAGAATTACCTCAGAAGTATTAGATGAAGTACAACATTTTCAAGAAAATACAAACGGTCTAACTGGTGCATTTGAATCTGATGCAACTGCATTAGCTAAACAAAATAATTTAATGCTTAAGGCTTACAATGGTAATATCGAAGCTATTGAAACTATGCTAGTACTTAACGCAACCAAAGGTACTATTACATAGAATAATGTTATTGGTAAAATTTTAGTAGCAAATCCTTATGCTGGTTATGGTATGGAGGCTTCTAACGAAGAATTACTTTATTGCTTCAATGAATTAACTAGATTTGATAGAGTTAAAAACACAATTAAAAGTAATAATTTTAAATCTGGTAAAATAAAATTTGCTTCTAAATTTGAAAAGGCTTTGTCAGATTTTAGAACTATATTAGAAAGAGGAACTAAAACTGAATGGTCTGAACATAAAAAATTCAAGAATTATTCATCGGCAGACTTAATGAAAGTACGATACGATAGCCCTGAAGCTTAGTATAAAGAACTAGATAATCTTCGTAGAAAAATGGAATAGGATTATAAAATGTAGGCAAATTTACAAGACGTTTAGACTAATCCAGAACTTATGAATGAAGATTACGTATCGCTGTATAATGCTGTTTTAATAGCTATGGCTGATTTAAAGAATATTGATTTTAGACAACAAGTAGAACAACACGATAAATGGCTAGAATCTGCTATGATACACAGAAACGGTGTAACAGGAACCTACATTGATAACCCAGGTAACTTGAGTAGTGATACTTTAAATCTTATGACTAAGTTAGTAACACAAGCATATCAAAACGTACGTCAAGATATGATTGAGCCTACTGCAGAATATAAAAGATTAGTTGATGAACTTAAAAAAGAAAAAGGATTCAACAAGATTAAAGAACATACTGTGGGAAATCAAACTTCTTTATATTCAAATATGTGGGAACATACTCCTAATGGGGACTTTAAAGTGAAACATATAAATGATTCTACTTTAACTGCAGCAGAAAGAAATTTCTTAATTTATTTCTTAGAAAGAATAAATAAAAATAGATTTAAGAATAAGCAGCCGGAAGAATTAGCTAAAATGCGTGATTCAGGTGATTATGAGTATTACAAAGTTCCTTTACAAAAGGGTGATGCTAGTACAGTTGCTGCTGTTAATGGTATGATGGATAGTATAAAAGATGTATTGAAAAGTTGGAAACCTGAAGAAGCATGGAGAAGAACTAAACAAAAATTACAAGGTCTTTACGCAGAAGAAAAAACTACTAAATCTAAACAACAGTTGTTTGAAATGACTAACATGTTTGATTCTAGTGAAGATGCTTACAAACGTGAAAAAATGTTAGAAAATGGTTTAGATTATTTTGAACACAATCTAGAAACCATAGGTTTAAAACACGAATTAGCTTATTCGTAGAAGAGACATGTAGATGCCATCATGCCAATGATTAAAGCAACTGCAATACATTTAAGTGTACAAGGAGGAATAAAAAATGAAACCTTTAAGGATGATTTATAGTACGTAGAAGACTATATAAATAGCGTACTAAAGAATAAGTCGATAATGAAGGAAACCGCAGAAAAATTTGCTAAATACGGTAATTTATTAAAGAAGGCTGCATCTATTTGTACATTAGCAATATCTCCTGTATAGGGAATTTATCAGACCATTCAAGGTTTATGGTAGGATATAGCACTAATGTTAGAAGATCCTCAATACACAGAAGACGGTAAACCAGTTTTCACATTTTAGAATATGAAAAAAGGATTCTTAACTGTGTATAGAGATTTATTTAGAGCGTCTACTACGCCTACAGTAAGTTCAGGTTTAAATGATTTGTATGGTTTGAATGATAGAGATATGAATACATATGCTGAAAATGTTAAATCTGATAGATTTGGTATATGGAATTTTAGTAATTTCTTATTCAAATTTGCATCAAGACCTGACTATTACAATCGTTTAACTATATTCTAGGCTCAAATGGAATCCGATGGAACTTTAGACGCACATAGTGTTAACAGTAAAGGAGTTCTTGAATATGATATAAAGAAGGATAAACGTTTTACAGCATTTATTAATGGTGATACAAATCATTAGGATTATAATAAATAGAAATCTCTATATATAACATTAGCTAAACAATTTATGTTAGAAAACGCAGTTAATGCTGATGGGACTGCTTTTTAGATGAGTTTAACTAATCCTAATTTACCGAGAGCTTATACGAATCAACAAGCTGAAAGTATGAAATCGTTAGCTGATAATATATATGGTTACTACACACATGAAAAGAAATCTATGGTACATGCTACTTTAATAGGTACTATGTGGATGCAATTTAAAACCTATTGGTCTGGTAAGAAAAACCAATACTTAGCCCAAGGAGGTGTAAAATTGTAGGGTAAAATGGTGTTATTAAAAGAGAATGGTAAACAAATGTATTATAAGGTAGATCCAGACACAGGTTTGCCAACAGACGAAATTACAGAAGAAGTTACATCTATGCCTGTATATGTTTGGTAGGGAGATTGGTAGGAAGGAATTGGTTTAACTGTTGTCAGCCTAATTCATGACATGGGTTGGAATCCAAAACATTGGAAAGAAGCTGTTGATAGGTATTGGAACAATCCTGATGAAAATCTTCGTAATATCTATCGTTATAATCTTAAAAAATTAGGGTATGATAGTGCTATGTTTATGTTTGTAGCTCCTATCACAGCCGGTTTAATGGCTAATTGGTATGACGAAGTAGACGATGAAAGTGATGACGATGATGTTATGGCAGGACTAAAGTTATCAGCCATCAGAATTTTAAATCAGTCACTTACTAACTCATTCTCAGACTTTAATTTCTTCTCATCAGTAGGAGGTCCTATAACCTCTTGGTCGCCTATGGCTTTTGAATGGGGAGGTAGAACTGTGACAAATTTATGGAAAATGGCTATGGGTGATTTAGATAGTTGGGATTTTATGACAAAATCATTTGCTTTAACTAAACAATTTAGCCCATTATTAGACACTTTAAAACCTGAATTTTTTGATAGAGACGAATAAAAAAAATAAGGCAGAACCGGAGGAATACCTCTAGTTCTGCCTTTTTTATTGTTCTAACATTTTAATTTTATCATCAAGATACCATCTTGCTTTCTTTAAATCTTCCAAAGCTTTTTCTTTATCAGACATTCCTTCTTCTGATTTATGTCCTTGTCTTAAAACATACTTAATAACATTACCAAGATCGAAATCCATATGTCTAGTAATGTCAATAACTTCAATCCCACACAGTTTCTTTAACCAAGTATAGTGTGAAGGATGTTCGACTCTATCACTCATCCTTTTCAACAATTTCTAATTCATACCCTTTAATAAATCTGTCGAATTCATCAAGATCTGCCATTAAAACAATTACATCGCCATTATCTACAAATTCATGAATATTTTCATCAAAGACATTATCATACATATCTCCATATTCATTGAATTCATCACTACATTCTACAGCATAAGCTTTATGCCCACGAGTTAATAATATTCTATACATATTTATACAACATATTGTTTAACAACTTCACTAATTATCTTACCGTCTGCTGTAGGGAACACTTCTTTCATTGCTTTTATAGCAAGACCCATGCTCTTTTTCGGAATTTCAATTTTTGACTCATTTTCAGTGTTGACGAAATTATTTTTGACACACCATCCAGCGAGTATAGAATTGATGTCTTGGGCTTCTACAGGCTTTGGAAGCAACTTTTTCAATACCTCCAATTCCTCCCTACATTCGGTCGCCAAGTCCTCTCTACCAGCCTGAGAATACTGTTTTTCAGCATCTTCCATTTTAGTAGCATACTTTCTAATTATAGAAATTTCGGAAGCCTCATTATATTCAGGAGCATTCTTTTGAGTCTTAAATGCCATAATATCAGCTTTCAGATTTCTATACACCTTAAGTTCTACAGTTTGCTTATTTTTCAAAGCGTCTTTTATAAGGTTATC
>JAEIGA010001781.1_pt1 | contig 34147 bp, 48 predicted proteins | sample 9270691 | NCBI WGS metagenome assembly JAEIGA01 (sample SAMN17057246, study PRJNA624740) | gut metagenome | biome: biome; isolation source: fecal sample | host: Bos grunniens | place: China: Xizang | collected 2019 | reverse complement strand
TTAGAGCTTGGTTCGGTTTCATTTACGCTAAAACTTCCTCTCTAAAGAAGTTTTTTCATTACACCTCCTAAACAAACCATCGGTGATGCCCTTTGCCGGTGGTTTTTTTTATGGAAGAAAAAAGGTTTACTTTGGCAGTCTCCCTTTTCACGCTAAAGACTGACAAACTGGCAACCCGCCGTCCAGCAGAAAAAAGAATTAGGGTTAAAGCCGGCACTCGAGGGGCTCGGTGCGCAAGTGGGATAACAAGCCCGCAAGCTAAACAGAGAAAACAATAACAAGGTTACGGGTAAGGGAGAAGTCCCAAGGCATACCATAAAGTGCCCTCTGATAAGTTAGGCTTGGAAAAAGATTGTTAAGTCGTGTTATAAGGTTTACTTGATTGAGGTTGTATTACCTCTTGTTAAGTATGAGCCCCCCTTATACCCTTAACGCAGGCGCTCCCAAATCTGGTTAGCCTGTATTTTTCAAGCCTGCCTCTTTTTTACGATGGCAAATGTGAGAACTTATCGACCGGCTCTGTCGTGATGGTGGTGCATCTCCACCGTTTGCCGCTTTGGACATTGATTTTCCTTAATATGTTAAAGTAAAACGCCCTGCTTTAGAGCCGAGCGGGGCAACTTTTGAGCAAACGATGCAAGAAAACAATTCAAAACTGATAGAGATAAAACACGGCAACAAAACAACCTATTGCTTTAAGAAACCGGAGGCGGATCTGGAACAAAAAGACTTAACTACATCAGGCAGGCATTCAATAGGTTATTCCGATATTCCCAAAGAGCAATGGAACAAGATATTTAAGCAAAAGGATATAAGCAAATGAAAAAATCAAACAAGCCTCAAAAAAAAGAGATCAATGTAGATAAAGTGCTTTCTTTAATATCTGAGGGAATGTCTTTGACAAAGGCTTGTAAACTTTGCGGGTCGAACAAAGATATTTTTAGAGCGCGAACGCTTGAAAATGAAGAACTGGCGCGCCGTTACGCGCGCGCGCAAGAAGACAGAGGCAACGCTTATGCTGATAAAATTGATGAGATTGAGGAGCAGTTAGCTCAAGGCTTGATAGATGCACAGACTGCAAGGGTTTTGATTGATTCGCAAAAATGGAAAGCCTGTAAATTCTTCCCGCGGATGTTTGGCGAACGGGTGCAAACACAGTTTGTTGATGCAAAGGGCAACGATAAAGACCCGTTTGAGAGTTTTTACAAGGCGGTATGCGAGACAAAGGACTATGTGAAGTGAGATAGCCGCGAAATATACAAAAACAGACAAAAGTGGAACGCAAATAAAATAAACGCTTCGTGGCAGTTTTGCAAAAATCGAAGTATCGAAAAATGCGGTGGAATACTTTTTGATTTTTTGGTTTTTGTCAAATGGAAAAAAGCAAAATGGAATTAAGCAAAGAATTTAAAGACAAGCTGGCGGATAAAAAATGGCGGCTTAACCACTTGTATTGTATCAAAGACCGGCTTGGCAACAAAATACCGTTTGTGATGAATGCGGCGCAGGAAGATTTTTTTGAGAATATGCACTCAAGAAATATTATTTTGAAAGCGCGGCAACTCGGATTTTCGACTTTTATCAAAATCTTTGAGTTGGATTCGATGCTGTTTAATAATTATACGGCTTGCGGAACGACCGCGGATAGCTTGGACAATGCCAAAAAACTGTTGCGCAAGATAGATTTTGCTTATGAGAATTTGGACGAGGGCTTGAAGAGCAAGCTGACCAAAAGGTTGACCAACTCCACGCAATCGATGAGCTTTGACAACGGCTCAAATATTGATGTCGGGGTATCGATGCGCTCGGATACCAAACAGATTATTCATATTTCCGAGCTGGGCAAAATATCGGTGCGCACGCCGGAAAAAAGCCAAGAGATAAAATCAGGAACGCTCAACTCTATATCTAAAGACGGTGTCGTGTTTATTGAGAGCACGGCCGAGGGCATGGGTGGACTGTTTTATGATATGGTGCAGGAAGCCAAAAATAACACCAACCCCGGCAAGATGGATTTTAAGCTGTTCTTTTATCCGTGGTGGAAAGAAAAAAGCTACTCGCTCGATGAAGATATTGTTATATCCGAGACTTTGGAAAAATATTTTGCCAAACTTAAGACCGAGCACGGCATTGAGCTGACCAAAGGACAAAAGGCTTGGTATGCCAAAAAAGAAAAAGAGCAAGGCGAGGCGATGAAAAAAGAATTTCCGTCTTATGTTGATGAGGCGTTTGAGCAATCGACCGAGGGGGTGGTTTATGCGCGGCAACTTGCCAATGCCTATAACTTTGAGCGGATTGGGGCTTATAACTTAAGGCTGGATCTGCCGGTTTATACGGTTTGGGATTTGGGCTATGGCGACAATACGGCAATCGGGACTTTCCAAGTGGTGAACAAAAGGCCGCGCCTGCTGTGGTATGATGAGGCTTGCCATGAGGAATTGCCATATTATGTCAATATCCTGAACGAACGCAAGAATAAATACGGTTTTGCATATTCGACATTCTTTTTGCCGCACGACGGCAGCCATGGCAGTCTGACCGGCAAAGTGTCGGAGCAATTACAAAACTTTGGGTTCGGGGTGGTATGTATGCCCCGCGATACTGATTTAATAAATGCGATTGCCGAGGCCAAGCAATTATTTCACATCGCCGATTTTAACCAAAAGACCTGCGGTGAGTTCTTAAGGCATTTGGGAGCTTATCGTTATGAATTTAACGAGAAGCTGGGAATTTGGAAAAAAGAGCCGCGCCATGACGAACACTCGCACGCGGCGGATATGTTCCGCTATTTGCTGAAAGCGGTTGATAATTACATTATTGCGGTTGAAGAGATGGAAGACGAAAGACCTCAATATTTTGAAAACAGAAACGAAATAACAGGGTATTAAGCTCATGAGATTAGATAAAATCTTAAAAGTTGACAATATTGCCAAAGAATTTAACACCGAAAAGCTGAATAAAATCGGTGCGGAATTGAGCGGGAAGTTTAATGATGATGTTACCGCTCGCGATAAAAAAGACCGCGCATTGAAAGAGGCGGAAAAAATCGCTAAACAGATGATAGAGCACAAGTCTTTTCCGTTTGAAAATGCCAGCAATGTAAAATATCCGCTGATAACCAAAGCGGTAATTGAATTTAACTCGCGGGTAATGCCGATTATTTGCAACAACGGCGAGCCGGTCAAAATCAAGACTTTTGGCGATAATGATGAAGTGGTGATGGATGAAACCGGAGCGCCGGAATTGAGCCAAGAAACCGGAGTTTTTACCACCAAGCAAGAGGGAATTATTGACCGCGCTAAAAAGGTCAAAGATGTGATGAATTGGGTATTGTCCGACAAGACATCGTGGGAAGATGAAAAGGACCGCTTGACCCTTGTTTATGCTTTGTCGGGATTTGCCGCATCTAAAAACTATTTTGATTATACCGATGCTTTGCCGAAGTCGGAGACGGTAACCCCGCTTTGCTTATATTGGGAAAAAGATAAGTCTTTTTATGAGGCAAGCCGCAAATCACAGATTATCAGCCTTGCACCGAATGAGATTTTAGGCGGTATCAGATCCGGCGTGTTTGTTGATCGCGGCGATTGGTTTGAGAGTATCAAAGATGAAGATTTGGTTGAGCTGGTAGAATGCCATTGCTGGCTCGACTTAGATGATGACGGTTATAAAGAGCCGTATATCGTAACCTTTACCAAAGAAAAAGGGACGGTTTTGCGCATATCGCGCCGCTTTGATGCTGAGGATATTGTTTATAACCGCAAGGGTGAAGTAGTTAAGATTAAGCCCAAAGAATATTTTGTCTTTTATTCGTTTATGCCGTGTTTAGACGGCAGTTGCTATCCGCTGGGCTTGGCTGATTTACTGTTGTTTATTAACAATGCGATAAATGCCAATGTCAACCAGTTGATAGATTCCGGCACTTTGGCAAATATTCAAGGCGGTTTTATCTCAGGAATTGCTCGTATAAGAGGCGGCAGACAATCATTTAATGCCGGAGAGTTCAAATTTGTGGACAATGCCGGATTGGACATCACAAAATCAATTGTGCCGTTGCCGACTAAAGAGCCGAGCCAAACACTTTTCCAACTGCTCGGATTTTTGGTTGATGCCGGTAAAGATGTGGCGATGTTATCAGATGTATTGACCGGCAATATTCAGCCTAATATTCCGGCATCGACTACTTTGGCGATGATAGAACAAGGCTTGAGCGGATTTAAGGCTATTTTGAAACGGCTTAACCGTGCTTTGAAGCAGGAAATGCGCTTAATCTATGATATGATTGACGATAATATAGATTATATCAAAAGCAGATACGCTAACACGGTGGTTTTGCAGAATGTTAATCGCGGTGATTTTGCCGATGATTATGCGATTGTGCCGGTGGCCGACGAATATTATTCGACCTCAATCGAAAAGGCGCAAAGAGCGGAATTTTTCTTGAGCCTTGCCACGGGCGGCAATCCTTACATTAACGGTTTGGAAGCAACTACAAGAGCTTTGAATATTTTAGGTGTGGATCATGCGGATGATTTGATTGTTAAACCGCAACCGCAACAGCCGGACCCGCTGGTATTAGCCCAGTTGCAAGTTTTACAAGCAGACATTCAGCGCAAATCGGTAGAAAATCAAATTGACTTTATTAAGGTCAACTTAGAGAAGATGCGCACTGATTCCGAAATTATGAACAATTCGGTTAAGACACAATCGGAAACGATTAAACGTAATGCCGAGGCGGTTAATGCTTTGGCAACTGCCGAAAGCAAAGAGGCGGGAATTGATAACCCTGCTTATATTGCACAAGCTAAAAATATGAATTTATTTACTAACACACAAGCAAAGGATAATATAAATGAGCAAACTAACGGACAAACTCAAGGAATACAGCCCCAAGGATTGGGAACAATTCAAAATGACGGGGCTGGGCAAAATCCTGTTTCAATATCTGATGGACAGCTTGGAGGACAACCGCCGGCTGACCCTGCTGCAATTTGACGGTTGCGAGATAAACGAGCAAAATTTAGGCGTGATTAAAAACCGCCAAATGTATGCCGCTTGTCTGCGTGATATTCTAAACCTTGAACTGCAAAATATTACAGATTATTACGAGGGGAAAGAAAATGGTTGATTTTGTGCCGTTAGGTCAAAGAGTTTTATTAAAGCCGCTGGAAGTTCAAAAAAAGACATCCGGCGGTATTTATTTGCCGGATTCCGCAATCGATAAAGAAGAAGCAAGCGTGCAAGATGCGGAAATCATCTCCATGGGTAAACTGGCTTTTTGCCATGAAGTGGGCGGCAAAATGGAAGAATATCCCGATAAGCCAAAAGTCGGCGATATGGTGCGCATTATTAAATATGTCGGCGATGTCTTTTATATGGACGGCGAACGCTACCGACTGGTTAATGATTGCGATATTTTGGCAGTGAAAAAGTAAAGGAAAAAAGCAAAATGGAAAATATTTATGATGTTGATAATATGAGCGATGAAGAGGCGCAAGCAAAAGCTCACTCGCTCGGTTGGCGTCCTAAGGAAGAATTTTCCGGCGACCCCGAAAAATTTACGGATGCTAAAACATTTTTGGCAAAAGCCAATGAAAATATCCCGATGTTGCGTGAGAATTATCGCAAGGTTGAGGCTCAAAATCAGAAACTGCAAGAGAAAATCGATGCACTTTCCAATCAGATGGCACAAACCGCCAAAAGATTTGAAGATGCGGAGCGCAGAGGTTATGAAAGAGCGGTTAAGGATATTGAAAACCAACAACGCGCCGCTGTTGTGTCGGGCGATGTGGAAACATGGGACAAGCTCCAAAAGCAAAAGCAGGAGTTGAGCTCTTATTCATATCAAGAGCCGGAAAGACAACCTAATAAGGCAGGCGAGATGTCAGTTGATGACAAGATTGCTTTAGAGGTTTTTCAGGCAACCAATCCTTGGTTTAGGACTGATGTTGATTTGAATGAGGATATGTCGTCCTTTGTTTTGGGAATTAAGACCCGCAACCCGAATATGCCGATGGCAGAAGTGTTGGAAAAAGCAAAAGCCAAAGTCGTAAAGGCTAACCCCGATAAATTTAACGACGGCAAAAAGACAAATGATGTTTTGCCGACATCGGGCAATGTTACGGGGCAAAAGTCTTATAATACGCTGTCAAATAAAGCAGTCTATGACAATGAATGGAACTATATGGAGCGTGAGATGCGCGTTAAGGGCAAATCTGATGCCGATATAGAAAAAGCAAAAAAAGCCTATCAGGCAAACTGTTTAAGCAATTAAAAGGAAAATCACAATGGAAACCAGACAAGCAAACAAAATCGAAACCAGAGATGTTAAAACCGGTCAATCGGACGAGATGAAGACCGATAATGCTCTGTATGAAACTTATGCCAATATGAGCGATGCGGAAATTGCCAAATTGAGAGCTAAACGCCAAGAGCGCAAGTCTTTCTCCGGCAAGGTTTTGCACACGCTCGTTCCGGAAGAGTTTAAGAAAAAAAATCTACATTATGAGTGGATTATTTATGATCCGATTGTGATTGACCAAAAACTAAGAAATGGCTGGGTTGTCGTGTCAGACGAAAAGCTGGCAAAGCTCAAAGGCTGTTCGACGACCTCACAAATTAAAATTCCGTCCGGTCTGAAAAATGACCGCGGAGAGCCGGAATATCTGATTTTGATGGCTATACACAAAAAGCTGTATGAAGATGATATTCTGAGCCAAAAACAAAAGATGAAAGAATTTAACGACAACATCGATAGCGGCAAGTCAATCGTGGATGACACGGGCAAACAGGTCGCTGAGAAGTTGGAAGTTAAAGAAGTTGAAGTTGAATAATTAACCGCTCCCTTAAGGGGGCTTTTTTTATAGGAGTTTTAAACTATGGCAAATACAAACACTCCGTTCGGTTTGGCAAGCGTTAGAGCTCAAGACGGCAACAATACCGGCGTTTTGAAGCACTATTATGTGCCTGCCGCCAATGCAACGGATTTATATATTGGCGACCCTGTTGTAAAAACCGGCTCAGCCAATGCAACAGAAATTTTAGGTCATGCCGCCGGCTCTTTGGCCAGCGTTGGCAAAGCCGCCGCAACCGGCGCAATTACCGGTGTTATGGTCGGTATTTTGCCCAATGGCGAAAGCTATTTGAACGGCAAATTGCCTGCCGGTCAAGAGGCTGTAATTTTGGTTGATGATGATTTGACTAAAAAATTCAATATTCAGGCTAACGGCACGGTTACCGCTGCGATGATTGGTCAAAATGCCAATATTGATGTAACCGGCACAGGCAACAGTTATTCAGGCTTGTCGGCTGTTACTTTGGATGTATCATCGGTTGGCACAACTGATTCTAAACAACTTAAAATCATTGGTGTCGCCGACTATATAACCAACGAATTCGGCGGTTATAGCGTTGTTGAAGTTATGATTAACAATGACAGCGAAGCACACAACACTGCCGGTATTGCAGCCGCTGTTGAAAGCAACACCGAAAGCAATGGTCAAAGCTAATTTTTAGGAGTATAAAATATGAGTTTAGAAAATATTGCCGGAACTATTAATACCGGCTCTTCACCTCGTGCCTTATGGCCCGGTGTGAAAACTTGGTTCGGCATGGAATATGACGAACATGAGGCTTTTTATCGCAAGTTGTATGATGTAACCACATCAGACAAAGCCTATGAAATCTCGGTCGAAGAGAGCGGATTCGGACTTGCTCCGACAAAGCCCGAGGGCGAGCCTGTTAAATATGACAGTGCAAAGACTTTGGGCGATATTAAAACCCGCAACATTGCTTATGCTTTGGGTTTTGTTATCACTCGCGAGGCAATCGACGATAACCTCTATCGCGATCAGGTGCAAAAATATTCACGCGCTTTGGCTAAATCGATGATGGCAACCAAAGAATATAAAGGCGCTATGAAATTTGCTAACAACGATGTTGTAGCAGATGGTCAGCCTTTGTTCTCAGCCAATCACGGCATTATTCAAGGCAGCCAGTCAAATATCTTGGCAACTCCGGCAGCTTTGTCTTTGGCTTCGGTTGAAGATGTGTTGACCATGATTGCTGAGGCAAAAGACAATCGCGGCAAACCGATTAAACTCGGTGCTAAAGGCTTGGTTGTTGCTCCGGCTAACTACTTCAGAGCTTTGGAAATTACCAATTCTTTCCTCAACCCTGATGTTGCCGGTTCAAATGCTGCCAACCCGTTGTTTGATTATTTCAAAGACGGCACTGTGTCTAACCCGTATTTTGCGGGCTACAATGATGCTTTGTGGTTTGTTAAGACCGATGCAGACAATGCGTTTGTTCACTATGTCCGCAAAGCATTAGAGCTGAGCCGCGATGACGAATTTGACACCGAAAATCTGAAAGTTAAAGCATATGAGCGTTATTCTTATGCTTTGAACGATTGGCGCGGTGCATTCGCCGGACAAATCGCCGCTTCTAACTAGCGGAAACGAAAAAAGGGGGTAAGGAAACTTGCCCCCTCTTATAAAAAAGGAATAAAAAATGTCTCATCGGGTTATATGTGATAGAACAGGATTTGAAAGACATATTGAAGATTGCCGCTATGAATGGACCGGGGCGCTGGTGATGAAAGAAGAATGGGAGCCGCGGCAACCGCAAGATTTTGTGCGTGGTGTGCCGGACGGCAGACCGGTAAAAGACATAAGACCGGACAGCAAGCCTGAGTTTATCGGGCTGTATGGCAAAAAAGTTTGTGTAGAGGATTTATAAAATGGCAACAAGCGGGAATATAACTTTTGAACAGACCAGAAATCAGATTATAAGAACAGCTTTTGAACATATCCGAGTTGCCATCGAGGGTGAAGATTTAACCGCTGAGCAAATGCAAAAAGGAGCGGTGGCACTTAATTCTTTGATGAAGTTTTGGCAGGCGCAAGGCTTTCACTTGTGGAAATTAAATCAAGGGTGGTTGTTTGCCAAAGCCGGACAATATGAATATCAGCTGGGCGCGGGCGGTGATTTGTGCGCAAGCGATATAACTCACAACACCACACTTTATAAAGCCTATCAGGGATATACGCAGGTTTACTTAAACGACGGCGCAAAACTGCCGAGCGCGGGGGATTATATTTGCCTTAATGTTAACGGGCAAGTCTTTTCTTCAACGGTGGCGGCGGTGGCGGATAATGCCGTTACAATCAATGATATGTTGCCTTGTGATATTTGCCCCAATGCCGATGTTTGGTTTTTCAGCAAACTGATAGACCGTCCGTTAAAAATTATTCAAGCAAGGCGGGCACAAATCGGCGGCACTGAGATTGAAATGGTTAATATGGCGATGGATGATTATTTTCGCCTGCCCGATAAGGCGCAACAAGGAACGCCGACAAGCTGGAATTATCAGCCGACTTTGGAGCGTGGGACATTCAGATTGTGGAATGCCCCTTATAATAACTCATTTATTATCAAATTTACCTATGAGCAGGGTTTTGATATTTTTGAGGTTTCTAAGGATATGCCGGATATTGCGCCGGAATGGATAGAGCCGTTGACATGGGAGCTGGCTTATCGCTTGAGCCCCTACGGCGGTTTGGAATTGGATGAGCGCGAGTGGATTAAGGCTCAAGCCAAAGAAACTTTAGAACAAGCGAGAAACTTTGACCAAGAAACGGGTGGTTTTCAAATTACGCCAAATGAAAGAGGTTATTGATGGCAAGTTTTAAGATTGCTTTACCGATACAGACATATCAGACAAGAAACCGCGATGTTTCGGATCAGCGACTGTTGAATATGTATGTTGAAAAGATGCCGGAAAATGCCAAAGAGAGCGTGTCGCTTTATAATACCCCGGGGTGTCGGAGTTATAAAGAGGGAATATCGGCTGAGCCTATCTCGGGCTTGCATTATATGAATCCGTATTTGTATATATTTTCCGGCGTTTCGGCGTATAGAATGGACGATGCCGGAAATGTGATTGAGTTGGGCAATATCGGCGCGACAAACGGAATTGTGCGAGCGGCAGATAACGGCAGCCAAATTTTGGTAGTAAAACCCAATGGCGAGGGCTATATCGTAACCGAAAACGGAGTGAGCAAAATTGTTGATGAGGATTTTCCGGTTGCCTCCGATGTGGCTTTTAACTCGCAATATTTTGTAGTTACGGAAAAAGGAACGGGTAGGTTTTATTGGTCGGCATTGCTTGACGGCATGAGCTGGTCGGCTCTGGGCTATGCAACGCAGGAAAGCAACCCCGATAATGTAGTCGGATTGATTGAAAATCGCGGCGATTTGTGGCTTTTCGGCAATGAAACAACCGAGATTTGGTCGCCGTCCGGCAATCCTGATTTGCCATTTCAACGCATCGGCTCGGGTTTGTTGAATATCGGGTGCAAGGCAGTCAAAACCATCGCTAAGGACAAAAACGGCGTTTATTGGCTGGGTAATGATTTGCAAGTGCATTTTGCCAAAGGGTATAACGAGCAAAGAATTTCTACTCACGATTTGGACAGAGAGCTGCAAGAAGACTATAATCAGTTTGATGTGGCTGATGCTTATTCTTTTTGCTATTCGGCTTTGGGGCACGATTTTTATTGCCTCACGATTCCAAACTCGAAGACGTGGGTTTTTGATATGACTACCGGTGTTTGGCATGAGCGCAAGACAATCGGCTTAACAACATGGCTGCCCAGTTGTTTGGCAAGTGCTTTTAACTTGAATATTATCGGCGATTCATCGACCGGAAGCCTTTATGCGCTGGATAGCAACTATTATCTTGACGGTGAAACCTATATCGAGCGTGAAGTTATTTTTCCGCCGGTATTTTTGGAAGACAACCGCTTGACCATGGATAAGTTATACGCTGATGTTGAGACTGCTCCAAGTGATGTATTGAGCGACAACCCGCAAATAATGCTAAACTGGAGCGACGACGGCGGCAAAATATGGTCATCGGAGCGGTGGCGGTCGTTTGGGCAGACCGGACACTATGAAAAGCGGGTGATTTGGCGCGGTTTAGGACAAACACGGCAAAGAATTTATAAAATGCGGATTACCGACCCCGTAAAGGTGGCGATTTCGGGAATTTATTGCGAGGGAGCGCAAAGATATGCTTAAATTTGGTATATTTAACGCGGCAAATGAGATTGTAAATGCCGACGGCACGCCGACACGACCTTTTTATCAGTTTTGCCGCGCGTTATGGAATATATTTAACAGCAACACCCCGAAAATAAACACACCCACCGGCGGTGATGTGGTTGATGCGCAAGCAAGGCAAGCAATAGAGCAAATTTTGAATGTTTTAGAACAATCAGGTTTAACTAATAAGGAGTAAAAAAGATGGGTTTGGGCGGAATTGTCAGCTCTTATTTTGGCAAAAAAGGCGCAAAAAAAGCCAATGCAGCAATCCAAGAGGGATTGAAAAAAGCCAGAGAGCAATATAATCAAGGATATACGGACATTCAGAATATGTATGAGCCGTATTTAACCCCGGCAACGCAAGGATATAACAATTATGTGAACACCATTAACGGCGACACATCGGCTTTTAGTGCGAGCCCATGGGGGCAGTCGTTCAATGACTATGTGATGAACAACACAATCAACCAACTGCAAGGCACAGCGGCGGCACAGGGAAGTTTAAACTCCGGCAACACCTTAAAAGAGCTGCAAACCAACATTCAATCGATATTGACCAACGATTATTTGAATAGGCTCGGCACATATCTTGGATATAATCAAAACTTAGGGCAAACCGGCTTGAACATCACCAGCCAATTAGGCGCATATCGCGACCAGTTGGCAAACAATTTGGCTAACACCTACAACCAAAGCGGACAAGCCAACGCGGCTAACCAAATGGCAAAATATAAAGCATTGGGCAATATGTGGGGTGGTGTTGTTGATACGGCGGTTGACGGAGTAAAAGCATATTTCACAGGGGGGCTTTTTTAGGAGTAGGCAAAATGGCAGATTTAGCACAAATGATTGCAAACATTGACGGAATGCGTGATTATGAAGCAAACCGCAATACAATACTCGGAAATGATGCGCAAGCCATGAAAAATCAAGAGCAAAGAAAGATTCTTGAGTTGAAGTATCAGTTGGAGCAAATGCAAAATAACCCCTACAGCAAATATAATGTATGGGACCCGCAGGGGCGCAGGCAACAGCTGATGAGCGATGAGGAGCAACTGGGGATTGCCTCACGGTGGGCAAACTCAATTAAAAACCTTGCGCCGGAAAAAAGAGAGCAAGGCTACCAGCAGTTTTTGCAAGCGATGCCGACTTTGGGGATTGATGTGAGCGATATGCCGCAAGGATATGATGAGGGGTATATTGAGCAACTGGCAGGATATGGAATTGACCCAAATACACAATACGCTAATGAGATGGCGTTAGAGCGGCAAAAACTAGCTGATGAACAGGCTATGCGCCGGTTGTATGCGCAAGATGCGTTAGCGACAAGGCGTGCGCAAATCCAAGGAACAGGATTAACCAGTCAGCAAAAGAATTATGATTGGGCAATCAGAAACGGAGCAACACCACAACAGGCAATGGCACTTGCTTTTGGCGGCGGCACAAACGAACTTGGCGGCGCTTTGGTTGAGGGCTCACTGTTTGGGCAAAAAGGCGGTGAAACTTTATCAAAAGAACAAGCCAAAAACTATGCCGAGGATCTAAACGAATACAACAATATGTTATCTAAAATGCCGGAGTTGCAAGACACGGTTAGTAATCTTAAATTCTTGGCCGGCAAGGCGACATATACAACGGCAGGGCAAATTTATGACCGGATTAAACAAGAGCAAGGACGACCGACTGAGGGAAGTATTGCACGTGATGAATACGAAAGTATTATTGCCAACCAAATATTGCCGTTGTTGCGTGATACATTCGGAGCACAATTTACCGAACGCGAGGGCAACGCATTAAAAGCAACTTTGGGCGACCCCAATAAATCGACACAATCTAAAATAAAAGTTTTGGATTCGTTTATTAACCAAAAGGCTAAGAGTTTGGAGAGTAAATATCGCAAACTTCAATCCTATGGCGGTAATATTGCTCAACCTGATACATATTCGGCACCTCAAAATGTGACTTTTGCCCAAAAATATGAAGCGGCAAGAGCCGCCGGATATACTGAAGAAGAAATTGACAAATATCTGAAAGGTTTAAAATAATGGCAAGACCCAGTTTAGATGAGATTTTCGGAAATGAGCAGGGAAAGCAGGAAAGACCCTCTTTAAGCGAGATTTTTGGCGACCAGCCAACAAAGACGCAAAATCCGCTTGAAAATATGACCGCAGAACAGAAAGCGCAAATTGCTCAAAGAAATGCGGACTATGCTAATCGTTCACCGTCTCGGGCTTTGGGAGTTTTAGGCTCTGGCTTAGAGGGTTTTGTCGAGGGCGTAAAAGTCGGGACTGAACGCGCACTCAATGGGGCAACTTTGGGCGGTTATGACTGGGTTGATCGTAATTATTTGGGTGGTCAGGCACAAGCACGCAACGAGGCATTGAGACAACGCGCGGAAGATGCCGGAGTTGGCGGCGCTTACACCGTGGCAGAATTAGCCTCGGAAATCGGCGGCGCTGGTGCCGGTGCAGGCGGGGCAATAACCAAAGCACTGATAAACAGAGGCGCAAAAGGGCTCGGTTTGGCTCTGGGCGACGCAGCCATTCAATCGGGTATTATGGGGGCAACCTCAACCGATAATATCGCAGATTTGCCGATAAACATCGCTGTAAATGTGGCAGCAGGCACGGCTTTTGGCGGCGGCTTATACGGCGGGGCAAAAATGCTTGGTTACTTAGGCTCTTTGTTGCGGTCAAACGCCAAAAGAGGTATGGACTATTTGCGCTCGAAATTGGGCGACGAGGCGGCAGATGCCATGATAAAAGAAGCTCAGAATAGCGGTCGCTCTTTGGCAGAGGTGGCAGACGATAAAGCCTTGCGGGCGATACAAATGGCAAGACAAAACACCGAAGATGCGGCGGATATTGTGTCCGGTAATGCTCGAAAAATTGAGGCGGCATCCGGCGATAAGAGCCGAGCTTTGATTGATGAAGCCTTAGGCAGCCGCGGCGGATTTGAGACGGTGCAGGAATTGGAAGCACAAGCCAAAAAAGAGGCTGCGCCTTTGTGGGAAGATTTGAACAAAAAAGGCGATTTGGCAAAACCGGCGCAAGCGCAAGGAAAGGCTACGACATCAAAACTTGCTAATTATGTCAAGGAAAATGATTTAATCCAACGCGAGATTGGTAAAATCCGCAAAGATGCCACTTTGAGCCGTGAGGTTAGAGAGGCGGCAGACACGGATTTTAGAGTTTTGCAAGCGGTTAAAGAAAACATTGATGACCAAATCAGCGTTGCCAAAAGGCAGGGTGAGGATAAGCTGGTGCGCCGTTTGGTTGAGCAAAAAAATGAGCTGCTTAATCGCATGGACGAGGTTGCACCGGAATATAAGCAAGCTCGCCAAATCTATGAAGATGAAAAGCAGTTTGAAAGGGCGGTTAAGCTATCAGAAGATGTATTTGACACCAAAATCAGTGCTCCGAAATTTGCCGCTAACACCAAAGGACTAAGCCAAAATGAAAAACAAGCCTTAAAGCTCGGCTTGCGTGATGAGCTTTATAGAATTATAGGCAATGCGCAAAATGAGGCTTTGGGGTGGAAAAAGGTTGTGCCGGAGAATGTCCAGGCAAAAATCCGCAATGTGTTAGGACAAACCGAGGGCGATAAGCTGATAAACTGGGCAAATCGTGAGATTGTGAGAATGCGCAACTTTAATAAACTGTTGCAAGGCTCGCAAACTGCAGAAAAAACTGCACTTCAAGTCGGCAAAGAAATATTGACCAAGCCTGTTGAAATGGCTACAAGTTGGCTCAACCGCGGGCGCAATATCGGAATTGCTGATATAACAACGCGGCCAAGCGCAAATTTGGCGCGTGAAACCTATAATCAACTTGTTGCGCCGCAAGGTTGGGAGACGATTTATCAAGCTCTTAACAATCCGCGCGGTGTAACTGCCTTAAATTCGGCAATGGCTGCGTATTTGGCAAATGCCGGATTGAAATAACTTTTTTTATTAACAACTATGGAGTAAAACAAAATGAAAGACTGCAAAATTACCAAAAACGATTTGAAAAAAAGCCAAATGACTATGCGCCAAACTTTGGCTCGTAAGGGTGCAGGAGCTAAAATCACCCCGAAAAAAGGAAAATAATTTATAAGGAATAAAAGATATGAGTTCTTTGTTCAATATGCCATGGCAACAGGCTTTTGACGCGAGCGGGAATACTCTTGCCGGTGCTAAGCTGTATTTTTATGTTGCCGGAACAGCAACGCCTAAAAATGTTTATGCCAATATTGACTTGTCGGTGGTTTTGCCGAATCCGGTGGTAGCAAACGGCGGCGGCAGATTTGCCCCGATTTATTTGGACGATTCTGCCTATAAGATAATGCTTTATAATGCCAATGATGAATTGATTTGGTCGGCGGATAATGTGTATATTCAAGCAATCGATGCCGATGCGGCGGCGGCATTAGCGGCAATTCAAAATGTGGCGGTGAGCGCGGGATATTCGCAAATCGAGGCAGAAGACCCCAATAATTTGGCAAAAGCTATTTATAAATATGGCAATGCCGGAAACTTTTACACCGATGCCGGTAGCCAAGACAATGTTTATGTTTTGCAAGGGTTTAACAGCTATTCGCGCCCGAATGACTATTATGCGGGTTTTTCAGCGGAATTTGTTTGCTCAAGACCTAACACCAGCGCGACTGCCTATGTTAATGTGCAAAATCTGGGGCTGAAATCGATTAAACGCTGGGACGGCACCGACTTAAGCGCGGGCGATCTTTATGGAATAGTAAAGATTGTTTACAACGGCACGGTATTTTTGTTGCATGAAAACAACAACCTTTGGAAAGTGGGCGATATTAAAACAAGTATTTTGCCTGCAAATCATAATGATTGGTTTTTGTGCGACGGGCAAGCGTTAAAAAGGGTTGAATATCCGGTGTTGTTTGCATTAATCGGCACAAACTTCGGTGAGGGCGACGGGGCAACCACTTTTAATCTGCCGGATTATCGCGGCAAGTTTTTGCGTGGTTTAGGAGGGGATTCTGCGGCTGATGTTTACACTACCCAAGCCGAGGGATTGCCTAACATTACTGGTGCATTTGGTGGCGGACAGTTAATGAGAACAGACGTGGGTGCAGCGGCAAGCGGAGCATTCCAATTAATTTCCGGTTATCAAAACAGCAGACCAGTCGGAGAGAGTGGCTCAACTCGTGCTGTCAATCTTGATGCCTCACGCTCAAGCGCGATTTACGGAGCTTCAGCTCACGTTACCCCGATAAACCAAGCGGTCAACTATTTTATAAAGGTTAAATAAAATGCAAAATAATTGTTGTTGCGGGCATAAGCCTCTTGAACTCAAAATCAAACAAGGCGAATCAATCGGGTTCGCCTTTTCTTTAAGCAAAAACGGCGCACCTGTGGATTTGACAACAGCGACCATGACAATGCAGGTTAGAGAAACACCGGAAGACACGGGAGTTTATTTGATTAACAAAAGCATTTCAACCGGAACAGACTCCGAGAGTGAGGGGGTTATTATCTCTCCGGAGCAAGGAAAGTTCTTCTTTAAGGTAAATGCTGCGGATATTGCCGATTTATCGACAACTAAGCCGTATTTTGTTGCGATATATCATACTCAAGACAATGTAACAAACTGCATCTCGGCAAATAACTTCCAAGTTGCGAGGTTTTTGGTTCTCAATCCTTAAAAAAGGAAAAAATAAATGGATACCTTTAATATAAACATTTTGCCTGAGGAAAACAGCGTAAATATCACGCAAGGCGAGCCGGTCAATATCTCGGTAAGTCAAGAAGTGGTGCAGATTGCTAAGATTGATGAAAGCGTTAATCTTGAATTTTTGGGCGATGTTACACAAATTGATGCTAATTATCCGGAAGCTCTGGCGGCGGCACAAACGGCCATTGAAAAAGCGGCGGAAATTGAGCAGACAGTTGAACAAGGCACGGCGGATTTTAATGCTAATGCGGCAGAAAAGACAACTGAATTTAACCAAAATGCTGCTAATCAGACAACCGCGTTTAATACGAATGCCGTAAATAAAACAGCAGATTTTAATGCTAACGCCGTATCGCAAACAACTCTTTTTAACGATAATGCGGCAACCAAACAGGCGGAAGTTGATGCAAGCGCGGCTTTAGCCAAACAATATGCCATCGGCGACCCGAGCGAGCCGACCGGAAACTCGGCAAAATATTGGGCAGAGCAAGCCTCAAGCGAGTTGAGCGGTTTGACCTCACGCGTTACCACGATTGAGGGCAAAATCCCCTCTGCGGCAAGCTCAAGCAATCAGTTAGCCGATAAAAGCTATGTTGATAGTGCAGATAACGGACTGCAACAACAGATTGATGCCATAACAGCTGCGAGTGATGTTACCGATATTGTCGGAACTTATGCGCAGTTGCAAGCCTATGACACGACAAGTCTTCCCGATAACAGCATTATTAAAGTTTTGCAAGATGAAAGCCGAAACAACGAAACGACTTATTATCGGTGGGTTATAACTGGCAGTGTCGGTGCTTGGGTTTTAATCGGAGAAGAGGGACCGTATTATACTATTGCGGCGGCTGATGCTGTTTTTGCCACCATTTCCGCACTGAACGGCAAGCAAGATACCCTAGTCAGTGGCACTAATATCAAAACTATCAACAATAATTCTATTTTAGGAAGTGGCGATTTACCCCTTGATGGATTACCTGATCAAACCGGACATAGTGGGGATTTATTAACTACCGACGGTACAGATGGCAGTTGGGTTGATACCGCAACCATATACCCTGTTGTTGAACCCTACGTCAATGGTTCAAATTGGTATCGCATTTATTCAGACGGTTGGGTTGAACAAGGTGGATTTGTTTCATCTGTTAGTGGAGATTATACAGTAAATTTCTTAAAGCTTTTTGCTGATACAAATTATACAATTCTTAAAACAATGTCCACAAACTCAACAGGAGGAAGCGTGCAATACAAACAGTTTGCTTTTTTCAGTAGGACAACATCCTCAGCAACTACCGCAACAGCAGGGGCCGATTTTTCTTGGTATGCTTGTGGATATGGAGCTTAATCAATGAGAGCGGTTAAAGATACAATAACTCATTACTGGAAGCGAGAAGAAACAGAAACTCCGTGGACACAACCTGTCTTATCAGCAAATGGCACAATAGGCGGTGATAGTTTTGCTTGTGCGGCGAGTTTTGAGGGTAGCGCTTATCCCGCTTGGAAAGCATTTGATAATAATACAGGTGATAATTCATTTTGGGGGAGTGGTAACTCTTACCCTGTTTGGTTGGAATGGTATAATCCAAACTCTATAAAAATTAGTAATATAAAGATAACTAACGGGATAGATATATATGGAGATGTGGGTAACCTATGTGATTTTTATATTCAAGGTTCAGACGATGGAAATGTTTGGGAAAATGTCTATACAGGGGTTAACAGAACAAGCGGTGTTAAACTTGTGACAAATATAGATTTATCATTAAGCAAAAGTTATAAATTTTGGCGATTATATTGTCTTAATGATTATAGTTATCAACAGGTAACTACAAGTAATGGGGTTGATATTTCTGAAATAAAAATAACAGCTACAACAGTAGAAGAAACCATAACCCCCGGCACTGCTCAAGATTATGATTTTTACACAACCGAAGAAGTTTATAAAGCTGTGCAAGATGCTGTAACTCATTATTGGCAATATACTTGGGGAGAATCCTCTACTTTTACTCCCGAAGGAGAGATAACAGCAACAAGTGGGTGGAGTAATGTTACTAATGCTTTTGATGGCGCTTCTTCTACTTATGCTTCTTGTGGAACATTAACTGATTATATTGATGTTGTTTTAAATACGCCTGTAAAAATAACGTCATTTAACGCTTCGGGAATCTATGCAGCTGGTGCTGCAAGAGCCTGCAATGTTGCTATATATAATGTTGTTGACGGTGTGGAAACTTTAATAGCAAATGGCACGGGAGCAAGTCAACGTTCAACTTATAATACAGGAGCAACCTTTAGTGAGGTTGAAGCATCACACTTAAGATTTTACTTGATAAGCGGACCAAATGGAAATCCAACGACTTCTTATAAGACAAGAATTATAGAAATAACCCTAACGGGGAAAAAACAAAAAATTGTTGAAGTAACATCATCTGATCCTTATGATTACACAACAACCGAAAATATATACAAGGGAGTAAATCAATGATAGTAAATAAACCTTATACCAACAAAGAATATGCCGACTTGGCTGTATATTGCAATCAAAACGGCTTAATCATTGAGGATAAAGGCGATTATTTAGAAAGCGTGAATCCGCCCGCTCCATCAGTGGAAGAAAAGCAAGCGGCAGTTCGTGAAGTTCGCAACGGCTATTTGCAAGCAACCGACAAATATATGATAGAGGACTTTCCTATAAGTGAAGAAGACAGAGGAAGTTATAAACTCTATCGTATGTATTTGCGGAACTATACGCAGGAACAAAATTGGTGGGAAGAAAACCCCTTAACCTTTGAGGATTGGAAACAAGGCCAAGAAGTCCTGCAAGCGGAAGAGTGAAAGCGAGGTGATTAAAAATGGCGTGCAACGGTAAAAAAAGGAAATAACAATGATACAGACAATTAATGTAAACGACATTATTGGCAACAAATACGGTAAATTACTGGTGCTTGGACTTGAAAGGAAAGAGCGATACTTTTTTAACAACAATAAGAACGCAAATTGGCAGTATTTTTATAGGTGCAAGTGTGATTGTGGAAATGAAACAATTGTGTTGAGAAATCATCTTCTAAGTAAAAAGCATCCTACAACTATGTGCCGAGAATGTGCGCATAAAATACAAAGCGAGAAAGTAAAAAAGCACGGATATAATAAAACAAGAATACACAGAATTTACTGGTCAATGAAGATGAGGTGTAATTCAGAAAAACACCCAAGATATCATCGTTATGGCGGAAGAGGAATAAAGGTTTGTGAAGAATGGGCTCAGAACTTTGCAAGCTTTTTGGAATGGGCGATGAAAAGCGGATACGAGGAGCATCTTACGCTTGATAGAAAAAATAATGATCTAGGTTATTGCCCCGAAAATTGTAGATGGGCGACATACAAAGAACAAGCAAATAATAGAAGTTCAGGAAAGAAGAGGTGTAAAGATGTGTTGTCGGTCGGTTGATGTTTTGGAAACAATTAAAAAAACAAAAGGGTGCGGTGGTATGACAAAATCGCAAATTTTATTAGCGGAAGCTCAAGCGGAGGATATGCAAACTATGAAAAAAGAATTGCAAGGGGTGAAAGAGGATATTGCCGGACTTAAGACCGAAGTTGCCAATATGTCCGGTAAGTTGGATTTGTTGATAAAACAAAGCGAAAACAAGCCTTTGCTCACCGTAATTATGGAGCTTATCAAAACCAAAGGATTTTGGATTGTGTTGGCTTTGGCGGTAATCGGTATTTATGGATTGGATATTGCCGGAATTAAGGGATTGTTTCAATGATAAAGTGGTTGAGTAAGTTGTTCGGCAAGTCCGAACAAGTGAAAGAGGAGGTGCGCGAGATGGCAGACGTTGAAATGCTTGATATGTCGGAAATGATAACTCGGCTTAAAATGCACGAGGGTTGTTCTTTGAAACCTTACAAATGCCCAGCCGGAAAGCTGACCATCGGTATCGGGCGAAATGTCGAGGGCAATCCGTTTACAGCCGAAGAATTGATCGCGGTCGGCGATTGGAAACACGGAATAACGCGAGAAGCCGCGCACATGCTTTGTCGAAATGACATCAACCGTTGTATAGGGGAATGTAAAAAAAGCATTCCCTTTTTTAATAAGCTCGATAAAGAGCGCAAATACGCGCTGATAGACCTCGATTTTAATATGGGTTTGCGCACTTTGCTGACTTTCAAAAAGACCTTGGCGAGTATCGGCTATGGTAATTATAAAACCGCCGCCGAACAGCTTTTACAGAGCAAATACGCTTCTCAAGTTGGAAAAAGAGCCAAAAGAATAGCGATATTGATTGAAACAGGGAGATGGGAAATATGCTTATAAATATTATGATTGTTTTAGTTTCAAGCCTGATGTGGCGGATTAGGGGCGGATTAGAGATAATACCGGATAAAAAACTGCCTTTGAATAAGTGGTGGTTTTGCACTTGGTTTGCTTGTGCTTATTGCATATTACACGGTTGGACTTGGAAAATGTGGTTACTGATGTTTATAGCCACAAAGATAGCTCACGGTTGCGTTGGTTGGGGTAAATATATAGGTGCATTATGCAGCGGAAAGATGGATAAGAAAGAAGTTGAGTGCTATGCAATCGATAAAATCCTTAATGAGCTTCATATAGGCAACTGGTATTTAATCGACCACGCAAAATTATATGGATTTTGCGGAACTACTTTAAGAGGCGGCTTAATGAGTTTTATTATCGGCTTGGCTATGCAGTCGCTTGCCTTTTTGCCGTGGGGTTTAGGTATGGGTGTTTGCTATTGGCTAGGCGCTCAACTCAATAAACTGATTGACTTAGGTAAATCCGGTTGGAATTGGGGAGAGTGGATTTTTGGCGCTTGGCTTGGCTTAGGCTTGGTATTATTTTACTAAATTTATTTTGTTTTAACTTTGGCGACTTCGGTCGCCTTTTTTTATGGAGAAAAAAATGGCTGATGTTTATAACGGCATAATTGGTAATGATTGGGTTGATGCTTCAACCTTAGTGGCTTTTGACGAGGGCAAAGATTATCTTATTCAAAATCAAGGCGGGGGAATTTTGATAGCCGCGGTTGGCTCTACTGCCCCAGAGGGAAAACGTGGCACTTTTATCCCCGTAATGGTGCAAGCTCATTATAAGACTAGCGATGGTAATTTATATCTAAAAGCACATGCGGCATCGTGCAGCATTAACATCTCAGAAGCAACACCTGCGGAGTAAGATAAATGGTCCAACTCTTAAATAGCATATATTTAGGAGCGGCAACCCCGAGTGATTATGGCAAGGCGGCAGGGGTAGTTGAGCTTCTGCCCTTTGACTACTATCTCGGTGCGGCTGTTCCCAGTCACGGCAAGCCGACAATCAATGTCCTCTTGTCCGGTGTGTCACCATTAACCTTGCTCAATGCTGTTAGCTTGAACTATGTTAAGGCTTTCGGCAAATGCGAACAAGACCTACTGCCTAGCACGTATCAGCTTTATACTTCGGTTGAGGCAGGGGGTGTAACTTATAATTATTCTTCGCAAAATTTAACTCAAATTCCTTGTAAACGTATTGCAGATAACGTTTTTGGGTTGTATAATTATACAACAAAGCAATTTATAAGTGAGGTATAGTATGAAAAACAAAAACGAAAAAGGACAATTTACGGCGTTTACTGATGATTTAGTCGGAAAAATATTCGGAAAATTAACTGTTCTTGAATATGCGGGCAAAAGTAAATATGGCGGTCGTTTATGGCTTTGCGAATGTGAGTGTGGTAATAAAGTAACAGTCCAGACAGCACAGCTAAATAACGGACAAAAAAAAGATTGCGGCTGTTCTGCAAAAGCAAATTTTATAAGTAATATAATACCATTAGCACATAAAGCAAACAAGAAATATAAAAACCATTCTGATTCAAGGCTTTATACTTGTTGGCGTGGTATGTTGTCTCGTTGCACAAACAAAGCTGATGAGTATTTTAAGGATTATGGTGGGCGTGGAATAACAATATGTCAAGAATGGCGTAACTTTGATAACTTTGCCGATTGGGCTATTGATAACGGCTACACAGACGAGCTGACCATTGACCGCTTAGATGTTAATGGGAATTATGAGCCTGCAAATTGCAGATGGGCTACAGCCAAAGAGCAAGCAAACAATAAACGAAATACAAAATATTTTGAATACAAAGGCGAACAAAAAACATTATCACAACTCGCAGACGAATACGGAATAAAATATAGACTTTTAAGAGAACGTGTCGTAGATGAGGGTTGGGAAATAGAAAGAGCCTTAACAACTCCTAAAATGACACCTCAACAAGCTGTTGCTTGCGCTAAAGTCGAAAGAGATAAAATAACAGGAAGATTTATAAAAATGGAGGTTGAATAATGGCAACATTTACATCAAATGGAAGTCCTATTACAAATCCTAGCCCACAATATGATATACCGATAATTTGCAATAACGGAGCGATAAAAGCCTTTACAGGTAACAAGTGGACAGATGTTGGTGCGGCAATAGGGTATATTATACAGACAAGTTCTAAAGAAATACAAGCCAATAGTAATTACACTGTTTCAGCTCCAATATTCTTAAAAGCTGGGGATTATAATGTAAGTTATTATACTTCTGCAACTGGTGCGAGACCGTTTACGATTTGGGAAAGTAATGCACAAGGCGATTTGATTGGCGACACTTCTATTTTTTATATAGGCAGACCTGATGTAGGAACAAACGCAGGAACTTTCACTATTGATAGAGATATGTATATCAGAGTATCTTGGCGAAATGACTTTACCAATATTGTTGTAGCTCCGACAACCGCTATAATCTACTATGACGGCACTGTTGAAACTGTAAGCATAGGCGAGGGATTTGATAGCGTTGATGGACAAGGGACTTTTGTTAGTCCGTCAAGTTCGGCTACAACAAGAATTTATAAAGCCTTCGGACAATTGCCGAATGGCAAATATAAAGTCGCTATAACAGGCAATTTTGAGTTTATCTTTCAATACAAAAATATAGATTCTATAGCGCCTACTGACTATGGCAACATTGACACTTGGACAACTAGCGGAGTTTATGACCTCGATAAGACAGGGTATTATTACGGAATAGCTATTAGATACCCAAGTAATGTTAGAATTACGCCGAGCGAGTTCAACGGAACTATATCATTTATACCACTTGATAATTCAGCAACCTGTCAACCTCTCTTATCTGTAGGCACCTACAAAGATGTGCAGAATATCACTAACGGAGCTATTACAAGGAATGTAGGGATAAAGGTGCTTGATGGAACGGAAGCGTGGGTAGGTGGTAGCAGTCAAAAATTTATTTCGCTTCCAAAAACTGAGATAAATCCTGCGCCAGTTGCAACCTCTAAGCCTGTATTTTGCACTCATTTATTAAATTCGAGTAGTTATACATCAGAAAAAGGAACTGTATTTCTTGGTGTTTCAAATTTGAATCTCAACTACAATAATGTTAGTGGCAATCAATCTTCACAAGCGATGGTAGACTTCAAAGCTTGGTTAGCCTCTCAATATGCCGCAGGAACTCCAGTTATTGTGGTTTATCCACTTGCCACGCCGACAACAGAAGCAGTAACAAGGCAGACTTTGACTATCACTCAAGGCACTAACATTGTTACGGCAGAGGGTAGTGTTGATGATTTAGAGTTAGAGATTAGCTATAAGGCTTATGCAGAGGTAACTGTTGAGGAAATTGAGGCAGTGAACACTGATGAAAATGTTGAAGTAACTATATCATAAGGAGAATTAAGATGGATGAAGAAGTAATTGAAGAACAGCCGAAACAACCGACAAGGGTAAACACTCACGGCAAATGGTTGAAATATAGTACTTTCGAGCCGTTGGAGGTAGGCAAGAGTTATCGAGTAACCGTTGCAGGCGACTGTATGATGGCACTTTCAAAGAACACTCCGACTATCGGAATAAAGACTAACAGCTTTGAGTTTACAGCATCCGATGAATATTCGCTTTGGGTGATGACGAAATGACTAAAATCAAGTTGATTTTGGTGGCTATTTTAATTACTGGGGCGGTGGTTGCCTGTTGGTTGATAAAATACCAATACGACACGATAACCGCCCTAGAGGGCAAAATAACCGAATATCAAAAACAAGCCGAAAAGGATAAACAAGATGTCTTGGAAAAGAGTAAGCGCATTCAGGAACTCAACAAGGTTATACAGAATAGCAAAGATAGCCTTGAGTATTCTGGTATTAGGATTGATTCTTCTTTGCTTGCCGAGCTGCGTAAACAATACTTGCGTAAAGGGAACTAGACCGACTTGCATAATGGAGATGGAAACCAACGGCGACCTGATTAAGTGCCTTGCGGAGTATGATGCTCGATGGTAACAGCATATACTGACGCAAGCTATGATGAACGCAGGGGTGTTGCCGGTATCGGCATACTTGTCCAAGACGGACAACACGAAAGAAACTATTATCTCTTTGTGAAAGCTCCCTCAAATAATTGGGCGGAGCTTTTTGCTATTAAGATGGCAGGGGTGCTAACCCACAATCAAGCCAAGATATACACTGATTCGCAAACAGCTATCCAGTATATCAATCATCAAATAGGCGAAAAAGAACGGAGCAAAAAGCAATATATAATCCACAAGCAATGTGAATTGTTGGCTTATGAAATACGCAAGCAAGATTTGATAATTGAGAAAATAAAAGCACATACTCATAACTTCCAACTGCACTCGATGGGCAACCGCATGGCGGATCTTAACGCAAAGCGTGGATTAGCTCGATTTTATGCCTTGACAAAGGAAAGATAAAGAGATACTATACTTTTGCAGCCACGCTTATCAAAACTGCTGCCGTTGAGTCCCAATAGGGTGAGGATAAGTTTTTATTTGATTGTTTACACATGACACTTGCCTTATTTGTCTAGTGTCATCAGGAACTTCCGCTCGGCTGTTTTTAGGTTGAGCGGATTTTTTTTGTTGACAAAGGGAAGATAAGCGGTATAATAACGCAGTAAAATCTAATAGAATATCCTTTCTATAAAAATTGACAGAAACCCCCTCTAACGTGAGGGGGATTTTTTTTTGTTTTAAATGATGTTTTGTGTTCATATCGTGTTCAAAAATAACAAAGCTATTAAATAACTTATTGATTTATAAATAAAATTACCGCTAAGGCGCTCGCTTTCGTAATGCGTGGGTCGGGTGTTCAAATCACCCAAGCGGCACCATTTCAAACCCTAGATTTTTCTAGGGTTTTTCTTTGATTTTAAGCGGTTTTTGAGCGGTGGGTTGAGCGGCTTGTTTTGGCTCGTTTTTGCCGATTCGTTCATCGGTTTTTTGCTAAATTGTGTTCAAATCGTGTACAAGGAAAAGCAAAAAAATTAACCGAATGTTTTTAACAAGCCGGTGCGTTTATCTTCATCCAAGACGTGAGCATAGCGGGCGGTTGTTTTTATATCCTGATGCCCGACAATCTTTTGAGCAAGCCGGATGTCGCCGGTCGCTTTCAATATCCAAGTAACCGCTGTATGCCGGAGCGTGTGAAAATTGGTATAGGGTAATGACGGGTCGCGTAACTTGCCGTTGTGATCATAAAAAATACTATGCCAAGCGTGTTTGATGTCGGCGATCGGTTTGCCGTTATAGTTAAACACATATTTGTTGATTTTGGGTTGCGCTTGCAAAATCCGCTCCAACTGCGGAATAATCGGTATGGTATGAGTGCGCTTGCCGCCTGCTTTGGTGCTGTCTTTGACCTTAATTGTGATGGTGGAAGTGGCAAAGTCGATATTTTCCCACATTAAGCCTAAAATATCGCCTCGCCTAAATCCGGTATAAAGTGCGGTGTAGATAATCGGCTTGAGGTGAGGTGCGGCACGGTCAATAATCTTTTGGGCAACCTGCCAATCGGCAAGGTATTTGATATTTTCCGCGGGAGTAGGGAGCTTAAACTTGAGCGGGTGAGCGTTGGCAGTTCGGACTTCCCAAAACTCATCGGCAAGGTTTTTAACTGCGGATATTATGGCTAATTCACGGTTGATTGTGGCGTTTTTGACGGTTTGGCGGCGTTTGGCAACATAAGATGATAAACAAGCCTTGTCTATTTGATGAAGATAAGTAACGCCTAAATCGGTTGATATTTGTTTGAGCCGGAGCAATATTGCATGGGGGCGGGTGTGGTATTGTGCTTTTTCCTCAAAATAGCGGGCAAAAGCATCATCAACAGTTATGCGAGGCAATTGACCGATGGCTCGGTCTTTGGCTGTTGATTGAATTTCTGATATTTTTTGCAGGCAAAATTGTTCGGCTTCTTTGATTGATATTTTGCCAGTAGAGCATCTAAACCGGATGTTTTTGTTGGTTTGTAAGTCGGCAACGGTGATGTATGCCCAATATACATCGCCTCGCTTGTAGATGCGGTATGGTGTGTTAAGTCGTTTACCCATTTCTCCAAATCTGCTATGGTGTAGTAGTATCGTCTGCCTACTTTTTTATAGCCGATTTCCCCTTTATTGCGTATCTCCTCCAAGCCTCGGCGACCAAACGGTAAAAGTTTGAGTGCTTGAGCTTGAGTAATAAGTAAACTATTCTTTTCCATTTGTCGAATCCTTTTTTAAAGTTTTGCGAATATCAACCAAAGCATCCCAAAAGCTCGTGTTATCGTCATAAAAAGCCTTTTCAATGCGGGTGTAGATGGTATCAAGCTGATCGCGCAGTTCGGCATTGGCGATTTTGAGCAATAGGTTTTGTTTCTTTGTCCGCTCCAGCTCCTTTGTGGTTGTTTCCAATTTGGAAATAGCCTCAAGCAATACTTCGGTTGAGTGGGTTTCGGGTTGGTTTAGGTCATCTTGGGATTTAATGTCTGTCATTTTAACACCTCATTAATAATTTTAATCATCTACAATCTCCCAATCATCTATAAACAATGCGACATTTAACTTAATAGGATTACCGAACATCGTTATAAACTCTCTTTCCCCTGAATCATATTCAAACATTTTAATATATGCTTTGCCCCAAGCCTTACGGCGAATAGGATAACCCTCTTTAGCATAAGGAAAAACATCTTCAAACGTCATCTCTACAATCTCCAAATCAAATAACCAAAGGCAAGCAGGAGCAAGCCGATTAGTGTTAAGTGTGTCATTCGTAAACCTTTCTAAAATCTTCTATTGTCAAATAATTTTTTGTTCTTTCGGCATCTTTTTCTCGGATAGCCTTAATATTTTCATAAATCTCGACCGAATCTATTTTATCAGCTTTCCAAGTTCTAAGATGGTTTTCTCTCATAAACCGATGCAACGTATTCCAATGGCAATTACATCTTTTAGCAATTTGTGTTTTATTTAATCCTGCATCAATACATTGTTTAATATATTCAATAGACGCTTTTAATTTTCGAGAAGCTACCCCTTTAGGTCTGCCAATATGAATACCGGAGTTTCTTGCTCGAATTTGTCCCTCAATAGTCCTCTGGCTTATTAAATCACGTTCCATTTCAGCAAAAGCCGCTAAAATTGCAATCATCATTTTACCCATAGGCGAATTATCCAAAGACATATTTTGCTTAACAAAATAAACGTTTACCCCTTTTTTGATAAAAGTCTGGCAAGTATTCAATACATCTGAGGTTGACCTACCCAATCGAGATAATTCAGATACAATCAAAAGGTCGCCCTTTTGAGCTTTTTTAAGAATGATGTTAAGGTTGCGATACTTTGCCAATATTGTTCCGCTTATGCCATCATCAACAACTTCTTTGTTAATAGTAATTCCGTGCTTTTTAGCATAATCAACAACACCTACTTTTTGGCTCTCACAAGTCTGTTCGTCAGATGACACCCTATAATAAGCCCAGATTGTCATTTATATTCTCCTAAACATATTCTGCCGTCTTTTTTCAACTTTGTGTGTAGCATTTTTTTTAACATCTGTAATCTTTGATACAGGACATAAACCTTTTGTTGGTAATCATAATCATATCTATTACTGTCCATATAATCTTGTAACTCAATGACTATATCTATGAGTATTTTTTCATACCTTTTTGCATATAACTCCCAGTTCATTTATCTTCTCCGTCTGCATAAGTTTCTCCGCACCAAATTGTATAATTGCCCCAATCAGTTTTATGTATCTCGGCACAATACCCCTCTTTCCAAACCAGAAAATTATGACCTGTCAGAGCTGTAAGTTCTTCTAGTCTTGCAGGGTTAAGGTCGTTCCAAATCTCGGTTGCTGTTTTCATATCAACGCCTCTTGTTTGAAACGACACTGTAAAACCTTTTTTAGTTTTCTCTATAACGGTGTGCATTTATCTTCTCCTAATGCTCGGTCAATCTCTGCAATATCATCTGCAAATTGATTTTTTTGTTTTTCGCTAAAATTCAAATCGATACACAAAGCAAGCGTTCTCGCAAATATATCTCTATGTTTTTTCAGCAGTTCTTTGAGTTTGGTGTTTTCTTCTAATTTTGCTTGCCATTCCTCATAACTCGGCACTGGTGCAAGGACTTCTAAAATATTTTCCTCTTCAATTCCCTCAAAATACTGTCCACCTGTTCCGAGTTCATCACTCCATTCTGTGAGAAAACAACTATCTATTTCACCTGTTTTAAATTTTACATAATACCATCTAAAACCTTTTAACTGCCCCTTTTTCCATTGTTCTGTTAAATCAGTCATCTTGTTTTAACTCCTCATAAAATTTAATAGCTTTTTGCACATCTTTCCAATATGCCCATTTTTTAAGGTTTCCAGCGTAAAAAAAGGCTGGACAATAATCTTCTACATCAATACCATCATCAAACACATATACTATTATTTCTTTCTTTGTTGGTAATTCTTTTCTTTTGTGCCAAACTTTCATTTTCCACCTACCTTTATTAAAGATTTAGTCCAGTCATCAACAGGAGCAATGTCAAGGCAACGGCTTAATGGAGCTACATTATAGGGAGATGTTTTCCTCATAGCCCAGCATACTGTTCCCTCTTTTGCAGGAATATATGGCTTTCTTATAAACCAACGCCAATCTTTATTTTTATCCATAGCAACCCAACCATCTTTCATAAATGGTATAATGTCTTGTATGTTAATCATCTTCCTAACTCCTTAAAATCTTCCAACACCATTTTAATTTATCCAAGATACTCGGTATATTATAATGCCCCATATAGTTCCACTCTTCTTTTAATAGCTTTGTTTCAATCTTCGCTAAATGCAGACCACCATAACAATCCACCCAATATCCTGCCGCAATATCATATTGCAAATTATGCTCATCAACTAATACTATCGTGCATCTATCGGGCGCCATGTAATAACGCATTGTATTCATTTCCCTTGCTCCTTAACTTGATAACTCAACCCACAATCCTTATGCCACGCATTTTCAGCCAGCTTGCGACAATCCTGCAATATGTTCTTGTCAAATACCGTCAAACCATCATCAAGGTTAGTGCGTAAGTGATTGAATTTAAGCCGTCTGCGAGCCTCATCAAAGCTCATATTTTCAAACTTGACGGTGTATTTGAGGTCGGCGGTTGTTAGTCCTACATAGGTGGAATTTCCACCTCGTAATAAGTATCCATGCCAAGTCTTGCCCCTCTTTTTCATTTCTTCTTTCCAGCGGTAAAAATCCTCGTTCTCGGCTCGGATGTCATCAATATTAAAGTTTAGTTCTTTAGTCCTCATCTACCCCCATAAAGCCTCAATTATTGTTTTCATTTGCTCGTAAGTGCGGTTTTCAGCGAGTTTGCAACCCTCGCCATCTCTTATCTTACCGTTTTGGTAAAATATTAAACTTCCTGCCCAAAAATTCACTCTTATTGCGTTATCAAATTCTATATAATGCTCTTTACTCTTTACCCAATCGCAAAGCTCTTCCCAAGTAAGCTCCGGCTTGAACGCTAAATCTTCGTTATAATCGTGATAATCGCTCATTTATTCATCTCCTTTAGTTAATATTAAGGTGATGGGGTGCTCGTAGATGTGTTTTCAAGCACGATTGCCATATTGGTTATTTTGGCAACACCCCATCGGGGTTTAGGGAGGGTCAACGCGTTGCAATGTTTTGTTTGTCGAATTTGTCATTGTCGCTCCGCCTTATTTGCTTATTGTTGCGTTTGCTTATTCGGCGGCATCCCTAAAATTTATAATAATTTGACGGTTTCTGAAATTTGAGGTGAGCGACTACATAATAATTTAGGGTTGCAATAAAACAGGTTGAAACAAGTCGCTCGTTGAGGTGAGGGCGCGGGTTGATGTGGATTAACTTTATTGGTGTCCCTGTTAAATGTTGAAATACCCGCCCCCTCATTGGTTAAAACGGTATCTCATCATCCAAGGGCGGACGGCTTTCTACCGGTGGCGGTGTTACCGGAGCGGCAGCTTTGGTGATAATCTCTTCCTTGTGCTTTTCGGCGGCGTGTTCTTTGACTTCTTCACGCACAATCGAGTGATAAGCGGCTCGCAGGGCTTCGGCTAATATCAGTAAATGCTCTTTGCTGATAGTATTGAGCCAAGCGGTTTGATATTCGCCGTCCTTGTTTTTGGAAGATGAGCCGATGCCGATTTTGAGGTATTTGTTGCCGGCATTGCTCAAAGCTGATTCGGCGGTGATAACATAAGGGAAATAACCTTGAGTTTTGATTTTCATTTGTTTTGCTCCTATTGTTTGATTAAGGTGATTAGTTCTTGCTTTTTGGCTTCCATAAGGTGATTAACCCGATTGGTGAGCATTAAGGCGATTATCTTTTGCCAATTGTCGCTTTCAAAATCGTTGGCGATTAAGTTATTGAGTTCGTCACGGACGGCAACAGCGCAACATTTTTTGACCATACCGCCGATGGCTTTCATATCGACTTGGACGGTTTGAGGCACGCCAAAAGAGCCGGTTTTGCGGATAGAGGGCAAAACCTCGTTATAAACCCAATCGGCAAAGGCTTGTGCCTGTGGTTTGTTAGAGCGGAAAATTAAGCGGTATAAATTTGGCTCATTGATAAAGGTTGTTTCTTGCTCTCTGCCTAAATTGTCGGTGAGGTAAATTTTACTTACCCCATCTTTTTTCGATAAAGCCATTGAGCTATTTTTTAAGCCAAGAACTTTACAGGCATCATTTAGGCAAAACCAAGGCTCGCCGTTGATGTTTTGAGTTCTAACTGCGTTGTTGTTAAAATTGTAAGTTGTGATTGAATTTGTCATATCTATGTCCTTTGTTTCATTATCCCTCAAACCGTGAGGTGTCGGGAGCTGAAACCCAGGACATAGTCTGGTCTGCTTATTCAATATATTCGCAAGACTCCCGACAAAATCGTACGTAAAAAAATCCGCTAAATCTATCGGGGCGGTCTTTCCGCTATGCCTAGAGGTTTCAACTCTGCCCTCGATTCTATTTAATTGTTTTGAAGTTGTCAAGTGCTTTTTCATATTTTTTTATCCTTGCGGTGATGGAATGTAACAGCCGATTTTTGCCCCAAAAGCGAGTAAATCCTCAATATAGCCGGTTACTTCGTCTTTGTGTGCTTTGGTAAAACATAGGCGCTTGGGGACTTTAACGTCGCCTTTTTTAGTCGGCACAATGTCAAAATAGAACATCTGCCGCATAAAGTAGTCAAACTGTTCATCGGTTAGGGTTTTGACCTCGTAACCGCAGTCTAGCAAGCCTTGTTTAAGGTAGGGATAAACCACCCCGTAGATATAAGCCTGCTGGCGGCGTGATACGCTGTCTTTTATCTCTTTAACCTCGATGTCAAAAGGCTTGAATTTACCATTGTTAAACTGGTGAGTTTGGGCTTGCGTCCAGCGTGTCCAGTCGGTGAGGTTGAGAATTGCGGTTTTAGTCATTGGTTGCCACCCCAAAAAACTTGGCAAAAGTTTGTGCGCCATATTGTCCTTTTGTCAGCTTTATCAGCTCAGCGATTTTGTATTTTGCCTTGGTTTTGGCTAATCCGCTGACAAAGTGCTTTGTTCCTGCCTCACAAGCTCCGGTTATTACGCGATACATTTGGATTGCCTGAGCTTTGGTAACCACGGAATCAAGTGTCAAATCCTTATAAGCCGAAGTGTCGCGGTTAGAGATTTTATAAATCAAATCAGCTTTGGCTTGTTTGATGGTATCGCCATGACTAAAATTCTCGCCGTCGGTAACCACATATTGAATTTTTGAGCCGACTTTAACTTTGAAAGCATTTTTTAACTGGCGGATAACCTCGCAGAAGATGCCGTCAAAAACGCGATATTTGCCGTTTTGCCACGATAATTTTAATTCAACGGATAACTTCCATTGTTTTTCAAAGTTTGGCGGGGTCGGTCTGACTTTTTTCTTTGCCGCGGCTTTGTTTTTAATCTGCGTGCCACTCAAATAAAGAGAGCCGCCGACAGTTAAGTTATCCGGTAATGAGGCTATCTGCGTGCCCGCCAAATCGAGAGAGCCGCCGACAGTTAAGTTATCCGGTAATGAGGCTATCTGCGTGCCCGCCAAATCGAGATAGCCGCCGACAGTTAAGTTATCCGGTAATGAGGCTATCTGCGTGCCCGCCAAATCGAGAGAGCCGCCGACAGTTAAGTTATCCGGTAATGAGGTTATCTGCGCGCCTCTCAAATAGAGATAGCCGCCGACAGTTAAGTTATCCGGTAATGAGGCTATCTGCGTGCCTCTCAAATAGAGAGAGCCGCCGACAGTTAAGTTATCCGGTAATGAGGTTATCTGTGTGCCCTCCAAATCGAGAGAGCCGGGGATTGCCTCTTTGCCTTGAGCTTGGGCGGTTGTTAATTCTAATTTATCTTTTAAATCTATCAATTTCATTTTAGTTAATCCTTTAAGGTGGGGGTTTGGCTATTTGGAGTGAGTGTTGTCGGAGATTAAGCCGCGCCCCCGTTGGTTAATATTTAATCTCGTCATCAATCGAGGTTACGCGGTCAAACTCTTTGCTCATTTTCTCATACCATCCGGCAACGCCTTTGTCGTGAAGTTCTTTGTAAAGGGCATTAATGGCATCTTTATAGCTTTTGGCGGCGTTACGATAGGTTTCCGGTGTTTGCGACTTTAGCCACTGCATAGCATTGTCAAAACGCTCTTTTAACGGCTTTTGAGGGGTTGGCTCGGTATATTCCTTGCCCTCATCAATCGCCTGACGGATTGCTTTTGTGGTAGCCTTTTTTTGAGCAACGGCATCCTTTTTGAAATCGGAATCATCTTTGCTTTTTTTATCTTTTTTAGTGGTAAATACGACTTTACCTTTGCTGTCTGCAATCACTAAATCGGCTATTTTTCCATTTGTGTCGTAGCTAATTTCTGCAACACTAAACCTTTCATACGGATTTTCTAAAAGCCAAATTTTTTTACCGTTTCTCAAAATGAGTTTTCCATCCTGTCCTACGG
>JAEIGA010001780.1_pt1 | contig 34162 bp, 65 predicted proteins | sample 9270691 | NCBI WGS metagenome assembly JAEIGA01 (sample SAMN17057246, study PRJNA624740) | gut metagenome | biome: biome; isolation source: fecal sample | host: Bos grunniens | place: China: Xizang | collected 2019 | reverse complement strand
CTATTAAGAACCAAAATTTTAAGGCCCGCTCGGGGAGCGGGTTTGCTGAAAATACGCGGGTTTGCGGTCTTATAGTTGCATATGTTACCTTATGGTTGCACGTCACGTTATACGTCAAAAATTTTCCCGTTGTACGACACGTCATTTTTACGGATCATATCAAATTTACCGCTTTTAACATTATGTCAACCGATATATGAGTATATATATCCGTCACGGATTTTGGCTTGTGGCCAACGATTGCCTTGATAATTCGATCGTCAACACCCGCCTCGGCCATGAGGGATATAAACGTGTGCCTCGTGTCATGTATGACATGATCGGGCAATAACTCTTTGAAATATGTGTTAAACGAGGAACGCGCGGGCACGCTTATAATCGGTAGTAGGGACAACACCTTATCGGATAACGGAACATTACGCACACCTGCCCGCGTCTTTGCCTGCTTTATTTCGATATAATTGTCGTGGCAATCCTCGGGGTGCAGGTTTTTCAATTCCGAAAAGCGTAAACCCGTGTAGATATACACCAAGATTACACGGGCGTACTCGTTCTCGTCTTTCAATTCCCACAACCTGTTTATATCTGCTTTATCGATAACCGCACGGGGTTTTTGCTTGTTGCTCGGTTTATCGGGTAACATTATTGATTTGTTTATGTTCAACGCAGATATTGGCAACAATTCACGCTTGACCGCGTAGTCAATCAACATACCAATCAAACTAACGACAAGGCCAAATGCGTATTTGTTAACGTCGAGATCATCGTAAAATCGTTGTATAACGTTGCGGTTGAGATCGCGCACGCGGAGATCGTAAAGCGGTTCAAGATGCGCATATGTCGAGGCATAACCCTTTAACGTGCTATCGGCTTTTTGTGACTCACGCGCGGCGTACCATTCGGTATATAACTCGGCTACTGTTTTATTGCTTATTATGTAAGGATCATCGTTATATACCTTTAACGCCCGCTCGGCCTCACGTTTCGTTCTATGATATGAGATATATTGCAATTTGGGCCGCCCGTCCTCTTTCCAACCAATAACCTTGCGGATCGCGTAGGGTTTGCGGCGGTTGCCCGTTAACTTTACAATGGTCCCTTGCCCGTTTGCTCGTTTCATTCGTTACCCTCCCCGTACATATAATCAATGGTCACGCCGTATAACCGCGCGAGTTTTGCCAATGTCACGATATCGGGCAATGATAAACCCTGTTCCCATGACCCGACGGCGTTTTCACTTTTACCGCAATACTTAGCAATATCAAGTTGTGTCTTTCCTGCATTAGTACGCAGGCGTTTCAAATTGGCCCGTATTACTTCTCTTAACTCCTCGTCTGTTCGCATAGCGCAACCCTCCTTTTCATATGGCCAAATAATGGCCCTGCTGATTTTTGTTATGTGATTATAACATAAAATTGGTTGGTTGCCCTAAAATTTTGGGGCAAATTATTAAAAATGTATTGACACCCCTAAAATTTAGGAGTATATTGACAGCATAGCACCCCGACAATTTAGGGGTTGGGTTGATGATAAGGAGGATTTGAACATGAAATTTTACTACAACGATCAGTTAATCAGAACATCCAAGAACCACGAGTACACACACGCCGTTATCGTTATTGATGAAAACGGCAAGATCGGTTGCATAGGTTGCCGCAGATCATTGCAGGAGGCCGAGGCATTAAAGCAGGGCGAGATTAACGGATACAGAAACGGTATTGATAACTGTAATAAGGCGATCAAGGCATTGCAGGAGGGCAAAAGTGGATACTATGTACGCGACCGCCGTAAGGATTGGTTTATAAAGTTTGAAGATGGCAGGACGCCCGCGTATTACGAGGAAATAATCGACGCAAAGCGTCGCACGATCAAGAACATCGAGGACACATGGCAGGTTGTAGAACTCGAGGCAAGGTAGCAGAGGTTAGCGGCGGGGGCAACCCCGCCGAGATAAGGAGGATTTTATGATGATGACTATCAGAGATAAGAACGATTTGAGGATTGCATACTACATGGTACATACAATGGCCGACACTATTGCGAAAGCAACCAATATGGACTTGGCCGCCGTTGAGGGCATGGTCCGCGCTTGCGATACGATCAAGGAGATAAAGCGCGAAATCCGCACGTACAACCACGAGCAGGATGCCAAACCCGCGCACACGATTGTCAAGGACTATGGCATGGACGGATATATTGAGTTATACGAGTTGCCCGACGTGTCCGACCCCGAGGCGTATTTTGACGAGAACGAGCGCCTTTTGTATCGTCCCTCACAGTACGATTGTACGGGGCAGGTGTTCACGGCATGGCACAAGATTATCAAGCGCCGCGGCCGCAACATGGTATATCACCGCGTAGCGATTGACGTGTAAGGAGGTAAGGGCATGAAAGTCAAGGAGTTTATGAAAAAGGTAAATGTCGGCCGCATGGACATACCCGTATTTTTACGGGAGGGTGCACTTGGTGAAATGCGCAAGGCATGGGGTCCCGACTTCTCGGACGGGTATTACAAAGAAATGGACCGCACGGTCGTATCGTTTGATTTGAAGTCGGACGGGATCACAGTTTTTTACAAATAGCAGGCACAGGGCGGCGGGTCCCTATAAACCCGCCAAGGGTTTTGATGAATAAGGAGGACAAGGAAATGGCAAAAAAGCAGAATTATTACTATGTGTTGGTTATGACAAACGGCGGCCCTGTATTCGTAACATCCGTCGATCACGCGGACAAGGTTGCGCATTGGGATGCAGACAAGGCACCCAAGGAATTGGGCATGTACATGTCCGAGGATTTGGCACTTGGCCTCGGATGCAACGGGTACAACGCGTTTGCAATCCGCTCAAAATGGGAGATCGAAAACCAACCGTACAGGTACGACAAGGGCGGTTTTGAATGGGTAAGTAAGGAGGCGCAGGCATGAACGAGGAAAACAAGAAAACGACACCATGCGACGAACCCGACGACAACGGGAGTTACCATTGCCCGTATGCGGACACATACACGGGTTACGCTGACGAGATTTGCCGCGTTTGTTGCGGCGTGGGGGTGGACGAATGACAAAATATTATAAAGAGATTTGCGGGGCAACCGCATCGATCAAGATACATCGGGACGGGACAGCAACATTGACGACGTGCGCGGGAGGCGTACGTCGCAGGTCCAAACATAAGAACGAACGCGCCGCATACATGGCATGGCGCAGGTATTGCAGGTAAGGAGGCGCAACATGGATAAGATGACCGCGCAGGAGTTTAAAAAGGTCGCAACGGACATAGGATTGGATTTTGACATATACGGTTACGAGGGCATATTGAACGAGTTATCCATATACGCAAGGGCGTACTCGTTCGAGGAGTTGGCAAAGGGTCACAAGGCCTTGGCTGATCGGGCAATGAAAATCACGGACGGGATATTTAGGGCACTTGATAACCGAGGATATTACGACGAAAAGGAGGACGAATGACATGGATTTTATCTATATACAGGTTGCCATTATGGCCAAGGGTAACAAGACGGTTAGGGCGTATTCTGAGAGCGACATACACCGTTACGCAATAGCAGGGTATCAAATTGTTGAGTACGATACCGAGTGGATTTAGCGTCATTGCCAAATATGGCCGATAGGTATATATTTTTTACCATTACACCCCTAAATTATAGGGGTCGGGAAAGGAGGACAACGGAATGGAGGTCGGATTAAAGATTGGCAAATACCTAAAAGACCGAGGCATAAAACAGGCGTTCCTTGTTGAAAAAACGGGATTGACCGCCAATTCGGTATCGGACATTTGCACAGGATCACGCAAGATCATCGATTGCATGGACTATTACAGGATTTGCCGCGCATTAGGCGTAACAATGGAAACCTTTATCGATGATGCAGATTTGGAGGGTTAATGATGAAACGTATCACGATCAAAGAGGCGGCCCGCATGTTGGAGATTGGCGAACAAGGTGTGCGGATGATGATACAGAACGGATGCATACACGGCGCGACATGCTACGGCCCGAAACACAAACGGACCTATTACATCACAGACGAGCAGGTTATCAATCACATGAAAGGGGTGGAAACGTAATGAAAGTAAGCAGGGGATATTTAGCAGGGGTTGCAATGATTGTTCTAGGCGCCGCGTCGCTTGCGGACCATATAACGGACGGCGTTGACGCGTTCCCGATATCGGCGGTTGTTTTAGGACTCGGGATCGCATTAGTGGCAAGGAGTTATTTGAAATGAACGAACCGTTTGTCAACAAGGAACTAATGAACAAGGTCCTTGAAATACGCGAGAGAACGCTTGACGACGAATTGTTTTCGGAAACCGTACATATAACGGACCTGTATTACAAAACACTCAACTACACCGAGGACGAGTTGATTATGTGCGTAATAGCCGCATTACAGATTTGTCCCGACAAGGTTTATCAAGTGCTCGCATACGACAGGGCAGAACTATTACGAAAGGGGAAACACAACAATGGACGAGATAATGGAAATGATTAAAAGCCGCAGGGCGGTACAAATGGGAAACATGACGGAGGATAAGGCACGTTTTGGCGACCCGTTCCTTGGTCAGTTTATGAGGGGCCGCGTTGCCGTCGAGGAAAACGATATCGAATGGCTAGACAAGATCATTGCGGCATTTGAGAAGTTATGAACACGATCACGGGTTGTTGCAAAGGATGTAAGGATAGGCACCCCGCTTGCCACGATACATGCGAGAAGTACATAAAGGTGCGTGACGAGTGGTTGGAAAAGAAAAGCGTAATAACAAAGGCCAAGGCCGAACCGCTATACCTTTACAAAATTCAATCAATCCGAGATCAAAAAGCAAAAAAAGATAAAAGGAGTTTAAAGAAATGAACATTTACGAGTCTATATGCGCGGTTATGGCAGACGTCGGCGCGATCGGTAAAAACACCAAGAACACCCAACAAGGGTTTATGTTCCGCGGGATCGATGCCGTTATGAACGCCCTGCAACCCGCCATGTTGAAAAACCACATTTTTGTCGTTCCCGAGGTATTGGACCAAACACGCGAGGAGCGGCAGACCGCAAAAGGCGGCACCTTGTTATACAGCATATTGCGCATGAAATACACCTTTTATGCCGAGGACGGGTCGAGTGTATCGGCGGTTGTGATCGGTGAGGGTATGGATAGCGGCGACAAGGCAAGCAACAAGGCAATGTCAATAGCGTTCAAGTACGCATGTTTCCAAGTATTTTGCATACCGACCGAGGAAATGAAAGACCCCGACGCAGAATGTCACACGGTCGTCATGTCACCCAAAAAAGAAAAGGTGCAGGATATTGCGGAGTCAAAAATCAGCGATACAAAGGTCAAAAGCATAATCAGCAAGTGCGAGCAGGACGGGATCAACCCCGCATTGGTTTGCGACAAAATGCACGTCAAGGATTTGAGCGAGTTAACAGAAAAGCAATACGCATGGGTTGCCCATAATTGGACTAAGGAGTTTGTAAATGGAGTGCAGGGCCAAGATTAAACTTGTAACCCCGACGATCGGGGGCGGTGCGGATATTGTATTGCATGTCGAGGGCGACCCCTCAGCGGTCAATGATTTGTCCGACAAGGATTTGCGCCTTGCATTGACGCAATGGCGTGAACGCAGATCAAAGGACGCAAACGCGTATTTTCATGTTTTGGCCGACAAACTTGCGGATGCACGCAGAATGTCCAAGCCAAAAATGAAAAACTACCTCTTATATCACTACGGCCAATGGAGCAGGGACAAGGACGGGAATTTGGTTTGCATTAAGACCAACGCCGACGAGGAGGAGTTAATAGCACGGTCCGACCTGCATTGTTGGTACATGAAAGACGCACCCGACGGCACACCAATGTATGTATTGCTTGAACATTCAAGGTTTTTCGATACAAGGGAAATGTCAATCCTCATTGACGGCGTTGTTGCCGAGTGTAAGGAGCAAGGGATTGAAACAATGACACCCGCGGAGATCGACGAGTTAAAGAAAAGGTGGGGGATTGATGAATAGCATACTACAAACAAAAAAAGAGTGTTTTATGTGCCGCACAACAAACGACCTGCACGAGCATCACATATTCGGCGCCGCAAAAAATCGTAAGTGGTCCGAAAAATACGGGTTAAAGATTTGGCTTTGTGCCAAACATCACAATATGTCGGACGAGGGCGTACATTTCAACAAGGCCCTTGACCTGCATATAAAACAGATCGCGCAACGTGAGTTTGAGGACACATACGGACACGAGGAGTTTATGCGAATATTCGGCAGAAATTACCTGTAACGAATATAGGGTTGAAACACCTGCCTTAAAAGGGCGAAAAAAGCAAAAAACATCATGCCAAGGTTAATTGTATCACGACAATACCAAAAGCCATGATTTGCCCCCTTAACGGGGGCAGAAAGGAGTATTTATGAACGACATATTTGATTTAGTCGGTGAGTATAGAGAGTTATACGAAATGTTAACGGACGCAGACGAGTCCGAGGAGCAGGTTATCAATGACACTATCGAGGGCGTTATCGGTGAGATCGAGATAAAGGCCGCGGGCCTTGTGGGAATAATGAACCGCCTTGATATGGAAATTGACGCTTGCGAAAAGCACAAAAAGGAATGGGACAACCGTTTGAGAGTCAGAAAAAACGCAAAGGAGCGTATCAAAGCGAGGATCATACAGGCCATGCAGGAAATGGGCACGACCGAACTTGCCGCAGGTGACGTTAAATTCAAGTTGCAGAACGCAGGAGGTCAGTTGCCGCTCATTATCGACGAGGGCGCAACGGTTCCCGAGAAGTATACCAAGATCACGATTGAGAACGACAACGCGCTTATACGCAAGGCACTCGAGAACGGCGAGCAATTAGATTTTGCAAGGTTTGGGGAACGTTCAAAGGTCCTCAAAATCAAATAAGGGGGTGCAATATGGGAAGTTTGAGAAAAGTTACGGACCTTGTGTACGTCATATTACGGGATAACAAGGATGCACGCGACAGCGACGATGTTCTGTATTGCAAGGTTCTCGAACATTACGGCCAAAAACTCGGTGTTGATTTTAACAGGGTATCGACAATCAGTTTTTTTAGAAACGCAAGACGGTACAGGATACCGAGCATTGAAACCGTGGGCAGGTGTAGGCGCAAGATGCAGGAGGAATATATTACCCTCCGCGGTAGCGACAGGGCCGAACGCAAGCGGCGGGATCGCGAAAAAGAGTTTGTTGATTATGCAAGGAGGGTTTAAGGAATGGCAGAACGCAGGATGTTCGCAAAATCGATAGTTATGTCGGATGCGTTCCTTGATATGCCGTTATCAGCAAGATGCTTGTATTTTACCCTTGGGATGTTGGCCGACGACGACGGGTTCGTCGGCAACCCCAAGTCGATAATGAGGCAATGCGGAGCCAATGAGGATGATATGTCGGTCCTCCTGCAAAAACGTTATATCCTCGGTTTTCCGTCGGGAGTCATAGTTATAAAACATTGGCGCATGAATAACTATTTACGCGAGGATCGCGCAAGAAAAACAACATATATCGAGGAAAAGGACACATTGATAATCGACGAAAAGGGCGCATATACGGAAAAAGACAAGACACGGTCGGCAAGTGGTTGGCAAGTGACAGGCAATTGCCCGTCAAATGACCGTCAACATCCAACCCAGTATAGTATAGGTAAGTATAGTATAGATAATAATATATTGTCGGACGAGTCCGACGATGTACCCGTGTCTTATACCGACGATATCAAACAGATCGTTGATTATCTGAATACCAAACTCGGTACGCATTACACATTACGTGGTAAATCCAACATTAAGTTGATACGAGCACGCTTACAGGAGGGTCACACGGTTGATGATTTTAAAACCGTGATCGACAAGAAGTTTGCGGAATGGGGGAACGATCCCAAAATGTCAAAGTATTTACGCCCCGAAACATTGTTTTGCGGTGGGCACTTTGAAAGTTATCTCAATGAGGTTGAAACAAAACCCGCTCCTGCATCATCAACCACGATGCAGAAAATACACAACTTTAACGAGCGTGATTATGATTTTGACGAGTTAGAACGCATAGCAAAGGGGGAGTGAGCATGACATTTATTGAAAGCATGATTTATGAGCGACAGAAAAGGCATTGGAACCGCCAACGGGTGGCCGACAAGATCGGGGTACATGTAAATACGATTAGTCGGTGGGAAAATGGGGCAGATATTCCGCTATCAATGGCCATGAAATGGGCCGAGGTATTCGGTGCGGAGTTGACCTTGTATATGGCGGTAAAAAGCCATGTCGGATAACGAATTGACGTGGGCATTGCAAAACGCAACGCCGCAAAAACCAATAAAACATGAACTCGGAGGCGACTTTTATTACAAGTGCCATTGGGTATCATGCGGGGCAGACATAAAAAAGTGGTTCGATTATTGCCCTATATGCGGGCAAAAGATAGATTGGAGCGACGATGAAAAATAAAATCATGCGAATAATAACAATATTAACAGCGGTTATATTAACCGCTCGGATCGGGACCGTGCAATATAACGGTCATAAAGAAACTTGGTACAACAAGCCAATGGGTAAGGTGATACAGCGAGCACAGGATGCGGGTATACCATGCGAGTATTGGGAACGTGAGGACGGTTGCAAAATGTTCGGCCCGTGGGTGATTGTAGCGGCGCACCCGTCGGTCACTAGGTACACATTTATCGAAACATCCCGAGGTTTGGGCATTGTACTTGACAGGCATTGCGTTAATGCCCCCAACCTGTACGATTTGGCGGTTACGTGGTAAAGGAGGGCGACATGAAACACACGATTGGCGATTTGCACCAAATGCAAAGCCTGCCCCTCAAATACAAGATCATAATGACGCAACAACGTATCAAAGGTTGGTATGAGCATTGGGACGGTAACGTTTATGTGTCGTTCTCGGGAGGTAAGGACAGCACCGTACTTGTGGATATTGTAACCAAAATGGGTTATACGGATATACCGCTTGTGTTTGTTGATACGGGCCTTGAATATCCCGAAATACGCGAATTTGTAGGGGGGGGGTACGGCGATCGGGTTGTTTGGTTGCGCCCCAAGTTGAATTTTAAACAGGTTATCGAGCAATACGGTTATCCGTTTATCAGCAAAGAGGTATCGGGATCGATAGCGGAATTGCAAACATGGATAAACAAACATACCGATGCGAACAGCGACAAACCAAGGGTTGAGCAGATACGCGAACAGATCATGGCAGGAGATATTGAGATTGACAATGTCCCTGTTCGGATGTGTTACCTGCTCGGAATGTATGACAAACACAACAAAAAGAAAATCGAGGTTAGTAAAGAGGACAGGTCCGTTTTTTGTAAGGAAAAGTGGAAATTTCTCATAGATGCGGATTTTTTCAAGGTGAGCAACCAATGTTGCAACATTATGAAAAAAGGGCCTATAAAACGCTACAACAAAGAAACGGGACGTTACGGGATCACCGCACAAATGGCCTCGGAAAGTCAATTAAGGACTACACAATGGTTAAAAAACGGTTGTAACGGGTTTGAAATGAAAAACCCGTTGTCCAATCCGATGAGTTTTTGGACCGAGCAGGACGTTTTACTTTATATCAAACAATTTAATTTGCCGATATGTAGCGTTTACGGGGATGTTATCGAGGATTTGGAGGGAACCGAGGAAGTCGAGGGACAAATGACCATGTCCGATATTGACGGTTGGGAAGATCAAGGAATGTTCGACGCAAAAAGGCCCCTGCTCAAAACGACAGGATGCAATCGGACAGGATGTATGTTTTGCGGATTTGGTTGCCACCTAGAAAAGGAGAGTCGGTTTGTGCGCATGAAAGAAACGCACCCTAAACAGTACGATTATATTATGCGGCCGTGGGATCAAGGCGGTTTGAACTATAAACAGGTCATTGATTGGATAAACGAGCACGGCAACGTAAACATACGGTATTAAAAAGGGGGCAGATTTGAAAGACAAGGACGGTTTTATAATCAAATGCATTTATAGCGATTGGCAGATCATAAACGACGATTGGGATCACGACGACGTATGTATGAACGAGCGGAGCGGACTTTTAAAACGCTGTTATGCCGACGAGTCGTGCCCATATTACAGACCCGAAAAGGAGGTACAAAATGGTTAAATTAACGCAAAGCCTAGAGCATTGGCTATTTGAAAACCACAAAGATATATTCGGTTTAATATTGTTTGGCCATATTGAGTTATTTACCGAGGAAATGGAAAAAGAGTATTTAAAATGGTGCGGTACCGACGAGGGCAAGCAATACCTCAAAGGTGGCAAATATTACGAGGAGGCATAATGAAAACCAAAGTAAAAACACAGAACGATATATGTAAAAGCGTTGTGATTGAGTGCACACCCATTGAGTGTTTGACATTGTTATTGGCTTTAAAGCATAGCATGAACGACGTTGATATACACCCGACCGATCAAGCAATTATGCGGGACATGATCGACGGGGAGTTGATATTCGAGAAAATTTAAAGGAGGTCGGGAGTATGAGTTTTGATTTGGCGGTGTTTTTCTTGTTTTTAGGCGGTTTAATGGCCTTGGCCTTTATCGGTATAGGCATAATTATCGGGAGGTTAAGCAAGGATGAGAATAATATTGTCGATAATGGGGGACATGGCAATGAGTGATTTATTGGAGATTTACAAGGACCTCATCAAGGAAAATCTTGCGGATGTATTGATTGTTTTGTTTACGTTTATCGCAGGGTTGGGCCTTGGCGGTGGAATAATGGCAATGGTATGCGATCAAGAACAGGAGGGGCAAGATGATGAAAAAGACGTACATACATGTTGATATGATACCCGATAAGATAAATTGGCGGGCGAGAAAAAAGAACAACGAGAAAATAGAGGGGTTAACGCTTGCAGAAAAAACAAGCCGTATCGAAAAATTGGCCCGTAAAATGGGCATAAAGATAGGGGGTTAACATGCAATACAGATTACCAACGGAAAAAAACAAGTATTATTTGCCAAAACACACATATTTAGCATGCATACATTACGCCCTGCAATACAGGGATTGGAGGGCATACCTCGACGCAGAACGGGACACGAGGGGCGCAATCCGATACGACAAGGACCGCGTGCAGACCTCAAACGATTATGACAGCACAAGTGCGACGGCAATACGCATGATCGAGATACAAAACAAGGTCGATATGATCGAGGAGTGCATAAAGGCCGTGTGTGACGAGGGAATGGTCAAATATCTGAGGTTGTCGGTGTGTTACGGGTTTACCATTTACCAATTACAGGAGCAGGGCATACCATGCGGCAAAAACTACATGACCAAGTTACGGCAACACTTTTATTATGAGTTAAGCAAAAGGATATAAGGAGGGCACAAAATGAAAACGATAGTATGCGACATATGCGGATGTGATATTAACGACCTACGGTTCAGACCCAATCATTTAAGGCATTACAAAGTAAAAGTTGGCGAGGTATTTACAAGTCACACATATTATTACGATATTTGCGATGCTTGCAAGGATAAAATCGTAAGAATGATTATTGAGGGAAAGGACAAAGGGGATAAGGAATGACAGAAAAAGGAACACCGTTTAAAATAATAGGTACTATGATTGTATGGATTAAAGATACTTTGACGGTAGTGTTTGAGCCACGGGAAAGTGAGGAGCAGACAGATGCGAAGCATAAAGAAGTTAGCCTTCCTTGATAGGTTTTACAAGAAGTTTTGTTGCGGTGCAAAAAATCATCCTAGTAGTTGGAAGAAAGAAAAACATATAAATCAAAAAGCAACAAGGAAAAGACTAAAGGATGATACAAAAAGGGCAGAAAGTGAGGAATGAATGAAACTGATAATTGAGATAGATGAAGAAGAATATTTGGAAATATGCAATGAACCATGTACGAAACTGGCGTATCGAGTTGCAAACGGCACACCTATACCCGACAATGCGACAAATGGGGATAGTGTAAAAAAAATGTTTTGTAAAGGTATTGTAAGGATAAGTTCAAGGAAAAATATATCAGTAGAGTTTAACAAAGATTGGTGGAACGCACCATATCAGAAAGGCGGTAAGAAATGAACAGACTAGAAATAAATCCTAACAACGAAAAATATTATTCCAAAGAGTTTATTCAAGGTTACAAGTGTGGAACAAAAAGTCAGTTTGATGCGGATGCGAAAGTGCTCGAACAGATAAGAGCCGAGATAGAGCAAAACGCATATCCGATAATACACGGAGTTAATAATCACGAAAAAGGCATGACATTATATGGAATATTGCAGATTATCGATAAGTACAGAGGAACGGGATCATAAGCGAGGGACTCACGGGACATAAATATGTGTTAATATGTTACCGAACGAGGTTCATAAAAACTCCTTATTACTCTTTATTATCATCATTTATAACCCTCTTAAACACGGGCCGCCGATCATGGCGGCCTTGTTTATTGGGTAAAAAGGCGGTGTTGCTACATGCCAAGAAAAGCGGCAGAAAAACCGAAAAATAAGGGCGGCAGACCGCGCATTGAGATTGACCAAGGGTTATTCGAGCGGTTATGTGAGTATCAATGCACCCTCGAGGAGATCGCAGGTATTTTAAAGTGCTCAGAGGATACGATCGAGCGTTGGTGCAAGCGCACATATGAGGAAAGTTTTGCGGAGGCATATAAAAAGCACTCGGCAAACGGCAAAATGTCTTTGCGTCGTATGCAATTTAAATTAGCCGAGAAGTCGGCCGCAATGGCAATATGGCTCGGTAAACAATACCTCGGTCAGCGTGACAAAGATATTGCCGATGCAATGGACAGGTCAAACGGAGTTTTGGAAAGCCTTTTAGAGTTACACAATGGCAAAGATAGCGTGGAGTGAAAAACAAAAGGAGTTAATACTTGCCCCGTACGATCATTGTATTGATTGGAACGAGGGGACACCGAGATCGGGAAAGACCACGGCGTCGATTGCAAGATTTACGGATCACCTTTTGACGACACGCGACACAAACCATTTAGTCACGGCATATAGTGCCGAGCAGGCGTACCGCCTTGTAATAGACGGTGACGGGTTCGGCCTCATACATAACTTTGCAGGATATGTAAAACCCTCACACGACGACGAGGGTGCGCACCTGCTCATAACCTTGCCCGAGTCACGATACGCAGATAAGCGTGTGCGTAAAGTGTATTGGAAAGGCGGCGGCAAGGCCGATAGCCATAAATCGATCACGGGTATGTCGCTCGGATCGGTTTATTTTTGTGAAATCAACCTCCTGCACCTTAATATGATACAGGAGTGCTTGCGACGTACATATGCGGCAAAGGATCGTTGGCATATTGCTGATTGTAACCCTCCCGCACCGCAGGACCCCGTTATCAAAGAGGTTTTGGAGATACAGGATTGTCGGTTCATGCATTGGACATGCTCCGATAACCCTATATTGACGCCCGACAGACTCGAGGAGATCAAGGCGGCGTGTTCAAAGTCACCGTTCTTGTGGAAACGTGATTGGCTCGGTGAGCGCGCGATCCCGCAGGGCGTCATATATTGGATGTTTGACACGTCCAAACATATATTGTCACGGATACCCGAGAACACCGCACTAATGGAAATGTATTTTGCAGGTGACGGCGGCGCGACAGACGCAACGTCGATCGGGTGTTATGTCGTAGCAATGACCGAGGGCAGGCAATATAAGTTGTTGCGTGTCGGTAATTGGCATTATGACGGCGGCACAATGGCCATGTCAGACCAAGCGCGGCATATATGCGGCGAGTTTATCCCTGCCATGCGTAAAAAGACAGGTATGCGGGAGTCCTGCATAATGATTGACCCCGCTTGTAAGGCATTACGCCTCGAGATAGACAAACTCGGATATACAACAACCAAGGCCGACAATAACGGCCATGATATCAAAGGATCGTCAAAAGGTATCAAGGTCGGCATTGAAATGGCGCAGAACAGCATAAACGACAACCGCGTATATTTGGTTGACGATGAACGTTACGGCGTTGAGCCGTTTATCAAAGAGGTTGGTTTGTATTGTGTCGATGATAACGGCAACCCCGTTGACGCATACAACCACGCAATGGATGAGTTTAGGTACGGGCATAACTACTTTGCCAAGTCGTACGGCCTTTGGAGTTAACAATGTTTGAAAGGTTAAAAAAGACAATGTCGGATGCAATGATGAGATCGGGAGCAAACACAAAACTCGGGAAAGAGTACAAAAGTATCTTTGACCTCGAGGATGTTCCTGCTTTTAATCAGTTTTATAACGTAGGGATATTCCCTTGGAAATTCCTTTATAGAGGTTTTTACAAGCCGTGGCACCTTATAGACGCCCCGACCATTGCCGACCCGAAACATCAGCGTAATTTATGTTACCTCAATATGTCCGCGGCTATATGCTCAGAGATCGCGGGCATGGTATGGACAGATCAATGCGATGTATCCGTATCCATGAAAGAACATGAGGGCGACGAGGACCCCCTTGACGCATTTGTCAAAAAGGTTTTGGCCGATAATAACTTTTACACAAAAATGGTCGAGTCAATCGAACAGGGCGCCGCACTCGGTGGACATGCAATCAAGGCATGGCACGAGGTAAAGCATGACCGCGAGGGCAACGAGATCGCAGGCACCGACAGAATACGCCTTGGTTTTGCTATGGCCGACCAATTCGTACCGACCGCATGGAATAACGCAGGCGTTGACGATGCAATATTCGTGACCCGTACCGCAAAGGGTGGATATTATTACACGCTCCTCGAGTGGCATTTTTGGGACGGCCTCACATACAAGATACGCAACGAGTTGTACCGCGCCGAAATGAAAAAGGACGGCGTCGGTGGCGATCAAGACATACTCGGGTTCAGATATCCCCTTGCAACGCTTTATCCTACGCTTGACGAGGAGATCACGATCGATACCGAGTATTCCTTGTTTACATATTTCCGTACACCCAAGGCAAACAATATCGATGATAACTCACCGCTCGGCATTTCCATGTACGCAAACGCAATGGATACCCTGCATGCGATCGATATTTGCTTTGATAGTTTTGTGCGTGAGTTTAGGCTCGGTAAAAAGCGTATTATCGTACCTGCCCGCATGATACGACAGGTTGTTGACCCCGTATCGGGTAAACCCGTGCGTTATTTTGACGCTACGGACGAAACATACGAGGCATTAAGCACAGACGACCCCGACAGTTTAAAGATACAGGATAACAGCGTATCCCTCCGTGTAGAGGAACACGTCGAGGCAATGAACGCCCTGCTCAATATCCTTTGCTTGCAGGTCGGACTTTCGTTTGGCACGTTCTCATTTGACGCCAAGGGCGGTTTAAAGACCGCAACTGAGGTTGTCAGCGAGAACAGCAAGACATACAAGACTATAAAAAATTTCCAAAATCAGATCGTACCCGCAATCAAGGATATCGTTAATGCGATCATCGAGGTTGCGTCGATGTACGAAATGACATATAACGGTATGTCCATAAAGGACCTCAAAAACAAAGGTTATGAGGTTAAAGTATCAATGGACGACGGGATCACGCAGGACCGACAGACCAACATAAACGAGGGCATAACCCTTGTTGGTGCGGGCCTTATGTCAAAGCACACATTCTTGACCGACCCCAAGTACGGGCAGAACATGACCGAGGAGGATGCGCAGGCCGAACTCGAACGGATCGCGTCGGAAAACACCGTCACAATGCCCGCCCTCGATGTGCGTGATTTTAACGGGATTGAATAATGGAGTATTTTTTCAGAGAAAACGCCGATTTAATGGGATTTATCGGTCAACTAATCGCAAACGATTATACGGTCACTATTCGGCCCGAGCGATTGGGTTATAGTGTGGAGGTACACAATGGCGCAAATGACGCCGAACGAAATACTTGCGATATCGGAACCGATCGAGGCCATATATCAGCGAACGATTGACGAACTGTTAATCAATATTGCTCGGCACTTTGAGATAAGCGGTTGGGAACGGACACGATATTGGGAAATCAAGAAGTTGTCCGAAATGGGCGCACTCACAAAAGAGTCCGCGGCCATAATAGCCAAAAACACGCAAATGGTACCCGCCGAGATCGAAAAGGCATTTATCGAGGTATCACAAAAGGCATGTTTGGATATTGACCCGCAATTAAGGGAGGCGGCGGCCAAGGGTATATTGCAGAACCCGAACACAACCCCGCAAACATCCGTTATGATGCGGACAATGGTACAAGCATACGTTGACCAAGCCGTTGACACCGCCAACATGGTTAATACAACGATGTTGGAGTCCACGCGGCAGGTGTACCTAAAAGGCGTCACAACGGCCGTAAACGAGGCCGTGTTGCAGGAGGCCAAGGAAACCCTAGAGGCGGGCGCGTTATCCGTTGTAACGGGCGTTGAAACACGTTCACGCGCTATTCGCAAAGCAATGAACGTAATGGCAAGCACAGGCATTACGGGATTTTACGATAAGGCGGGTCGTAGTTGGTCAGCGGACGCGTATGTTGCTATGGTTATAAGGACCACGGCACATAACACAGCAATACAATCGATCAAGACCCGTCAAATGGAGTTTGGCGGCGGTGATGTTTTCCAAGTATCAACGCACGCAGGTGCAAGGCCTTTATGTTTTCCGTACCAAGGCAGGTTTTTTAGTTGGTCGGGCAGGGGAGTCTTTACCGACGGGGCAGGACGTAAACACGAATACTTATATATCGAGGACTCATCGTACGGTGAACCCGCGGGCCTATTTGGTATAAATTGCGGGCATCATCCGATCCCGATGATAGAGGGATTTAGTTATCCGCAGGAGGGACCGACCGAAACCGAGGAGGAAAACGCCAAGGAATACGAGGAGTCACAACGCCAACGTCAATATGAGCGTGATATCCGCGCGGCAAAACGTGATTTGGAAATGGCAAAGGCGTCGGGTGATCCCGTTGCCATAAAGCAGGCCGAGCAAAAAGTTGCCCAAAAGCAAGCCAATATGAGGGCCTTTACCAAGGAAACAGGACGCCCGAGGAGATACGACCGCGAGGCAATAGGCGGGCAGGCGCTACCCGAGGGATTTACGGGTTGGAAACGCGAACAGCACAGCGACTTGCCGCTTGCGGCACCTGCTAAACCGTCACTCGACGGTATCAAGGGCATGGACGCCGCATCAAAACAGGCAATGGCCGATGCATTGGCCAAAAGCGGCAACGAGGACGTAATCAAATTATTCACACAGTTTGCGGACCGCCTCGAGGTTGCCGACGACAAATACAAAAAGACGGCAAACTTTTCACGAGCCGCGGGCGGCGTGAGGATGAACATAAAAGAGGTGGCAAAACAATCCGACTATGAATATCCTTGGGAAGTTGCTTTCCACGAATTTGGCCATATGATCGACTATTTGATTGGCAAGGACAACACGCCGAAATATCACGTTTACAAGTACCGTTCCCATATGGAAACAAACGGCGTAACCCTGCTCGACACGATAAAGTCGGATTTTCAAAACTTCAAAAAGAGTCTTGGTGTGTCCAAGGCGCAGGATGTTATACCAATTTTAAAGGCCGAAAACTTATCCAAGTATGCAAAAGGCAATATTAGTGATATACTTGAAAAATGCACCAATAAGAGTTACCCGCTTGGGATTGGCCACGGTGCAACGTATCACAAGCGCGAGGGCGCGACGGAAACCGAGTTTTTTGCCGAGGTTGTGGCGTCGGCCGTTACGAACCCCGAGAGTTATGCACAAATGGAGCGTATATTCCCGAACGCGGTTAATATGGTATGGGATATGGTAAGAGAGGTAATAACATGACAGAACTTGAACAGTTAAAATCCGAGTATATTGCAAAGTTTGGCGGGTACCCGTCGTTTTTGTTACGGGGAGCGTCGGAGGACTATGTCGTCGGCCAATTAAAAAAGGCCATACAATCGGGCAAAGAGATCGAGGCGCCCGACGATAGCGATTATTAAAGCAAAGCACCTTAACGGGTGCTTTTTTAGTGCACAAAAGGAGGTCACACAATGGATTGCAAACATGACATATCAATGTTGGTTGGAATTGCCGACGGCGTAATGTGCAAGGGATGCGGTAAGATATTTGACCATATACCCAAGCAGGACGAGGCAAAGGTTGTTGTCGATGAGAAACCCGAGGCACCCAAGAAAACCGCACGCAAACCCGCGGCAAAGAAAGGAGCGAAATAATGGACGGAATGATTATTGACCCCAAGGTAAAAGAGGCCGACGAGATCGCCGAGCAGATACACAGCGCAGGCCGTATTATGGAGCAGGCAATCACGATCGACGACGTTGCAAGCAAAAAGGCATTGCAGAACGCGGCCAAGGTTTTGATTGACACCGCTATGGCAAGATTTGACGAGTCAATCGGTACGTCTATCGCAGACGACGAGGACGAATAATATCATATAGCCAAATATCGGCATTACAAAACGGGCATCTGTAATTTTTTTACGGATATCCGTTTTTTATTGCATAAATTCGCATGTAACAGCGTAAAAGTACAATTCGCGCCACGGCTCGGCGCGTCAATAAAAGGAGGACGTTATGGCATTTTCAAGAAAATTTTTGGTAGACAATGGAGTACCCGAGGACAAGGTCGATGTTATCCTCGCAGAACGTAATCGCACTCTCGCTGACTATGTACCCAAATCGGACGTACAGGCGCAGATCGACAGCGCGATCGAAAAGGCGACAAAGGATGCAAAACCCGAACAGGTGGACGTCAAGACCTCACCCGAGTATTTGGAACTTTTAGGGCAGAACCAAAAGTTGACGGCATTTCAGACCGAGGACTTTGCGACGGTTAAAGCACCCTATAAGGACATTGTTTGGCAGAAACTTGACCACGCCGAAGATCACACACCGTATTCGGAACAGATTGCGGAATTGTCAAAGACAATGCCCGACCTGTTCGTAACACAGGAGGAACCGCCTAAACCCAATTTTGGCACAGCACCCAAGGGTGCGGCCCCGACAGGAAATGCAGGGCCGTCATTTGAGGACACATGGCGATATACCCCGCCAAAAAATTAACTAGGAGGAATTACACATGGCACCTTTAAACTATGCGGCACAGTATGGCCGTGAACTCGCAAACGCTTATCCTTATCTCTCATACTATGGCGACCTTTGGAACGCAGGAGAGTCACAGAGGTTTAAACCCCTGCAGGGTAAGACCGTTTACATCCCGTCAATGTCAACGACAGGCGCAAAGGCCGTAAACCGTGACGCAATCGACGGAAACTTTACAAGAAACTTTGACCTCGATTGGGAACCCAAGACGCTTTCAATGGACCGCGAGTGGGATACACTTATCGATCCTATGGATATGCTTGAAACCAACGAGGTTGCAACAATCGCAAACGTTACAAGAACATTCAACGAGTTACAGAAAGTACCCGAAATGGACGCATACATGTCCTCAAAACTCGCAGGATTTGCGGCTGATTTTGGCGGCGTTGTAACAACGACACCCGATGCGTCAAACATTCTCACACTTTGGGACAATGCACTCGCATACATGGCAGATCAGAGGGTTAACCGCGATCGCGTACGTTGCAAGGTTATACCTAATGTTTACAAACTCCTCAAAGAGGCAACGGGCATGACTCGTTTTATCGAGGTAACAGCAGGTATCAGAAACGTTGACCGTAACATCGCTAAACTCGACGGCGTTCTTATCGAGGAAGTACCTAGCGACATGATGAAAACGCTTTACGACTTCTCGGTTGGATTTGCGGTTGACGCAAGCGCGGCACAGATTAACATGCTGTTCTATGATAGCAGTGCAATCGCCGCACCTATTATATACGATACATCCATGATCAGTGCCCCGACAGCACAGTCAAAAGGTAAGTACCTCTATTATGAGCGTTACTACTATGATGTATTTGTTCTCAAGCAGAGAATGGCAGGCGTTTACGCACTCCTCGGTGCTACGCCCTCACTCGGATCACTCAACGTAACATCAGTTGCAGGCACAAAGGCAGGCGACTCGATAATCAACGTTGCAGGTAAGACCGTTGGCGCGGCAGGTACCAAGTTACAGTATGTAGCAAACGAAAATACGGCTGTTTCACTCACATACGGAGTTGCACCCGATGCAACAAAGGATTGGGTTGAGATAACCAAACTCCCGCTCACAGTTGAACAGTTAACAGGATCAAAGATCGTCACAGTTGCGCAGGTTAACAAGGAAACAGGCCTTGCGATCGCAGGCGGTCACGCAACGCAGGTTGTAGGGGCATAAGAGGAGCATAAACCATGGCGATTGTCAGTTTAGATTATTACACAAGTGAATATTTAGGCGAGGCGATCGCCGAGGGTGAGTTCCCGCGCCTTGAAATGCGGGCCGAGGACTTTGTACTCGGTTTAATCAACAAATCGGCCGAACAGGTGGCGTTGTTACCCGACGCCACCCAAACGGCCATAAAAAAGGCAATATGTGCACAGATTGAGTATTTAAATGAATACGGCACAGGCGTTGCGGTTTATGGCAAAGAGGCAGGCGGTGGCTTTACCGTTGGCAAGGTCAGCGTCAACAACGGTTCCGTAAGTGCAGGCGCCTCGGGGGCAAAAAGCATGATCGCACCCGCGGTTTATGTTTACCTCGAACGCACAGGGTTGTTAAACCCGAGTGTTAACACGGCGTCCGAACCTTGGTTGTGGGGGGGATATTTCTTATGAGTTTATCACCTATACCGTCAAGGATGTTGCATGATACCGTTACGTTTAAAGTCGTTGTGGGCATCGACCGCTACCAAAACAAGGTTTACGAGGAGTACACGGTTAACAATGTGCACCTGCAATCGTCAAACGACGTATACAAGCGTGCGAACGACACCGAGGTACAGTTAAAAGGATTGTTGTTTGTGGATGCGCGACGTAGCACACCGATTTTGGATTTATACGCCTTACAGGAGCAAAGTTTGCGCAACGGCGACACAATGCGGTGTGTTGTCTATGACGCAAGCGGCAAAGCAACGGGCGAGTATGCCGTATTGGTAGTTGATGATTTGCCCGATGTGCCTGCAAACAGGCGGCATCATTGGGAATTGTCGTTGGTATAAGAATATGTCCGTAATTGTCAAAACAGATAAGCAAAAATGGATTGGCGCGATAAATAAAGCGTCGGGCGTAGCGTTGTACGCCTTGGCCGAGCAGATGCTTGCGGATAGTGAGCAATTTGTTCCCAAGTTAACCGATAACTTGCGTGAGTCGGGCAAGGTTGTGCAGGGCGAGAGCGGCCGCATGTATTTAGTATGGGACACCGTATATGCGTTGTATCAATGGTTTGGTATAAGGGCAGACGGTTCGCACCCCGTACACAATTACACGACCGCAGGAACGGGCAAACAATGGGTTGAAACGGCAAAAGGGCAGAACATGGAAAAGTGGCACGATATTGCCCAAAAACAGTTTTCGGGAGCGCTTAAATGAGTTTTTATTCGGATTTAATCGATAATATCGCAGAAAAGGCCGAGGCCTTGGGGATTTACGCCGATATCGTTTACGGATCGGACCCGCCCTATAACGGTATATGCATGATACCGTCGTCGGTCGGCCCTGCTGATACGCACTTAAACAAAGGCATGGTTTACGACCTGCCTGTTTTGTTAAACGGCAAGCACGAAGATCAACAAACGTTGCTCAACGACTTGACCGCGATACATGCGGCACTCACAAGGCGCACCGATTATTCAGATATAAGCACGATGCAATGTCAAGTGATAGACATATCAACAACGGCATTGCCGTCGATCATAGGACGGGAGCAAAACAAGCAATGGATTTGTGGTTCGTCCTTTAATGTCAAATTTTATTGGCGCAAATAAAACGAAAGGAAATGAAAAACTATGAGCACAGCAATCGATGTTGCTAATTACGTTAAACCCGAGATCGTTCCCGTCTATAAGTACACAGCGGAAATTGATATTACGCCCAAGGGGCCGTCGAGAACATGGGCACCCCTTTGCGCGGGATTTAACAATATTAGCGAGGCAATGAACGAAACCATACAACAGTACTTCTTTTTGTGTGGTAATGGTCACGGTGTTAACTACGTAACAGGTATGGCACCGTCTATGACAATGTCGGGCGTGCGTGTAATTGGTGACGCCGCACAGGACTTTATGTTCAATTCAAAATACACCCTTATGTCCTCGCGTGATACGCATTTTAGGATCACAAGGACGGCAGAAAACGGCGACAAGCACATTATCAGCGCAAACGTAACGTTCTGCAATATGTCCGATATCAGCGGAGGAACAACGGACGGTTCTGCAATCTCGGTAGAAATGAGATTTAACGGCGCACCGTTCCTCGGTGACGCTTGGGCAGGTGCCGCCACGGCATACGTTGTATCACAGAGCCTTTTAAATGTTGACTCGTCATTCGTTGGCGACAGCGTTGACAGCGGTTCAGCATTTAGCGCAACCCTCACAGCAGACACAGGCTATACAATGGCAAGCGTTGTTATTTCAATGGGTGGCGTAGACGTTACAGCGGACGCATACAATGCGGTTACGGGTGAGGTATCAATCGCAAGCGTAACGGGCAATGTTACGATCACAGCAAGCGCGGCTATCAACACATACACAGTTACGCAGACACTTACCAATGTAACGAGCACATACGCAGGAACGTCGGCACAGTACGGCGACGCTATCAACGCAACACTTGCGGCAGACTCGGGATATACCATTGACAGCGTAACCGTTGAAATGGGCGGCGTTGACATTACGTCAAGCGCATATGACAGCACGGACGACACGGTATCAATCGACTCGGTAACGGGCAACGTTGTTATCACGGCGTCGGCATCATGATTTATAGCATTATCGGGGCACCTTGTAAGGGGTGCCCCTTTTAGTGCGGAAAGAGAGAGGAAACATGTATCAGATAAAAAGAAATCACTTAGTCGAGGAATTGCAGATCGAGGACAACGGTAAAATCCTCGAGTTAAAGGTCGACATAAACATCGACTCGATTTTGCATGCGTATACCCATGCGCAATATGCTATTGCAAAGGCGTCAAATGACGCCAAAGAGGCCGCAAATGATAACGACCTAGGGAAAGCCGAGCAGGCAATGGGCGACGCCGTTTTGGGCCTGTTTGAGGTCGTATTTGGGGCAGAACAGACCGAAAAGATTGTCAAGTTTTACGACAATAAATCCCTCGAAATGCTTGGGGACATTGCGCCGTTTATAACGGAGGTAGTTGCGCCCAAGGTAGCCGAGGCACAGCAGAAAATCGAGGAAAGATATAAACAGGTCAGAAAACGCGGCGGTAAATGAAACCGTATGACCTCCTGCCCTCAACGGTAGATTATGAGGGCGCAACGTATGACCTTGACTTGTCATATTCCGTATTTTTTGCCGTTGCGGATGTTTTAGCGGACGACCGCTTAATGAACGGGCAAAAACTCAAAATTGCCCTCGATATGTTCGTCACGCAAGATCACCCGATAAGTAACGGGTTGTTGTCGTCGATTTACGACCTGTTAAAAGACGACCGACCCAAATACGGCGGGCCGTCTTATATGGATATTACGCAGGATTGGCCGTATATATGTGCGGGATTTATGCAGGCGTACGGTATTGACCTATACCACGACAAGGACATGCACATATTACAATGGCAGGCGCTTTTACAGGGGTTGCCCAAGAACACAAAGTTAATGGATATAATCGGCATACGAGCAATGGAAATGCCCGAGCCGAACAAACATAACGCAAAGCAGATCGCGGAGTTATCGCGGTTAAAAGCACAATATGCACTTAAAGGATCACTAAAAGACTTTCAAACGGGTCTTGGTGGTCTTTTTGATTTATTAGAGGCACGCGCACAAGGAGCATAAACAATGGCAGACGTCGGCGTTGTTAAATATCAAGTTGAATTAGACGACAGCAATGTCGGAAAGCAAGCGGATAAAACCAACGACACCCTTGTGTCAAAGTTTGGCGGTGCGGCAAAAAAGGTCGGAGCGGCGGCCCTTGCGGCAAGTGCGGCGGTTGCGTCAGCGGCCACAGCGGCGGTTGTTGACCTCACAAAACAGGCCGTAGCAACCTACTCGGAGTTTGAGCAATTAGAGGGCGGCGCCAAGTTAATGTTTGGCGATGCGTACGATTATATTGCAGACAAGGCCGAGAACGCATACAAGACCGTGCAAATGTCGCAAAATGAGTATTTGGCACAGGTCAACGGACTTGCGACGGGTTTAAAAACGTCATTGGGCGGCAATGCGCAAGCGGCCGCAGAATTGGCCGATAAAGTTGTAACGGCCGAGGCTGATATAGTGGCGGCGACAGGTGCGTCACAAGAGGCCATACAAAATGCCTTTAACGGCATAATGAAAAGCAATTTTACAATGCTTGATAACCTGCAATTAGGCATAAACCCCACAAAAGAGGGTATGCAGGAGGTTATTGACAAGGTTAACGAGTGGAATAAAGCACAGGGCAACGCCACAAAATACCAAATGGGCAACCTTGCCGACATGCAAAGCGCACTCGTTGATTATGTCGCAATGCAGGGCATGGCAGGATATGCCGCAAATGAGGGCGCACAGACCATAACAGGATCACTTGCGGCCACAAAGGCGGCATGGGAAAACGTTTTGTCAGCGCTCGGCGAGGGTGATTTTGACAAGATCACAAATTCGATTGACGGTTTTGTTGAGTCATTAGGAAATGCCGCGGGTAATATCCTCCCGATTGTTGAAAATGCTTTAAAAGGCATTGCAACGCTTGTGGCAGAATTGGCGCCGCAGGTCGCGGAAAAATTGCCCGCAATGATAACCGACGCGTTGCCGTCTTTGTTGGACGCAGGCGCCGAGGCTATAAGGGCATTGGCCGAGGGCCTCATCGCCGCGGTTCCGTCGCTCATGCCAACCGTTCTCGAGATCATAATGGAATTGGGCCAAATGATAATCGAAATGGCCCCCGACATTATAAAATGTGGTATCGAACTATTGGGACAATTAGCGCTTGGCCTCGCACAGGCACTACCCGAACTCATACCCGCCGCGATCGATGCGGTATTTACCATTATCGATACACTTCTCGATAACATCGATTTGCTCATAGATGCGGCAATAGAACTCATAATGGCCTTGGCAACAGGCCTCATCGATGCACTCCCGATTTTGATCGAGAAAACGCCCGAGATAGTCATAAAATTGGTCGAGGGTATCATCAGAAACGCCCCGAAATTGCTTGAAGCGAGCACCGAGTTAATATTTATGCTCATAGAGGGCATTATCAAGGGTTGGGGCAAGATCATCGAGGTCGGCGGCCAATTAGTCGAAAAGGTTAAAAGCGGATTTTCCCAAAAGGTACAGGACGCCAAGAATTGGGGTCGTGATATCATTGATAATTTTATCAACGGTATCAAGGAAAAGTGGGAACACTTAAAATCGACCGTTGCAAACGTGGCGCAAACTGTTAAAGATTATCTCGGATTTTCGGAACCTAAATATGGGGCCTTGAGTGATTTTCATACATACGCACCCGACATGATGCAATTATATGCAAAGGGTATTGACGACAATATCGGCCTTGTTGAGGATAGCGTCACGGAAGTATCGAGAACGCTTGCGGGATCATTTACGGCAGACGTTGGGTACAACCTGCCCGACATAGCGGGTTATGCCGCGGACTTATCCGCAACCATGACCGCAAACGCAACAACCGAGATCATCGTACCTTTGAGCATAGACGGCCGCGAGATCGCAAGGGCGTCGGCTTGGTACATGAATGAGCAATTAGCGTGGGAGGCACGTTGATGATAACCAAACAGGATATTGACAACGCGACAATGCACATAAACGGCGTTAATATTGCCGATTATGGCGTATTGGTTGAAAAAATGAAAGTCGGGGCGATACAGACCGACAATACGGTATATCAAGGCGTTAACCGCACAAATTTTAACGTTTTAGATACCATACAATACATGCGCTCGATAACCATAAGCCTTTTTTATACGGCACCCACAAGGCGGGAGTTGGCACTCATAAAATCCAAGATCGACAACATGCTCAACGGCAAACTCGAGTTATGGTTGCCCGACGGGTTCTTTTATACCTCATATCTTGTGAGTGCAGGAGAGGAAAACATACTCGGAGTTGAGCGTAACAAGGTCATTGCCTTGTGTTCGTATCAATTCAAGGGCATACGACACGATAAATTGGAAACGGTCGAGTCAAACACCGTTATATGTAAATCAACGGTACCGCGTACGGATTGCAGGTTAACATGTACGGCGTCGCAGAACTACGAGGAATTACAGATTGACACCGTGACGATCAAGAACGTTACCGCAGGCGATGTTTTGGTGGTTGACGGCATAAACGGCCGTATTCTGCAAAACGGTGCGTTATGTGCGGGCAATATGTCGTTTATACATTTCCCGTACTTGGTACCCGAGCAAAACGTTTTAGAGTGCGACGAGGATTTGACGGTCGAGTATTACCCGACCTATTGAGGATAAAATGTTAACACTTTACCACAACGGGGAACAGCACCCCTTACAAGACACCGAGTATTATATTCGAGAATTGGCCGACGGCCTTGACGAGATCATTTTCACCTTGGACATTCACGACCCGATATACGCAATATTGGCCGAGGAGGAACAGATTGTTGACCGCGCAGGGCAGACGTACAAGGTTAAACAGATCGATGCAGGCGCACGCGACGCAAAGGTTGTGTGTCAACTTGATATCGATGATTGGCGGGCAACCTTAAATGTTGGCTATAACAGCGGGTCAAAAACGGTATCACAGCAATTAGACGCCGTACGGCCGACAGGTTGGACCATTAACGACAGGTCAAACATCAATATATCCCGCACGATCGAGGGAGATTTTACCCCGTACGATGTGTGTGTAAGGTGTACCGAGGTTTACAACGTATACATCCGTTGGAATAACAAAACCAAGGAGTGCACGATATACCCCAAGGCAAAAGCCGCACCCGTGGGCGCGTTCGCAACCCGTGAACTCAACTTAAAGGAGATCAATTACAAGGGTAAGTCGAACGACCTTATTACGAGGCTATATTGCTACGGTAAAGACGGTTTGACGCTCGAGGGCGCCACGATAGAGGGACAGCCTTACCCGTACCCTTATATTGATAACTTCACATATACCGACAAGATCATATGCGGCATATGGAAAGATGAACGGTACACGGTTGTCGAGGACCTATACGCCGACGCGGTAAAAAAACTCGAGATCATGTCAAAACCCGACAGGACGTACGAGTGCTCAATCGTTGATTTGCAGGCCACAAACCCCGAGTTATATAACAACCTTGATTTTTCGTTGTTTACAACGGCAACGCTGATTGACGACATAAAGGAAACGGCCGTCGATTATCAAGTTGTCGAGCGACACATATACCCGTATCATCCCGACAAAAACGAGGTTATATTTAACTCCGAACCGCTTAAAATCACGGCGTCGGTCGTTAATATCGTTGAGTCATTAGACAATCCGAGTAGTGTGTTTAATCAAATACAGGCGCAAAGGATTGCAACCGCAACGAATTGGTTAACGTCGGGCGATGGTTATGTCGTTGCTGTAAAAGGGCCAAACGGGGAATGGAAAGAAACCCTATACATGGATACCGATGATATTGCGACAGCCCAAAAAGTATTGCGTATCAACGAGAACGGGATCGGGTTTTCAACGCATGGCGTAAATGGCCCATATGCGAACGCTTGGACGATTGACGGGCAATTTGTGGCCGACTTTATTACAACGGGCACCTTGACCGCGAGTCTGATAAAAGCGGGCATATTAACGGACCTCAACGGCAAGTTTAGCCTCAATATGGAGGACGGCACCTTAAACATGCAGGACGGCACGTTCGAGGGAACCATAACAGGTTCAACCATAAGCGGCTCGACAATAACATCCGAGGCAACAGCGCCCGCAACAGGTAAGGTTGTTATAAGCGGTGGTCTGTTACACATATACAACGGCACAAGCGGATATTTTTATGTAACCGACTATTCTGACAGCGATTGTAATTTGGCGCTTGGTGGGTATAAATTTGCGGCGTATAACGGTAGCGTATATTACGGCGACTATGAAACAATCTATATCGGCAAAGCGGCCGCGGATGCGGGCGGTGCGTCGGATAGGTCACATAAGAAAAACATTGAAACCCTAGACAAAGACATGTCGCGGGCAATCATACGAAATTCACGCCCCGTATCGTTTGAATATATACCCGAAAAAGGATACCACAACGAACACGGCAGGAGGTTCGGACTCATTGCGCAGGAATTGCGCGAGGTTTTGGACCAATGCGGAGCGGGTGACGTTGAGTTAGAGTATGAGCGTTGGGACGGGGTGCACACGATCGAATACAAGGAATTGATTGCGCACCTTATCAATACTACGCAGGATTTATACAACGAGATCGACTCGTTAAAAACAGAGATAAACAAACTAAAGGAGGCCGTAAATGGTTAATCAGCAATTCTTTTTACCCATGATACCCGACAGCGCACCGATTGTTATAAACGTTGCACAGAACGATTATGACGCAAGCGGATATTTAGGCAGGTTAATTTTTAACCTTGTCAGCAATGGCACGGACTATGACATGGACGGCGCAACGGCCGTTTTCCAAGGTTTAAAACCCGACGGCACAAGTTTTGCGTATGATGCAAACATTGTCAGTGCGTCGGTTGTACGCGTTCCTTTAAAAATGCAAATGACAGCCGTGCGCGGTCGTGTTGTTTGCGAACTTGTTTTGACAAATTCGGACGGTCGTATCGGATCGTTTAATATTTGGCTCGAGGTACAGGAAAGCGCTTTATCGGGCGCAGGTGCCTCGGAAACGGATATCCCGTCGTTGGTATCACTTGCGGAGCAGGCGGCAGATCGGGCCGAGCAGGCGGCAAACAATGCCGAGGCATGGAGCGAGCACCCGCCTTATATCGGTATAAACGGCCATTGGTTTGTTTACGATACATTAACAGATACATATGTTGACTCGGGCGTCGATGCACGCGGTACCAACGGTAACAAGTGGTACACAGGAACCGCGGTCAGCGGTAAATCGAGCACGCCGACAGCATTTCCGACAGGCATTGCGCTTGCGTATGTTGGCGACCTTTACCTCAACATAACCGAGGGTGCAATATATCACAACACCGTCGAGGGTGACGCAACGCAGGCCCTTTGGGTTTATGATATGACGTTATCGGGTGGCGGCGGCGGTGCAACCGTCCTCACAGACTTAACGGACGTAAATATTACATCACCTGCAAACGGGCAGGTCCTTATGTGGGACCAAACCACGAGCAAGTGGATAAACACAACCATATCCACAGGATCAACCGTTGTATGGACTCAATTACAGAGTTCGACAGGCGCAACCAAAATTGCGGTCATAACCATTGACGGAGTAGATTACGACGTTTACGCACCTACGGGCGGCGGTGGCGGCGGTGCCTCATCACTCAGCCAATTATCCGACGTAAACTTGTCAACACCGACCGACGGGCAGGTCCTTATCTTTGACGGTGCGACAAGTAAGTGGGTTAACATGACGTATACGGGCGGGCACACGATGTTACCCGACCCGACACAAAACCCCGACGAGGACGACGTTGTAAACGTGGTCAGCGGTGCGACTGACACCAACGACAATGTGCCGTCACTTTACGGCCTTAAAGTATGGTCAAATTGCGACGCAATCATGCTTTTAGTCACGGTAACGCAGGACACCGACACGATCGGAGATTGGCAGGATAATTGGAAAGACGCAGGCGCGTCGCGCTCGGGTTGGTTATGGCATGAGGCATTACACGGCATTATCAGCAATAACAACATCGAGTTTAAAGAGGTTTTTGATATCTCAAACGAGCAGGTTATCAGTATAAGAGGGTTCCACCTCGACGACGATATTCAGCACAACGGAGTTGACGGCGGCGCGATCGCAATCAAACTCAACACACCGATATCAACGCCGACCGCCATATTAGGTATCAAACTCGTTAAACAGCGCACCAAGGTGGGAAACTTTACCGTTTTAACATAAAGGAGATAAAAAGCCATGATGATCGGAGCAGATTATTCAAATAGCGGTGGGGGTAGCGGTATTCAGAAAGTCGAAAGCGGAGATATACTCTGTTTAAGTGCCTCGGGTGGATCAACGGGGGAATTATCAACGTATGGCATTACCGCAGGAAAGTATAAATCAGCCGAATATGACGTATCGGGCGTTAGTAGTGTTACATTGTTATATGTATCAAACGGAGCATATAATGCGACGTATGGTGTTTTGGGGTATGAGGTTGATGGAACGGAAACACAGATAACTGACTATACAAATTCTGCGTGGAAAACAAAAACCGTTGACCTTACAGATGCAAGTACATTTAATATGTGGGGAAATGTTGTGAACAATACATCGGGCGCTCGCGGATTATACGGTTGGATGATATTCTCATAACGGAAAGGAGCAACCATGCTTTATATCAAGATTGGAAAACACAAATACCCGATTGAGTCGTTCCATGTGTTTATCACACAGCACGGCAACGACGCAATAAGGGTTATCGGTGACGCACCGTTGGCACCCAACGGTTTTATCATTGTTGACGATAACGACAATGTTATCGCAGACCGTACCGAGTACATACATTTTTACCGCGAGGATGATACCTGTAAAGAGTACACCAAGGTTGCGGAGGAGATCATACCCGTTGAGTGCATTGCCTCGGGTGATAGACCCGTAACACCGTACGACGTGTTATCAAGGCGCATATCCGCGGTTAATAACAAGGTTAATGATATAACCCCGTACACGGACAGCAAAACGGCATATATCGACGATACCGAGGTTTATTTCGATATCCCCAAGGAGGGCAATATATCCGTGTTCATGGTTGACGGTGAGGGGCAGAACGTACCGCACACCTTTGAGCAGGTAAACGGACAGATCAAAGTATCATTTGAAAAACGCGTGGCATTGGCAACGGTAACAATACAAATTCAGTAAAGGAGAGCAAAAGACATGAGATACTACCTTAACACAGCAACACAGGAAAAAAAGGACGAGGGTTATACCGAGTACGGCAAAAAGGAAACAAAGGGCGTCGGAGATAGCGCAAAGACAACCGCAATTTCAGACTTGCACGCCGCATATGCAACAATGCTCAAAACGGCCGCAATTCAGTATTGGGTCGGCAAGGTTGAGGATACCAAGGGCAATGTGATCGACAAGTGCGAGTGCGGGGAATACGTCGAGGTACCCGAAACAAATTCGTAATATAACCAATAACCCCGCCGTCCCAAGTGGTCGGCGGGTGTTTTGTAAAGGAACAAACAATGGACGCTTTAATATTTGGAGCAACGTTCGCGATCCCGATAGTCACGGCATGCGTTGGGATTGCGTTTTGGCTTAGAGGAGCATAAAACATGGCTTTAATGGGAATGATAAAAAACGTGAGTGGGAGCGGTAATCTAAACGATTTTGAATTGAGTCAAGTAAGCACAACCGCACAGAACGGTACGCAAACGGTTAGTTTAACTTTTACAAAAATCCCATCGCAATGCTTGTTGTTTGTCTTAAATCCAAGTGGCAATGAATTATCAATATCATCATCGGACGTAACAATTACAACCATTGATACTGATGACAAGACATACATAAAGGCTAAATTGTCGGGGATAACAAACACTACCGTTTCATTTTCCGTAACGCATAACAGGGCAGGCGTAAATCAGGCCGCAAATTTGGTTGCAATATATTATTGACGATGTTTAAATTCCGAGCGTAAAGGAGATCAAAACAATGGGCATGGTAGGAATGGATTTTGGCGCGTTGAGTGGTGGTTTAACACCTACAACATTGTGGAGTAATGATAGTCCAACGTCTAATTTCCCTGCGTCTGATACAACAATAACTGTTACCTTGTCGGACGATATAGATAACTATGAGTATATAAAGATAAAAGCACGCAGAAGTACAAGTGATGCGACTGAATATGCGGTTATTTATTCGGTTGAAGATTTTAAGAAACTTAATAATACTAGTGGTGCGTCCGCAGGCGCGTTGGCTTACAATTATAACTCAAGTAATAGCGCAAGAGTTTTTTATTACACATCTAATACATCGGTTACTTTTAAGTTGGCAGAAGCATTAAATGCAACGGGTACAGCAAGGACGGGGGCTATTCCACTTGAAATTATCGGTTTGAAATAAAACGCTTTATGAAACGAAAGCGAAACAACGAGCAATACACCTTAACTCGTTAAAAAGTAGATTTTAACACGTTCAATGCGTTGAAAAAACATTGGCATCCCTCGGGGTGCTTTTTTAGTGAGGTAAAACATGGAACAGACGATAACACTACAAGCACTCGTTCAATGCGGTGCGATTATTATGGGAGCATGGGGGTTTTATAAGGTCATTATGGAGATTATTAAGGCTATCACGGACAGACATGACAAGGAAAAGGCACTTGATAAAGCCGTTAAGGATATTGAAGTTGACCGCGAGGCCCTCAAAACCGAGTTCAACGGACGCTTGGACGAGCAGGACGGTAAGTTCCAACAGTTGTTATCTATGTTGTGTATGTGTTTACGCGCGCAGGATGCTATTCTTGACGCACTCGTTAAAGACAATATCGGCAACGGTGAGATCAAGGCCATGCACAAAGAGTTAAAAATGTTCATTATGGAACAGGTAGAAAAGTAAGGAGGTATTGACATGAAAATATCTGACAAGGCATACGACGTTTTAAAGTATATCGCACAGTATGTTCTGCCCGCACTCGGGACCCTCATATTTGCGATAACATCCATATGGGGTTTACCTTATGGCGAGCAGATTGTCGGTACGATCACAGCGGTTGACGCTTTTATCGGCGCCCTGCTTGGTATTTCAACGTACAATTATAAAAACGAGGTACAGGGATGAACGGCATTGACATAAGCAGGTGGCAAAAGGGCATAAACTTGTCAAAGGTTGCCGCGGACTTTGTCATTGTCAAGGCGACGCAAGGCACGTCGTATAAATCCCCTACGTTTGACGATCAAATGCGCGAGGCAATCACCTTGGGACGTCTTATTGGCGTATATCACTATGCGTCGAGCGGCGGTGCCATTGCCGAGGCAGAACACTTTTTGTCGGTTGTTAGACCGTACATTGGTGTTGCGATCCTTGCCTTGGATTGGGAAAAGGACGAAAACGCCAATTTTTTAAACCCGATTTATGCGGTTGCGTTCCTCAAATATGTATATCAGAAAACGGGCATAAAACCGTTTATATACATGTCAAAGTCGGTTTGCCGTCAGTATTCGGGTGTATGGGACGCGTCGTTCCCGCTTTGGTGCGCACAGTACAAAAACAAGTTGCCTGTATTGGGATATCAGACCAACCCTTGGACAGACACAAAGGGTTTTGGCCCTTGGGCATGTTGTCAGATATACCAATATACGTCACAAGGCTTTTTGCACGGATATCTGAAAAAACTTGACCTTGACCTTGCATATATTACCGCCGACGATTGGCGGGCGTTCGCAAAGGGCACGGGGCAGGTGTCAACAATACCGTGGCAGATCGGACGGGTTTACACGACCGTTGTAAACCTTAACATACGAGAATTGCCCAACGGCAAAAAAACCGAGTATCAATATTTGACCGCAGACGCAAAGCGCCACGCATACGTCAACAACGGTACAGCCGTGTTGCGTAAGGACACACGCGTCACCGTAAAGGAGATCAAAGTCGTCGGCTCGGATATTTGGGTCCGTATCCCCTCGGGGTGGATATGCGGCAAATACGGCGACAAATTATATGTGGTATGAGTGTCTTTTTTCATACATTTATCCTCTCTTTCCATGTGGGCCGTCCTTAACGGGGCGGCCCCTTTTTACGTTGTCTTATTGATGTACTACGCGTTGTACGACATAAATTGCGATAAACCGCATAAATACGCAATTTGTCTATTAAGAACCAAAATTTTAAGGCCCGCTCGGGGAGCGGGTTTGCTGAAAATACGCGGGTTTGCGGTCTTATAGTTGCATATGTTACCTTATGGTTGCACGTCACGTTATACGTCAAAAATTTTCCCGTTGTACGACACG
>JAEIGA010001779.1_pt1 | contig 34167 bp, 60 predicted proteins | sample 9270691 | NCBI WGS metagenome assembly JAEIGA01 (sample SAMN17057246, study PRJNA624740) | gut metagenome | biome: biome; isolation source: fecal sample | host: Bos grunniens | place: China: Xizang | collected 2019 | reverse complement strand
TGTGCATATCTCGCTCTAAATGCTCTTTACCGGTAATAGGACACTCTATTACGTGTTCATCATAGCAATAGTCACAAACATATTCATCATCTACGATGTGCATTTCAGAACGCTCATATCTGCTTTCACAGCAAGCACACCAAGCAGTATCCCAACATCTTTCACAGACTAAGCTGCAAGCCTCATCTTCATCTTCATAACCATGACACTCGCCGCAGAACATACAGCTTGTTTCACCAGAGTAGCAAATAGAAATACGAGCGTCCGCAGATTTACCAATTTTAATCCAGTGTGTACAGGTATCAAAGTCATTATACATATAACCAGTTTCAAAACATACTTTGTAGCCACCATTGCGACCACCGGCAGGCATAATCTGCTCATAATAGTCATATGCAATGTTTTCAGAAAAGTATTCCCAGCCTTCGTTCTTCTCAGCGAGTTCCGCAAGCCAATCTAAACACATCTGAGTTAATTCATCATTCTGGTAAGGATAACCCTTTACACCAGCGATGCAATCAGAGTCAACGATGATGAGCATACGCCACTTCTTGTTGCTCCACTCCCAGTCATAGTAACGCATATCTTCTTTTGCTTTCAAATATGCAACTACAACATATTTAGAGTTCATCATTTCAATAGTGCCACGACGATAGCAACCATCATTTCGCCAAGACATACAAGAGTCCCAGTCACATTCATTATCACTCATGGTCATATAGTCCATAGGGTGAATAGACAGACATAAGTCGCCAGTTATTTTCTTCTGATTTAAGATACGAGAATGAGCCAATCTAAATTCTTCAAACCCCTGAAGGTCATAAGCCTTTGCTAATTTAGCTAAAATTCTTAAAGGCTTAGTGCCAGCCTGAACTTTTAATTTCTTATTGTCCGGCATCGGAATTTCAAAGGTGTCGCCTCTGTATTCATTGCGAGTTAAACAATCAAGGTCCATCAAGTAGCTGATTTCATAAATTCTCTGAGGTAAATCATAATACCACTTGTAGAAATTGCGGTAGAATGATTCCATACCAAGACAAGAACCCCAGCCATTAAGACTCTGATGCATTTCATTTTCCATCTCACTTACAGGCTTTTCGATTGTTACACTCTTGGTTAAAATAAACTCCTGACCAAACAGATTGTATAAATCAACTTTATTCTTATTCCAAAACTGTAACAGTTTATCAAGACCGGCTCTCTGCTTTCCATAAGGGCCGCCTGCATAGTCATCTATCCAATTTGTAATCATATTTTGTTCTGATTCACTCAATCTGCTTAATAACATTGGCATCTACCTCGCTCTTTCTTTTATCTTTTCTTTACTATATAAATATTATATCATTTTTTTTATAAAAAATCAATTAAAACTCTTTGTAACCAATAGGCTTATCTCGCTTCCCACTGATAATCAATCATATGAAGCTCGCCATCAGACTCTACCCACGCCGCATATATAATTCCAGTGTCATATCCCGGACTTTCAAATGCGTCAACAGAAGAAGTCTTATACTGGACCACATCTTCGTGCTCTGCCAATAAATTACCAATGGCAGTTTCAAGATATTCTCCGTCACTATATCTCAAGATACAATTAGTTACTTCACTAACAAATTTTTCTTCAACCATATCAACTATTACTGACCATACTTTTGACATATCTAAAAATCCCTTTCTTTCTTAACTTTCTATAAATATTATAACAAATTTTTTATAAAAAATCAATTAAGCTTCATAGAAACCACACTTCTTGCTTATTACCAGTTTTGAACGTATGTGAGGCCTCCGTTCCCACATCTTTTACATTCACAATGATGAATTTCTTTTAAAGTTCTACACATTCTATTGTATCCGCCAATAAATGCATCACAAGTAGGACAATATACTTGATATTTATAAAGAGAACTTTCAGATACGGTTCTTTCTACCTTTGTCTTAGTCTTATCGTTCGCACAACCGACACGGGCGCACATCGCTTTAAAAGTAGCATCATGACCATGACTTTCGCCAGTGTCTTTTGTTACAAAGTAATGAGCCCATTCGTGCTGAATTACAGAAAGAATGCATTCTTCAGTAGAAGACTCAAGGAACTGTTTAGAAAATTCCATACGAACCGGGAACCACACACCATTATGACATTCAGAATGAACTCTACCTAAAGTACGTGTTAATCTACCATTGATTGTTACTGGTATATCAAAAGTATCTCCGACTATCGCAGATAATCTATTTAATTCCTTTTTAATATCTTCCATTGTGAACATCATTATCAATTCCTTTCTTTATCTTATATATATATTATATAATAATTTTTATAAAAAATCAAAAAAGCCCTCTGCCTTTAGACAGAGAGCTTTCTGTTATCTATTAGTCCTGACAATGACCGCCGCAATTGCATACATGAGGCTTAGTCTGCTGAGCCTGCATCATTAACATTAGGGGAAGCATATCGCTACCAGATTTATTATCCTTACCCATCAAGAAGTATAACATCATAGGATTACTCATATCAAAACCAGTAGCGTTACCACCGTTCATCATAAGCATCATTACCATAGGGTCGATATCCTTATTATCTTCAGACATTAGCATGAATGGAAGCATATTGCCAAACGGAGCATCCGGAGTTGGAGCCTGACCAACCGCATTGAACATGGAAACAACCTTAGTTACAAAGTTGAAGCCAAACATATTGGTTGTAGGGATAATTTTCTTCTCTTCACCGGCTCTTGGGTCTACTGCAATAATACCGCTTTCTACGCTGATTACGAACATAGGAATGCGATTATGCACTACAATATCACCAATCTTAATGTCTTTGATTGCTACCGGCATCTTAAACATAAATTTACGACCATCGAAATTGAAAACATCAACGTCAATCAATTCACCAGACTTTGCATTATAAGATACCCATACACCGGCGTTGTTCTGAACTGCCAGACCATACATACTCATTCTTACATTATCATTTGTGCAAGGACCGAAATCAAAATTGAAACCCTTCATATCTACTTTTTCCTCTTCTTTCTTTTTATTCTCTTTCATTTTTGCCACATCTTCTTTCAAAGAGTCGAATTCTTCTCGATAAGAAGTATATGACTTAGTTGTTGAATAATTACCACTACTACTGGTTGTTGAAAGTTGACCCCATAATGCATCACTCTGATTAGATGCAACTACGGTGGTGCTATCAATCTGTAATTTTAAAACATATTCATCGAACAAAAAAGAACCGAAGCTCTTATCTTTGTCGTTAAACATTATTTCTTCACCATCGCTGGTTGAAAGCGTTACTTCTCCTTCGTAAGTATCGAAGTCAATATAAACACATTTTCCTTTAAATTTGTTCTGAAGTTCGGACCATGTTGAATATAACATCTTTTCATATGATTTGTATTTTGAAGATCCGGTCGCATAACTAGCGAAATCACTTAGAACCGCTTTAAATTCATTTGGCTTTAAGTTAGTTGAAACAAATCTCAAAGTCTTTTAGTCACCTCTTCCTCTATATATTTAACTTCGTCCTCAGTAAAAGTATCACTATCAATACCAACGAAGTCATAAATAGCACATTGAACATCAAAATCGGTGCAGTCTTCAGGCCCGGCCGCAACCAACAATTTAATGACTTTATTTATCTTTCCTCTTCTGGTTAATAAATCCCCTTCGCACTCCATTGCAAACATACTGAAGGCTTCATTCTCATATAAGCCGGGCACTCCTTGATGAAAAGTGCAATCTTCATTCCTGTACGATGGAGCCCAAAGCTCCAGCGTACATATATCACCAGTTCCATGAATATCACAAGGACGTCCCATATTAACCCTCCACTCTTGTTGCAGTACAGCGAGTAAGTACAGTCTGGTTAATGTTTTTGTAAACATTGTGAGCCTTTACTCCACCCTTAATTTTATAAGTGTCACCTTCGATGAGAGTTCTTGCGGAAGTGGTCCATACAAGCACATTGCCATTAGCATCTTCCATAATATGCATTACAGAACGACCATATCTACCATATAACTCAATGGCACGCTTAATTGTGACTGTCGCTTCCAATTTTTCACCAACTACTCCCAGAAATTCGGAAGTGGAAGGGTCTATTAAGAACTGCTGAGCATATTCCTTAGCCTGAGTTTCAGACTTAATGCTCACGCCGTCTGCCGCGGCTACGCATTCCCAATCAATTCTGATTGGTTCAAGACCAAGAGGAATATCTGCAGGAATATCTTCTGTGGAAGGAACATACCAACCGAAAATCTTGTTGTATTTACATACAGATGCTCTGAACCAGTCAATAGCCGCAAATGTATCACCTTTGAAGATTGTAATGAAACCGTTCTGGAAGCCTAATGCTTCTTTCTGAGTTTTTGGTACTGCTGGAACATCGGCTTTATCACCATATAATTTCTTATATTCTGCATCGGTGTACCAACGAACACGCTTACCGGTCTCAAGAGTTACATACATTCTTCCATTTACTGTATATGGTTCGCTCGCAATTTTAATATTCTGATAACTTTTAGCTACTGCCATAGTCTGCACCTCTTTCTTTTTCTTTCCTTTACTTTATATAAATATTATATCATTTTTTTTATAAAAAATCAATATTGCTTCGTAGTTACTAGTCGGCAGTTTCTTTTCTTCCTCCACCTCTTGGTCCATCATAACTAGCAATCGCTCTTTCAATTTCGTCTTGTGTGAAATCAGTCTGAAGAACTTCTTCATAAGACAAGCCAAAATGATAAGCCAGAGCTTCTATTTCATATAGACTATATCCCATAACTTTACTTCCTTTCCTTTATTATATAAATATTATATCATTTTTTTTATAAAAAATCAAAAAGCCCTCTTGCAACTAGCAAGAGGGCTTTACAGTCACCATTATTCAATATCGCCGCAATATGGGCAATGGTCTTCGTCCTCAATCAAAACATATGTGCCTTCTGATAAGTACATTGAACCATACTCTTCGGTCTTTACTTCAATACCTTCAGAATTATCATACCACTTTTCAATGGTTGCACAATGACCTTCAATATTATCATCGAAGTGAATATGTTCAAAAGTGAAATTGCCAAAACCTAAGGACTGGTTGCCGCAAGCCGTCAATCCGAGTGTTACACCGATTACTAATACTAATACTAACAATGCTTTTTTCATTTCTTTTTCTCCTTATCCTTCTTATAATTCTTTCTAAAGTCAACTAAAAAGTATAAAACTAAAAGGAATTCACTTCCAATCAGATTGGTCCAAGATGCCGGATTGCCAAGGGCGCAATTACTAATATCCCAAACAAGTAAAAGTATCCATGCAACAAGACAAATTAAATTTAAGATAGTCAATTTTGACATTATTCAAAGACCTCCATATCTACGATTGCAAAGTTGGCTCTATGAATGTAGAGCATCTTACCATCAATGCACAATTCGGTTGTTTTTGGCAAATTCTTTGGAATATCCCAGTATACATCATCGCCGGTAAACATACAAATTGGGTCACCTTCCTGTGACTGAATGATTATCATTCTTTTACCATGGTTGCGGTTTTCCAAATTTTTGGTATCCCACCACCAATTTAATGTCCAATATTCCTGTCCACGCAAATCACGAGGGGTGGTAATAGAAGCCTCGTTTTGCAAGCCGCTTACATCTATGTCTTTTGGTAATTCGATTTCTAATTTTTCCAATCGAGTATCATAAAAAAGAACCGTCGAACCGCAAGTTTCAATATTCTGTCCGTCAATATCTACGGAAACAATTGAAGATGTTTCATACCAGTAATCCCATGCGCCATCGGAACTATATCCATATTGCTTTACTTTATTAGGCTTAATATCGAAGTGAGACCCCTCGACATTCAACCAATTCAATCCGTGGTTATCATAAAATTCTGCAATAAATGAAAGTTTTACCGGTTCTTCTGTTGCCGTTTGTGTTGCCACAACGGTCGACGAATCGAGACTGCCGCACCCTGTAAACAATGCCATAACCATCAAGATTATTGCGAATAATATTGCTCCCATTGCCATTCTTTTAACCATTCTAATTTGTTTTGTTCTCATCTCATTCTCCTTTTATTCTATTCCTAATTGTTCACAAAAATGTTCAAATGCACTGTCGCAATTTTCTTCATCAGAATATTTCAGATAGCTTTCATTTACTCTGTCTTCCCATATAACTTTAATCCACTGGTCACAGCTTATATTGCCTATTGGTCTTGGTCCACGTTCAATTTGTTCGATACGGCGTGCAGGGACGATTATATCGGTTGCACCATCATCGTATAAGTTAATAAATATTTCACCCATAATTGATTTTACCTCATTTTTTTGATATAATATATGTAGATAAATAAATTACAATCTTATTTTATAGTTGCCGCAAGTATTAGAGTGTCTGCAACATCCATACTCTTCTTTATAACACAGACAACCTTGCTGGCAAGTGATTTTTTCTCTTTCAGGGTTCTCAACTTGGGCTTGCATAATAGCCGGACCCTTTTGTATAGATTTTACAATGACTGGAGGTACATCTGGACGGTAACTCTGGTCACAAAATTTACAGTATCCTTGTGTTTTATTTACACAAGTGCGGCAACCACCTACTCCATTATCGCAGGAAGGGCAAAGTTGGTTGTATTTACCGTCCACTTCAATTAGAGTGCCCGGTCCAATGAACTGGCTCCTGCACATATCACAAGTTTGGACATTATCGGTCCAACTTGAACAATATTCTTCCGGGTCCTTTCTGTGTCCTGTAAGGGCACATATTCCGGTCGATTTATCGAGCACGGCGCATTTGCCGCAAGTTTTATTCGATGTATGTGTCAACATCCCAATCTCCTTTCTTGATTGCATCATATGCCTCTCCAGTGATGATGATTGGACTATCTTCCATCGGGAAAAGACTAAGGATTTCGATAATGTCATCTTCATCGTAATATTGAACGAGAGCTTCAACGGCACCGACATAGTTTTTTGCGTAGATGATACCGGCTTGAATTGCTACGTCACGCGGAGCTTCTTCGCAAGAACATTTGAAACACTCGACTTTATATAGGAATGGATACATATGGTCAACCTCCTTTTGTTAACAAAATTGCCTGTTTGCAAATTTTGCAAGGGTTTTTGCAATTTTTGCAAATTCTTCCACGGGACGAAAAATGACGAAACCGTCAAAGCAATTTCTATTTCTTTACTATATAAATATTATAACATTTATTTTTGTAAAAATCAATTAACGATAAAATTTGTAGGACAAAGTAAGACAAAGTATTACAAAGAATTTTTATATATATTAGACTTAGAAAGGAGGTCATATTGATATGGCTGAAGAAATGACTACATTGTCTTTGCGATTATCTAAAGATGAGAAAGAAGCTATTATGCAATATGCTCAAGAACATGACTTGAGTATGTCACAGGTAATTCGTAAAGCAGTTAAAGACCTCTTGGATAAAGAGGAAGAATAAAAGGAGAGTTTTGAAATGTCAAGTGTTAAATACAAAATTATTTATTCTCTCCAAATACACATCAAGTTACAATCAATGGGGTTTACTTATGTGACGGAGATGAAGAATCCAAAGAATCCAAGATTTAATTGTTGGGTTTACGAAGAGACGGAAGAATTATTGGAGGCTTTTGATACTCTTCTAACTGGAAAGGAGGGCGCAAATGGCAGATAATAATGTTACATTTGTTGTTCACAAAGATTGGTTAGATAGTATTAAAGATTTGCCTATAGAACAACAAGATAAAATTATAGCTGAGTTCGTGAGATATGGAACGGAAATGGAACTTCAGCATTTAGATGACCCAGTTGTTCAAGCTTTTGTTAATATTTTAAGAGGAAGAATTGACGCAAGCAAAGATGCATATAAACAAAAGGTTGAAATGAGTAAAGTAGCTGGTAGAAAGAAAAAGAGTAATAGTGAAGAAATTTATAGACTTGCGCGAGAAGGATACTCAAGTAGTGAGATTGCAAAAACATTGCAAATTTCTAAGAGTTCAGTAGACCATAATGAAGGTTGGAAGAATAGAAATAATGATGCTTTTGAGTTCTAATTTTTGCAAAAATCATTTAGAATTTAAATAAAGATTTGCAATACTTTGCAATGGTATTTTTGCAAATTTTGCAAAAATTGAGTCGTCCATTCCGATCTTTTTGCAAAAATTTTGCAAAAAATCAAATGTTTGCAATAGTTTTTACAATAGTTTTTGCAACTTTGCAACAATTATTTTTGCAATTTGCAAATTTTGCAAGGTTTGCAACAATCTATCTTATATCTTACAATTTGCAACAATTTTGCAAATTTTGCAACTTTTGTCTGAATTTTTGCAAAAATTGCAATAGCAATTTTGCAAAAATAGGCGCCCCCGTTGGGGGCTTTTCGGTCGGCTTGATAAGGAGGGTTTGAAAAATGGATTTAACTAAACATGGTTTCGATAGTAAGGTGAGTAATGTAAAACACCTTGAAGCTATCTTTGATTTAATAGAAGGAAAATGGAAAATATATAGAATGGGGCATAAATGTTATTTTGTTTATGATGATGATATTTTTACTCCAGAATTAAAAGCTCATCAAGCTTATTTAAGTAAGAAGTTCTGGTCTTATAGAAATTATAAGATTAAAGATAGGATTTGGTGTGGATGTTCATTTTCTGAGTTTAAGAAAGAAGTTGAAGCATATGAAAAAGAATTAGAAGAGAAAAGAAAGAAAGAAGAAAAGAAGCTTAAGAAACAGGAAAAGAAAGCTAATGCAGATAGGGGTATATATGGTATTTATTGTAATAATAAGTTAATTTATATCGGTAAAACAGATGTTGATTTTGAAACTAGATTTAAGCAACATAAATATGCAGTGGAATCAGGCTCTACTTCACAATATTTATATAAATATCTTGGTATGATGAAAAGAGATGAAGGCTGTGTTATTACTTTAAAACCTCTTATAAATATTAAAGATTTAAAAGTAAAAGGTACTATTAGAAATAGAGATATAGAAGCTATGGAATTAGCTTTAATACAATTATATCAACCTATATGTAATATTCAAGGCATTAAACAAGATTATGAATTTACATATTAAGAAAAGGAGATTTAGATGAAGGTACAATTTAAAAAAGGACCTGCCGCAGAAGTTAAAGCATATGCCCTCGCGCACCCTGATTGTATGTATAAAGTAGATGTTTATTTTAATAATAATGACGGAAGTTTGATTTTAGCTCTTCCAGACTCTTCTACTCTTGGGTCGGAAGAAGTGGGGTATACTGATTTTCATGACTATATAAGAAGCCAACTTAATTTTGATTTCAAAATCTCAATTTGATTTTTCATTTAAAATTTGGTATAATAAAATAAAAAGAATTACTTTTTATGTTTTTGAATTGAAAGGAGAAGGGATTTATGAATTTAGAACGAATTGGTACTTATAAAGGCTATGATGTCTTTGCTGTTGGACGTTATGAGATTGATGAACGTGAATGTATGCCCGATGTGATGTATATTATAAAGGAAACCGGTTCTGTAATTTTGAACGGAGAAGTTGTGGCTAAGGCGGATTTAAGACAGATGAGTGTTGATGAATTACCTAAGAGTCAGAGAACTCGTTATTTTGCGAAAAAGGAAGTTACAAGAGAGAAGTCAGTATATGCGAGAGGTTACAGAGCTAAGGCTCATGTTTACGACGAAGCTGCGTCTATTGGAGCGGCTGAACCGAAGGTTCAGACAGCGGAAATAGACAATTTGTTTGCTGGAATGGATATGATTGATAAATATATTGAGAGTGCGTTGTCTGCTGTGTTAGTTGAGGCGTTTGAAGCTCCTACATACAATTAGAGAGAAGGGGGGGTATATGCCCTCTTTTCTTTTGTCTATTGGTGAAATTGTAGAAATCATAGAAATTGTAGAAATCGTAAAAATCGTGGTTGGGTGGTGGCCGATCGGTCCGCACTAAGGCTCTCTAATTTTCCACGTCACCGTTACCCTTATATATAAACATATAAATGAAAAAACCCTTTCACATTTTCTGTGAGAGGGTTCTCTTTTTCTACTGCTCTACTTAACTGTAATTAGCTGCACAAAGCAAATTTTAGTTCGCCTGAAGACGAATTCGGATTTTATAGTCCGTTGGCTTTTAGAAATGCAGAAAGGGCATCTGGATTAGGAGTGATTTTTCCAGACAAAGTTGGTGTTGGAGTCACCGGTACGTTAGACACACGTGTACCCAATGCCTTTGCCAAGTCTCCCTTAATAGCATCCATGAAGTGAGCCATCGCCGCATACTGTTCAATAGCCTCGTCGATTGAAGCAACCAGATCCTCGATATCCAGTTCGTTCTTATCAATGTCATCAAACATCTTGATGATAGGATTCTGTGGGTGGAACTTGCGCACGTATACCTCAATCGCATCCAGCATATCTTCTACCATTTCTGCCTTCTGGACTTTAGTCTCAGAGATCTTATTCATCTCGTCTACAAAGTCTCTGTTTGCCTTGTTTAATGTATCTACCATTTCCTTTGCAATAACTTCAGAGTCCTCGCCTGCGCGCAGTCTAGCCATAATGTCATCATAATTATACATTGTCCTATGTCCTCGCTTTCATAAGTATTATTCTTTATCTTATATAAATATTATAGCAAAAAATTTTGAAAAAATCAAATTCGCCACGATTTTTCGCGATATGAACACGAATTCGGACCGATTACTTTTTGCCTACTGGGCGGGCAAATTTACCATAAATTGCCTATTAAAACCAAGAGACAGAGTGAGAATTTTTGGGAGTTTGCGGCCCGGCCCGATCGGTTAGTTTCACTTACTCTCTTGGGTATATGCGGCCCGATCGGTGCGGGACATTCCGGGAAAAATGGTGGGCCTTCGGCCCGCCCACTTTCAATAAAAAAATTTTCCATATGGGGACCGATCGGCGAGTTCCGGCCTTGCCCGCCGGCAACGGCCGGCAATGAGACTTAAAGCCATATGCAGTCCAGTCAAAAAGACCGGCCCCAATTATGGGAATTGGTGGTTTTGCACAAAAACGTCGGCTTTTCTTTGTGAAAATTGCACAGTTGACTTTTGTTGAAAATTCCGGCATTATCGACCATTGTCGGCCGGCGCAAAATATAAAAAAAATACAGAGAGCCTAATAACTCTCTGCACATTCTTTCAAAGCTTTGTCCCACAACTCCTCTGTGAAAAAGAAATTTATTCCAAGGAATAAAACCAAATTGACAATAGGACACAAGAAGTAAAAAATTGTATGTATCCAATTCACTAAGGACTGAGTGACTGTCCTCTTTTTAAATTTGGCAAATGGATACTTTTGTTTAAACTCTTGAATTTTTGCAACCACTTGCAAGAAACTGATAAACATCATTACTGCACACACTATAAAATAAATTTTCATAAATCACCTACTTTCTAGGGAAGTGTGCTACAAGCACACAACCCCCATTAACTGCATTGCCAAGGTAAATTGTTCTTTGGAAAGTTCTTCCATTTCTTCCCCAATTTCAGCAATTCTTTCAATCAACTGTTTTTCTCCATAAGACACAGTTTCAAGTAAAACCTCATCTCCACCATTGAAAGAGATACCCTCCACATACCTGATTTCTCCAGTACCCTCATCACAAACAGTGACCTCAACATCTCCACAAACCTCAATTGCCTGTGCCATTAAATTCATCATTTCACTCATTCTCATAATTCAATCTCCTTTTGATTTCCTTTTGTTAATATTATTATACTACTTATTTCTTTCTTTGTCAAGTGTTTCTTTTAAAAGATTTTCAAATTTTTCTCTTATTTCTTCATAACAACCTAAATCCTCATACTTAACATCACAATACTGCACAAACTGTGCAACCCCCAAGCATCTCTGAATTGCCTTGTCAACACATTCTTTAGGGTCAGCCCACCAAGGTCTATCTTCCTTTGTCAATAATCTCTCTGTATCTGCATACTCCCTCTCAAAGAACTCTTTTACTTTATCTAACATAGGCTTTACTTCCTTTCCTTTACTGTAATTAAAGTATACACCATTTTAGGAAAAAATACAAGTGGTAATATTTCATAAATTTGCGGCAGATTTTTTGTGCAGAGTGACCAGAACATAAATTCGGCCCAGCGCAAGCGTCTAGGGGCCGCCATTATACCACAGCCGCAAACTTTTGTCAATAGGCAAAATAAACAAAAAAATCGCCCAAATCCGTCCGGAATTGGGCAATTTTACTATTTTCTGTGCTGAGTTAGGGTCAAACTGTATGACAATTCACCAATTTTGAATGAAATTTGCCTTTCTTCATTGACAATTTCCACATTTTCAGCCACAATTTGCTCATTTTGTGTCAAAAAGTCTGACAATTCACTGATAATAGTAGCTTTTGTGTCATTTTTCTTCCTTTTTGGTGCAGTTTTCTGTGTTTTCACAGTTTTTGTGCCTACTTGAGTGACTTTTCTAACATTTTTCTTCTGTTCAGGGGTCAATTCAAACAGTTTTTCCCCTTTATCTATTCTTTCATCACAATCTATCATTTCCAAAGCCTCTTCTCTTGTCACTTTGAAAACTTCCATAAATTGTTTTACTCTTTGTTCCTTTGTCATTGACTACCCCCTTTTAACAGTTATGTGGTGGGGGCTTGTAGCCCCCTTGCCACTACTCTACATCTTCAAGGTCAGCAACCTTGGAAAAGTAGGCTTTTCTCTTTTCCTCAGTTCTCTCAACCTCTCCACTGTCAATCAACTGTCTAACCAAAGCACTCACTCTCTGATTGCTTAACTCAGCAATCTCTGGAATGGACTTCATCAAATCAGTGATAGTGTACTTCTTGCCCACTTCCATTCCTGCAAGGATAGCACTCTTAATGCCTACATTTGCAGTCTGAGTAGCAGTTGGCTTTTTCTCTCCACTATTCTTCTTTGCAAGTAACTCTAACTCATGGTCAATGAAATCAACCTCAGCCTGAGTTAAGCTGTAGTTAGCCTTAATCTGTTCAAACATTTCTCTCTTAGTCATTTTCTTTGCATTTGCCATAGTATCAATCTCCTTTTGATTTAAAATATTGTTTTGTTGTTTCTTTGTGATTTTATTATATCACATCTTTATTCAGTTGTCAAGCACTTTTTTTATTTTTTTTCAAGGTTTTTGAGTTGCTATCTCATTTCCTTTACATTATCATTATAACACATTTGGATTTGGAAGTCAAGCACTTTTTTTTCTTTTTTCAAGAATTTTTTTTATTGATTTTTTGCTCTTTCCTTATCTCTAAATATATTATATAATAATTTTTAAAATTTGTCAATAGGAAGTTTTACTTTTCTACAACTTTTTTTTCTGTAGTTGCCAGTTGCCTTACCCCCTTGACACTATTTATTATAACCCATTTACCCCAAAAATACAAGTCTTTTTTGCAAAAATGTTGCACAAGATTTCGGGAGAAATTTTGTGCAATCTGCCGATCCGGTTTTCCTTGACAAAAATGCTGAAAGTGTGGTATAATGGAAATTCACGCCGCAGCCTTCGCCTGCGGCGCGCCAAATGAAAAAAGCCTAGGTTTCCCTAGGCTTTTCCCATGTTATGTATTTTTCATAGGCAAGGTCTGCAATTTCCTTGGCAGTGCTTGGAAATCTCATTTTGCTGGCACATTCAAGCAACCATTGAAAAACCTGATGCTTTTCTGCCACCCATTCAGACTTACTAAAGTCGGCAAAGTAGAATTTTGCGTCCGGGTATTTGGTACTACTTGCCCAAACCTCAAGAGTTAAGTCCTTTTTATTATTTTCATCATAACACTCATAAATCTTTAAATCTGCCATTGTGGTTACCTCTCTTTCATGGTTTTATTATACCACGGGGCTGACTATTTGTCAACCCCTTTTTTGAAAGTTTCTCTTAAATCTAACTCCTTTCTTTTTCTCTGTGGCAATCTCCAACAAGAAGAACAGATGTTCTTGTCCATTTTTTTATGAGTGGAAAAGCATTTTGCCATAATTTCAATTTCAATTTTTACATCTTCCAAACCTGTGTGTTCTTCTTTGAAGTCCATTGACTTGGTTAAAAACTGATAGCAACTTTCTGCACTTGTCAAAATGTTTCCTTTGTCACTTTCTAAACCATTCTGTAAAGCAAATCTAATGTAAGAAGTAGAGTTTAAAAGCACTTGACAAGCCATATTCCAAATACAAAAGTATTCTGTGCCAAAAGGGAAAAACCATCTAATCATAGAATGTGAACAGTATCTAATCACATTGTTTAAGGCTCTTTTATCAAAACCCATATTGTAAGCACCAACTTTTTTTACTTTGTACTGTTTCATATCAGCCAAAATCTGTTTTCTGATATTAAAGATTGACTTCATTTCTCTTTTGCCATTCTTTAAATCTTCCCAGTAGTGAGGAATTTTGTCTGCAAAGTATGCACTCTGCATAAGGTCTTTATGGTCTAAAAACATTTCAGCAACCACAAAACTTCTTTCAAGGTAAATGTGACCATTTTTGTCACAAATTGCATAGCCAATATCATAAGGTAATGGTTGCTCAATAGTGTTGCAAGTTTCTGTGTCAATTACTAAATACATTTCTTTTCTTCTACTCATTTCTTTAAGTTCCTTTCCTTATCAACTGTATTCATTATAGCACACTTAGTATCTATTGTCAACAGTTTTTTCAAACTTTTTTTATTTTTTTTTGTAAGGGGTTGCCGTTCCAACTTTGCCGACAAATTAAGGTGGGTTACTGTCCTACGCACCGCCCCTTGACAATTATTAGTATACTACAAACCAATAGAAAATACAATAGACAAATTGCACAAAGTTTTGGGAAAAAATTTGTGCAACTTTTTTCGCTCGAAAGTCTTGACAAAATTGCGGCCGGGTGGTATAATAGAAAATTCCGGTTGCGCAGGGCCGCAACCGGCGCGCCAAATAAGGAAAGGGCTAGGTTTCCCTAGCCCATCATCAGCTCTTTTTCCAACTCATAAATTTCATCTTCAAGTATTTTCTTCTGTTGGTCTACCCTATTCAGTTCTTTGTAAAGGACATCAAGTCTTTGTTTAATCTGGTCTGCATTATTTTCACAGAATAAAGCAATTTTATCCTCTCCCACTGTAATGCAATACACTTTTGTTTTCTTGCACTCTATTGGTTCTTTGAGATAAATCTTGGCAAGACCTTTTTCATTCTGTCCACAGTACAAACCACTTTTTCTATAACTTTTTAATGTCTTATCTAATACTACTACCTTATCTCCAAATTGAAACATTTTACACACCTCTTTTTTCTTTATTATATCATGGGGGAGGGGTTTTGTCAACCCCTTTTTACAAAGTTTTTGTTTCACTCACAAAGAATTTTGCTTTACATTCTTCCCCAATATTTCTTACAGTTGCACTCTGTTTTTGTGTTGAGCAATACACATTGAAAATTGTGTATTTGCCTACATTGTCAATGTAATTGTAAGGAATTTCCAAATCATCAAGGGCATTTGCAAGTTTCTGTGTGTTGAAGTTTTTTACAGTCATTTCAACTTTCCACAATTTGTCTTTTCTTGATTTTTCTTCAATCAGTTTTACAACATACACACCAATCAAGTTACAAAGGGCAACAATACCAGCCTTTAAGTACAAGTCAAGGTCACACATCATGTAAATTGTCACAATAGTGTAAAGACCATAGGCAACTGCATTTACAACTGCGGCAACCCCTTTTCCGCACTTTACTGTGCAGATACTTTTTACTGTTTGAATAATTACGTTTAAGATGTTTAATAAGATAAATGTTAATAATAAGTTCATTTGTTTTTCCTACCTTTCCTTTGTTAAGTCTATTCTATCACACTCCGATGCTTTTGTCAAGCATTTGGAGAAAAACATTTACAATTTTTTTTACCACCATGCTGACCTTTGTAGCAACCACTTAATTCAGCACATTTGTAGCACTTGATACCTTGTGCAATCTGCTCACTTTTAATTAAGTTCTTTACAAACAAATCAGAAAATTCATCTCCATCAGCATCACTTACTCTGTAAGCAATCCATTCCATTACTGTACTGATACCATGCATGAACTGTTCACTTCCATTCTTGGCATCATACTCTCCAACCATTAAACCACAACCACTATTTAAAATATCATTTAATACTATTCTGTAAGCATCTTGTATTGTGTTAGCCATTTGCATTACCTCTCTCTCTCATTTACTATAGTTATTATACCACACTTAGTTCTTTTTGTCAACCACCATTATTAAAGAAATTATAACAATTATTATTTCAATCAACCACCAATATTCTGTAGGCTCTTTTATTAAACTATTTACACAGCAGTTTAGTACAAAAAACCAAACAAACGCTCTTATTCTCATCATGTTCTGTTCCTCTCTTTCTATAATTATTATAACACAAATCGGGAAAAATACAAGTGGTAAATTTGCACAAAGATTCGCCAAGAAAATTGTGCAAATTGACTATTGACAGAAAAAGCGGCCCGGGCGCTTGTGCGCGGGCCGCCATTTTACCACATCTTTCCGGTTTTGTCAAGTGGTAAAATTGCACAAAAATTGGGGCAAAACTTTGGTGGTTTTGCCCCTTGACAACCTCTGCCCCTAACTTCTTGGGGCAGACAACACAATCTTAAATTTTCTGTCATTGCAGAAGAAAATCATTTCTCTTTCTGCATTTGTTACATCAATGCCACTAACCTCTGCCAACTCTCCCAAAGCACTCTGAATTGTTTCAATCAACATTGCCTTGTCATTATCAGCCTTTTTCTCTCTTGGCTTTTTGGCTGTTGGTGTGGTTTTTGTGGTCTTTGTGCCAATGGCTCTTGCCTTTTTGCTTGCTTTCTCTTGCTCCTTGTCAAGTTCAAACAGTTTAGCACCCTTGTCAATGGCTTCATCATCAGCAATCAGTTGCTCTGCTTCTTCTCTTGTAATATCAAGAGTTTTCATGTGTTTAGCAATCAACTTTTCTCTTTCTGCATTTGTCATACTCATTACCTCTCTTTCTACTACAAGTATAGCACACCTTTAGAGAATTGTCAAGGGGAAATTTTCATTTCCCCTTAACTTTTTGTGAGGATTACTCCTCATCTTCTACCTCTGTGGCAGAGATGAGGGAGAAATAAGCCTTTCTCTTTTCCTCTGTTCTCTCAACAATGCCATCATCAATCATCTGTCTTACAAGGGCAGATACTCTCTGATTGGACAAGTCTGCAATAGCAGGGATAGACTTCATCAAGTCTGTAATGGTGTACTTCTTACCAACTTCCATACCCTTTGCAATGTCTGCCTTAATGCCTACATTTGCAGTCTGGGTTGCAGTAGGTTTCTTCTCACCAGAGTTCTTCTTTGCCAACAGGTCAAGCTCATGGTCAATGAACTTCACTTCCTCTTCTGTGAGGTTGTAGTTAGCCTTAATCTGCTCAAACATTTCTCTCTTTGTCATTTTCTTGTTAGTCATAGTATCAATCCTTTCTTTTATAGTGTTGGTCACTACCCTATTTTTTTTATCTGTAAGAGGTGTTCCTCTTTACATTCTTATTATAACACTTGGTGGCTTGTTTGTCAAGCACTTTTTTTATTTTTTTGAAAGTTTTTTTTGAGGATTGCTTTCTTCCTTTATCTTATAATTTATTATATCATATTTTTAAAAGTTTGTCAATACTTTTTTTTAAATTCTTTTGTGTGGGTTTTTCAACCTCTATCTCTCTGCCCTCCTTACATTATATAGTATAACCTATCTGCCCCCAAAATACAAGTGGCAAAGTGCACAAAGTTTCAGGAAAATGTTTGTGCATTTTGCCTATTGACAAATCGCCCGAAAAATGTTATAATGGAAGGTTATCCCAAAACACCGGCCGCGTCGTTCCTCCGCGGCGGGCTGAGCGCAAGAAAAAAGAGGGTGTTACCCCTCTGTATTTTCTCTGTATTCTTCTTCTGAAATTTCAAACCAAGAGCAAGTACAATCTTCATAGTACCATTCAAGCTCTTCTTCATCCGGCTCTTCACCCCAGCCCGCAACTAAATAGTCATAGCTTTCAGCATTTTCTTGGCAATAGTCTGCCGCAGTTGAATTAAGTTCTTTCTCTGTTGGTTCTGTTTCATAGGCTTCATAGTATGTGTTTTCAGTTCCGCAGTATGGAGTATCTGCCACAAATTTATAGTATTTCATTAAACTTACCTCACTTTCTTAGGGGAAAGAGCTTATCAGCTCTTATCCCCAATGTTAGAGTAAACAGTTTTGTAACTGCCACCCAATGCCTTTACCTCTTGGGCTTCTGCCAAAGTCTTTACCACCTTTTTAGTTTTGTCTGGATAAGTTACTACATAGGATACTTTTGTCATAATGATTACCTTTCCCTTTCCTTTTCTATGATTTAATTATACCATGTTGCTATTGGTTTGTCAATAGTTTTTTTAATTTTTTTCGGGTAGCCTTAGTCCGTTCGCACTTTAAACCCGTATGCGTCTTGCGTACTATTTATATAGCGGATGGTAGGTCTTTGTGCGGTGGCTCCGTTCCACACTTCCAATTTACAGTCTTACCTAGTCGACTTGCGACTTCCTATCATCGTCCATCCTAGGGCGGTGGCGTTAGATAGGTTGCATTCCTACTCTGCTAAGGTTCGCTTATTGCATCTCCGCTTCCTTACATTATTATTATAGCATAGGGGTTGGGTTTTGTCAACCCCTATTTGCTATTTTTTTACTGGGTTTCACTCCCCCTAGTCCCTGAATTCACACACCCACGGGTTTTGGTTCACATTTGTATACCGCACAAAGGAGCGACCGTGCGGTGAGATGTCTTTGTCGGGAGGGTCTTACATAGCCAACTTGCGGCTTCCGTTCTGCGGTTGCCCCATTCCCTCATCTCTGTATTTATTATAGCACACTCTGTGGTGTTTGTCAAGAGGTTTTTTCAAATTACTTTGATTTCTTTTAAGAGACCTTCACGTAAGCGTCCATCGCTCTCCCTCTTGACATTATTAGTATACCACACACCCACCGGAATTACAATAGACAAAATGCACAAATTTTAGGATTTTTTGCCCCGGATCTTTGTTCAAATTGCCTATTGACAAAAATGCTGGGAAGTGGTATAATGGTAAATTCGGCGCGCAAGGATCGTGCGCGCGGCGCTGAGGTGGTTAAACCACCTCATACACACTTTCACTTCTCAAGTAAAAACAGCCTTCAAAATAGTCACAAAATTCTTCCATAGACCAATCAAGCATTTTGGCAAACCATTCTTCTCCAAGGTCTTGGATAACTGTGGTTTCTGTTTCGTCTGGCTTGACAACTTCTGTTAGTTCATTCAACCAATTTTCTTTGACAAGGAAGTGAACTGCATCTGCATAACTTTTTGCAATTCCAATTTGTCCATGATTATCTTCTGCAATTGTTACAACTCTCATTCTTAACACCTCTTTTTTTTCTTTTATTATACCACCTCAAAGGGGGTTTGTCAACCCCTTTTTTAGTAAGTATTTGGCTTAACCCATTCATCATAGATTGTATAGTTTAGTCCTCTATTTCTTAGTATTACAAGCATTTCTCTAAGAAAGAAATCTTTTGCCATGTCCCAATCATACTTCTTCATTCTGAAATACTCATTTCCATGTTCAATGGGGAATTTGTCTGAAAATACTTTTAAAATTTCACGCTCGATACTATTCAATTCTTTATTAAGGGTTGATGGCGAAAGTTTAATTTCAATTCCCATGCCAATCAAATAATCACTGCACTTACATCTTGCGTAACAAGTCTGCTTTGTTTGTCCTACTTTGTAAATTACTCGCTTTCCTCTTTCTTTTCCTAAATAAATGAATGAATGTACCATTTTGCTCGCTCCTATCTTTTTTCTTTTATTATACCACTCGTGGCTTACTCTGTCAAGAGTAAGTCCACAAGTTTATCAAGAATATTTTCATTTGCATTGATTGTATTTCCTAAGTGCCAACCATTTCTCACTTGCTCATTGTCATCAACTAATACTTGATAGCCACCAAGTTTTCTTGTGCAATTTGCTTTAGTTGTGCCATACTTTACAATGTGGATTTCATCAGCAGGGAAGTTGTATCTTGCAAGCCATTCTCTTTTTTCAATTCTTACAAGTTCATCATACTCTCTTGTGCTTTCTTTGCTTAACCAAGAGGTAACAACCACTTTCCAACCCTGTGCTTTCAGCACTTCTAAAATCTGTCTAAGCACTTCCATGTCATACATAGGCTTTGCTTCTCTATAAGGTCTAGGATTGTATGCTCTAAGGTCTGCTAACCAATTTTCTACTCCGTAGAGATTTGCTATTGTTCCGTCCATGTCAAATACTAATGTTCTGTTCATCATAGTTCTTACTTCCTTTCCTTAAGAGTTCTCTCTCTTTCTATAATTATAATACCATACTACCTATCGTTTGTCAACACTTTTTTTAAAATCTTTTAATCTTTTTTTAAATCCCAAGAGGTTAGCCACCTGATAGAAGTCCTCTCTGCCAATCATTGCCTTTACCTCTGCAGTCTGCTTTTCGTACGGTTTACCGAAGTTGATAGTTGCTTTCATTCTCGCCACTTCCTTTCCTTTTCTCTATAATTATAATACACTATTTTAGGATAAAATACAATGGGCAAAATAAACAAAAATTCTGCGACAAAATTGTGCAAAGTGCCTCTTGACAGAAATACCGCGCGCCAGGGCCATCAGCGCGCGGCCGCAAATGAAAAAGGACAGAGATTTCCCCCTGTCCTTTTATTTACCACTTTGATTTTCTACTGGAGCTTGATGAACTTGACTTAAAAAAACTTCCAATGAAGCTAAGCAACACACAGATGCCGAAGGCTTGCCAGAAGGTCAAGGCAAAAGCCACTCCAAACAATCCAAGCACCCAGTTAATAATTAGCATTCCAATCCAAGCTTCCAAACACACCAAGCCGAATACTAAAGCTAATACAATTACTACTGCTAAAAATGTTCCCATGTCTTACCATTCCTTTCTTTACTTTCTATAATTATTATACCATTTTTTTGTTTATTTGTCAATACCTTTCTTTTTCTTCTCTTCCTCCTCTTTCTTTTTCTTCTCCCTTTCTAAGGACTGTTGCATACATCTTACTGCATTTTGAGTCACCAACATCTGCATTACAAATCTACTAACATTCATTGTTTCCACCTCCTAATCAAACTTATCTAAAATAAAATCTGTTGTGTTTTCAATTCTATCTCTTAGAGCATCAAGTTCATGTGCAATGTCTTCCCAGCTGATTGCATTTCTTTTCATTCTTTCAACAATGCTGAGGTCAAGGTTTTTCACTGCCTGAGCCAAGTTGAGAAGTTCAGTATGTACTTCATTGAGTTCTGTGGTCATGCCCCATTCAAGGGTTGTTTTCTTTGTTAAGTTTTCGTATTTAGGTGTTGTATTTCTTAAATCTGCCATGTTTTTTATTTTCCTTTCCTTTTGGTAATTATAGTATAGCATGGGTTGGGGGTTTTGTCAACCCCCTTTTTATTTATTTTTCAACAAATTTTACCCAAGTGTCATAGCCGTCACTTTCTACAGTTTTAACAAAGCCTTCTTTTTCATAGTAGTCTTTGATGTAGTGCTGTAATCTGTTGGAGAATTTTCTTGCCCAAGCTCTGCTGATGATTGGAGCTTTCTTCCACAGATTGTAAGTGCCCCAATCCATGCAGTAATAGTAAGCATTATCTTCTTCCACGTATTCCAGAATGTAAGGAAGTACATAGTCAAGAACTTTTGTTGCTTTCTTGTCATTCCACACTCTGCGATTGTAAGCCCAAGTCTGCAACTTGTCATAGGCGATTGCGAAAGGGGCGATTGGAAGTGCCCACAAGTAAACTCTGTATTCTCCCATTTTTACTACTGGCATTTTAAACTTTTTGTTCTCTTTATTCTTTGCGTATTCAAAACTCTTCATTTTATTTACCTCTCTTTGTTTTCCTTGTTTCTATAATTATTATAGCATGGTCGGGGTTGTTTGTCAACCCCTTTTTGCTAATTTTCTTTCTTTTTGAATTGTGTGGAGAGTGTCGATTGTTACAACTTGTGCATTTTGGAATTTTACTTGATACTCAACTCCGTTGATGTTGATGTCGCCACACTTGTCAAATCTTACTGTATCGGCAACCCAATCTTCTCTGCCATTCATTTCAAATACAAGTCTTTCAAGTGTCTTACCTTTGTTTCTAAGGTCTTTGTTCATTTCCTCAAATTCTGCTACTGAACAGATAGGAGTTGCACCCTTTTTGATTAACTGTGCTTTGTGCTTTGCCTTTAAGTCAACCTGTAATTTCTCTTTGTGCTTTGCACTTGGCTCTTTTACGATTAACCAACGAGGAAGAAGTTCTTCAACATCTGCTATCCACAACTGTCTTGCGTGTGTGAATCCTACTAAATATCTTTCTGCTCCACTAAACTTTCTATAATATCTGATTGCGTTTCCCTTTGTCATTGTTGCCATGTCTTTTATTTCCTTTCCTTTATCTTGATTTAATTATAACACGCTCCGACCATTTTGTCAAGCACTTTTTTTAATTTTTTTTAATTGACCTTCGGAATATTTACCGCATCACTGCGTTTTATTTAGCCCATGCCGTCACGTCCTGAGGTCTAGTCCCTGAGTGAGAATTACGCGTTCCCCTCTTGACATTATTATAATACCACATTACGGGATAGAATACAAGTGTCAAAATGCACAAACTTTCAACGCAAAATTTGTGCAGATTGCTATCTTGACAAAACTCGGCGCGCCACAACCGCCAGCGCGCCGCCGATTTAAAAAAGGAAAGGAGGGGATTTCTCCCCTCTCTTTTACACGTAGATTAAAATGAATTTGTTTAAGATTCTGTATCTCTGAACTTCTCTGTCACTGTACAGTGCCCAACTGCCCAAGAAGTTATTGGTTGCCGCAGACAAAACTCTGATAATTTTTCCATTGTTTGATTCATGTTCATTTCTTTCTAATACTTCTAATACTGTCATTTCGATTACCTCATTTCCTTTTGTTAAGATTATTATACCCCATTTTAGGGGTTTTGTCAACCCCTAATTCATCATTGGGCAAGAATTTATTCCTCTATCTTTTAAGTATTCACAGAACTGGTCTGCAGGAAGCAAGTCAGCAAGATTTTTCATTGTGCACATTTTCTCAACTTCTTCCCATGCCCATTTTACATGAATAGGTTTGAAAGTTTTTTCTGTCATTTCAGTAGTACACTTGCCCCAATCTCCCCAATGGATTTCAATGGTTGGACGGTTGCGAAACAAAGTATAACCTGTTTCTGCTCCTCTGATTTCATTGTTAGCAACTGCCGCAAATGCTTCTTCCCAAGTATGTAATGTGCTTTCTGTACTATTGGTATCACTCACTTCCACGTATCTAATGTGATTCCAAATACTTGTATCACAATAGTCCTTATTTCCGATTGCTACATAACATCTAAGATTTACTAATTTTTTCATTTTTAATTCCTTTACCTTTCCTTTGATAAGTCTATTATAACACGAGTGGGGTTGTTTGTCAACTCCCTTTATTCAATTATTTTAATTTCTGTAAAACATTCTGGACAAGAATAGTATTTTGTTTCACTTCCACTTCTACTCTTGTCAACTGCATTGAGTTCCCAATGCTGACCACATTCACAGTAGCCATTGTTCCATCTCTCTGCATTGCCTACTGCCTGACCCCACAGACCTACAGCCATGAAAACCCAAAAGCCTAAACACACTAAAGAACCAACTATTTTATGTTTCTTATCTACTCCACCAACTAAGAACATTATAACTACGGGGATGAACACTATACCTAACACTGCGAAGATTACTAACAACATACTCTTTACCTCTTTTCTTGTTTCTATAATTATTATAACACGCTTTGATTACTTTGTCAATACTTTTTTTTATTTATTCTTCCTCTTCCTCAATGGCTAACACACCACTCTCTAAGAGGATGTAAGCATTGAGTAGCTGGCTATCTGTCAAGGTCTCTGCTAACTCACAGAACCACACTGTCCACTTACACTCAAAGCCATACATTCTTATCACGTTATCTATCATCTGCTCTCTTGTCATCACTGTTACCTCTCTCTCTTCTTTGTACCTTTATTATAGCACGCTTACTGCGTCTTGTCAATACCTTTTCGCAACTTTTTTGGAAGTTTTTTGAGCCACTTTCCGAAGCCTACTACCTAGACGAAGGAGCTAAGCACTAGGCCTGTACTTGTGGCTCTTCCCTTCCTCTGATTATAGTATACCACATTCGGGAAGAAATACAATAGGCAGAATACACAAACTTTGCAAGACTTTTTTGTGCAAGAGTACCAACAGAGCAAATAAGGCGCGCAACCACCGTACGCGCGCCTGCGACTGCCGCACACAAGGAAAGGTACAGCCTACTGCTGTACCTTGTAATCTCTTACCTCATCATCATCAATGTCTCCGTGGGTGAATGCTGTGTGCATGATGAGTGTTACCTTATCTCCCTCTGTGATGTCTGTCTCTTGGTCGATGTACCATGACCACTCATAGCCGCATCTATCCTCTGCTACTACTACGTCGCCTTGTACAGCTGTTACCACACAGTCCTCTCTTGTGTATGTATGTTCCCATGTGCCAGCTAAGCCCACCATTAAGAAGAACCCTACTACTACTAACCATGCCATCATTGTCTCTTTTACTCGTCTACTCATTATCTTTACCTCTCTCTTGGTTGTTTATCTCTCTCTTGTTATACTTAGTATACCACGATAGTGGTACTTTGTCAATAGGTTTTTTATAATTTTTTTTATTTATTCTGCGTAGTATGTTGAGTACCACTTAGCAAAGCTCATAGGTGCTACACCCTCCCATGCACAGTCCATGCAGTATTCATCATAGGCTAATTGTACTTCGTATGTCATCATAGTGTTTATCTCCTTTGCGTTGTGTGTGTATCTCTCTCTTTGTTATACATAGTATAACACATTACGGGAGAGTTGTCAAGCCGTTAGTTTGCACAAAAGTTGCAAGACTTTTTTATGCATCTTGCATAGGGGGTAAACTCGGCTCTTCTCCTTCGTCGACGACCCGAGCGCGGCAATACTTTTTCTACCAACAGGTGGGGGTGGTATTATGGGAAAAAATTTTTTTTAATTAGTCATTTGGTTATTTCCTGGTCAAAACTCCCACGAAAAGTAATTTGAATTTACGAACACGAAAAAAACACCCCCCTCTATTTACGGGAAAAATAAAAAATGGGTCCCATCCGAGACCCATCTCCTATAAAAAATACCCACGCTTTTATGACGCGATTAGCGTCATAGCTTTCTTACGACTAATCCAAAAATATTCTCTCGCCCAATAGTACCATTAATATGTCCATGATTGTTACCAATCGTATACCGATTCCCGTTCTTAATAGCTACTATCTTATGCAAATAATAATGCCCACCAACCTTGCAAAAAACAATATCATTCTTCACAAGTTCAATCTCTTCAGTTACCGGAATACAAATCACACTCTGCCCAGACTTTAAAATCGGCACCATGCTCTGCCCATATCCAGTCAACATGCAAACATTACCCTCTTGTAACTTTTTAGCAGCCGCCGCATTTTCTCGACCTTTATAAGTCCACTCCATCCTTAATACCTGCCTTCTCTGCTAAAATCTCCGGCACATTAAACCCAAGCTCATCCAAAACTTTTGCGGCCACCACATATCTCTCATCGAACTCTTCCTCTGCGGCTGGAGCTAATCCAATATAAGTGCGCCCATTGGTCGCCTCAATCGTAAACAATTCCAATTCATCATTTGTTTCAATACGTAATCTATCCCTCAAACTCTTCGGAATAGTCACTCTTCCCAAATGGTCAATTTTTCTTGTTGTATTCTCTGGTCTAATCTGCATTCTTTTTCTTCTCCTCTACTGCGCGAACCACGTTCTCCATCAATGCGCATCTAGTCAATAATCCCACTCCACCTGGAACTGGTGTAACCATCCTGTTGTCAGTATTAAAGCAGTCGCCGCACAATTTACCCTCTTCATCGAAGTTAATTCCCACATCTACCACAGGAACATGAATTGGGTAGCAATTCAAAAACTTCGCTTTACCAACAGCACAAATAACCAAATCCGCGCTGTTAATAAACGTATGAATATTCCTTGTCTTACTATGACAAAGCGTAACTGTGCAATTCAAATCTGTCAACATTTGCGCCACTGGCTTTCCAACGATTTCTGACCTACCAATCACCACAACATTGGAACCTTCGAACGGAAAACTGCACTCGCGTAAATATTCAACAATACCAAGAGGAGTACAAGGATGATATGGGCTATCCAGTCTAAATCCATCTACGTCCATTTCCCTCGGAATTATATTTGTCAATTTATCCTTATCCAAATGCGCTGGGAGTGGTAATTGGATGATGATACCTGTCGGCACATCGTCCGCTTGACAAATAATTTTATGAAGTGCAGTTTCAATAGTCTCCTGTATTACATCTTCTGGGAATTTTACCACTTCAGCTTTAATCCCAACTTCTTCTGCATCCTTAACCTTATTACGCACATATCTGTTGGATGCTTCTACATCTCCGACCTGAATAATGAAAAGGTTTGCGGCCTGCCCGTCTAAGCGATCTCTAAGTCTGGACTTCCAAACTCCTGTAAATTCTTTAATATTTTGAAATAAAGTTGTCATCGTCGTTATCCCATCCTTCCGGTAAAATATTATCTAAGATTGTATTCGCAATGGTTGTAATTGCGAAGGCTGGACCACATAATAGAAAAATTATGTATACAACTTTCTTGTCATCTTCTTTTAATTTTTTAACTGTGTCTGCAACTTCGGTGTATGCTAATAAGCTGGTTATACCCCACAGTACCAGCATTATTGCAAATATAATGAATCCTCCCATAATATACCTCCTTTAGTTTCTATAATAGTTGCTCTCTTTTTGAAAACTTCTAATTTATCGTCAACACCAGAAGGAGGTGACCAAGTTCTATATGCGGTAATTACTAAAAGGTTTTTATTAGATTCATCCCAATGAAATTCATCCATGTATTTCTCTTGGTTGAATAAATATGTAACTTTGATATCACAAATGTGATATTCCCCATAGGAACCAGCAGACTTAACTAATCCCAAATATAAAATAATTGCGGCCGTTGCTATAAGCAATACGCAACATACAGTAAAAAAATTCAAATCTATACATCCTCCTTACTATTTGCTAATATTATACCAAAAATTTTTTATTTTGTCAATATTAATCTATTTTGACCCGGCTTGACTTTGAGAAAATTTTCTGGTATAATAATAATATAAGACTGGAGGTATTTAAATGATAAAGTTAGATTATACTTTAAACACTCCAGAAGAGAGAAAGGCTTTGGTGGAGAAAATTCTTGAGGAAAATCCCAACCCAGGGGAGCAATACTTAGAAATCTTAGCCAACTACCTGATTCTCTGCATGGAGAAACAAGAGAAAAAGGAACGTAAGATTTTAACTGAAAACCGAATGTGTACAGTTAATAAGCGTGAAACATCTTTTGAGGGTCTTGTTTCCCAGTTTGAAAATGGCGAAGATGGTATTTATGGATTAGTGACAGAAGATAAAAACGTAATATTCAGACCAAAAGTGACAATAACTAAAAAAGATTTAGAAGAAATTCCCTATTTACAACAGATAAGAGAAGCTATTCAATATTGGGAAAATAAATTAAAAACAGCAAGCGGTAAAGATGCTTATGTTATTAAAAAAGCAATTATCGAACTGAGAAAGGACCAGTACGTAGTTAAGGATTGCTTCAGAAAACCAATCTGTTTAAATAAAATTAGCCATTCAAATAATGCTGTTATATTAGACGGTGAAATTTCATTTGACGCAGAAGGGTATTGTGTGGGCAAGGGTGTGAGCCTTGTTGACCCTGCAGTATGTTCGGCAATTCTATGTAATTATTCCAGATTGAAACAAGATAGTTATGCAAACTTTATGACTAATACTTATTTTTTGATGGAAGATTTCGATAATATCTGTAAAAAAGCCTTAGAAGAATATCCCTTATATGATAAAATTGTAGAATGTAAGATTGATGGTTTACAGAACGTTCAAATTCAAGCTATTTTAGAAGAAGAATTTGGTATTAAACACAGTCTTGAGTATATTTCTAGTCTCTGGCGTAAGAAAATTCCTAGCTTAATTGCGTCGGCGGCTGAAGACGAGTACTTAGATTGGTATTATTTAAACGAAGCAAAAGGCAAATACAAAAGATGTAGTAGATGCGGCGAGGTTAAACTTGCTCATAATAAATATTTTAGTAAGAATAAGACCAGTAAAGATGGTTTTTACAGCATTTGTAAATGTTGCAGAAACTCAAAGGGCAAAAAGTCTTAATTGCGCCCTGTGGTTTTTATAATCTTATAAGGAGGTAGATGTTATGGCAGGTGATAGAACGTTTTACTGCGAAGTTTGTAACAAAACTATGAACGAAGACCAATTTTATGGGTCTAATAACGCTATCAAATATCCTGAAGGTAAATTACATAAATGCAAAAAGTGCGTAACAATGCACGTTGATAACTGGAACCCAGATACATATTTGTGGATTTTACAAGAAGTTGATGTACCTTATGTACAAGATGAATGGAATAAGTTACTAGCTTCATATGGAAAAGATAGAAGTAAAGTTACAGGCATGACAATCTTAGGTAGATATTTATCTAAGATGAAATTAAAACAATACAAAGATTACCGATGGGAACATACTGAACATTTGCAGAATGTCGCAAATAAAAAGATTGAAGAGACTATGATGCGCCAAGGCTATGATAGAATTCAAATTGATGAAGCTATCAATAAAGCTACGTTTAGTGTACCAGAAGGTGAATTAGAAATCCCGGCATTTGCGCCCGGTGGTAATAGTGGACCGGAGTATCCCCAGGAAGATTATTTCGCACAACAGTATGAAGAAACTACTTTTGATGATGACTTAACAGAGGAAGATAGAAAGTATCTTTTGATTAAATGGGGTAAAACCTATAAACCAGAAGAGTGGATTAAATTAGAGCAGTTATATGAAGAAATGATGGGCTCTTATGATATTCAAACTGCAGGACATATTGATACGTTGAAATTAGTATGTAAGACATCTTTAAAAGCGAACCAATTGCTAGATATTGGTGATGTAGATGGCGCACAAAAGATGATTAAAATGTACGATGGTTTGATGAAATCTGGTAAATTTACTGCGGCTCAGAATAAAGCAGAGTCTGGTGAATATGTAGATTCAATTTCAGAACTGGTTGCTATATGCGAAAAGGATGGATTCATCCCTAGATATTATACTGACGGACCACAAGATAAAGTAGATAGAACTTTACAAGATATTCAATCATATACCCACACATTAGTAACTGAGGAAATGAACCTTGGTAACTTGATTGAAAACGCAATGAAACAAATTGAGGCTGATAGGATTAAAGAAGCTCAAGATGATTCAGAAGCAGCAACTGATGATGAACTTATGGAAATGGAGTTATTTGATGATGACGCAACCAAAGTTCTTACAGATGGTGATTTTGAAGAGTTTAGAAACTTTGAAGAAGACCTAGAAGCTGAAACAGAAGAACTTATTAAAAGGTTGACTGAAGAATAATGGCTTTAAGCGATTTACTTGAGCTATCCAATGGACGAAAGAAAATTGGATTATCTGAAGAGCGTATTGATGCAATCAAACCGTATCTTCGACAATATATTGCGTATTGGAGAGAATATCCAGATATGTTCGTGGATTTCCTTCAAGATGGTGGGGACGAAACAAGGGAAAAGAAATTAAAGTTCTACTTTTATCAAAGAGTATTTTTACGTGCGGCCATGCGATATAAATATGTTTATATGACATTCCCCCGTGCGTATTCAAAATCATTTTTATCAGTAATGGTACTTATGTGTCGTTGTATTTTATATCCACGAAGTAAGTTGTTTGTTACTTCCGGAGGTAAAGAACAGGCCGCTGGTATCATTAAGGAAAAAGTACAAGAAATTTGTACGTTAGTTCCGGCATTTGACCGAGAACTTGACCGCCGACCGGGTAAAACGCGTGAAGGTAAGGACTATGTATGTTATGTATTTAAAAATGGTTCTTATTTCGATAATATTGCGGCGTCCGAGAAGTCGAGAGGTAAACGTAGACATGGCGGTCTTATCGAGGAGTGTGTAGGTGTTGATGGAGACATCTTGTCGCAGGTTATTATTCCTACCATGAACGTTTCTCGTTTATGTATGGATGGTACTACACAACCAGATGAGACGTTAAATAAATCTCAGATTTATGTTACAACAGCTGGATTTAAGAATACCTTTGCGTATGATAAGTTAATCCAGTTATTAGTTTGGATGATTACCGAGCCACATAAAGCTATGGTAATGGGTGGAACTTGGAGAATTCCAGTTCTGATGAAATTGCTTGATAAAAACTTCTTGCAAGACTTGAAACGAGATGGTACTTTCAATGAAGCTTCATTCGACCGTGAATATGAATCTAAGTGGACAGGTACTGTTGCAGATGCTTTCTTTAATGGTGAAGTATTTGATAGAAATAGAAACTTGCAGAAGCCTGAAAATGAACATTCGGGTAGAACATCGGCGTCTGGATACTATGTTATTTCAGTCGACGTTGGACGTAAGGGATGTGACTCTGTTGCTTGTATTTTTAAGGTAACACCGCAGTCTGTTGGTGGAGCTTATAAATCACTTGTAAATATTTACACATTCTCAGATGAACATTTTGAAGACCAAGCAATTAAAATTAAAAAATTATATTATAAGTATAAAGCACGTCGTCTTGTAATCGATGCTAATGGTCTTGGTATTGGTTTGATTGACTATATGATTAAATCTCAAATTGACCCAGACACTGGAGATACATATCCAGACTTTGGTGTTTACAATGATGATGAAGGATACTATAAAAAATATAAAACAAATAATACAGAGTTTGATGCAATGTATTTAATTAAGGCAAATGCGCCGATTAATACAGAGGCTCATGCTAATGCACAGACTCAATTATCTTCTGGTAGAGTTAAATTCCTCATTGATGAACGTGTTGCTAAAACAAAGTTACTTGGAACTAAGGTTGGTCAGAATATGAAGCCTGAAGAAAGGGCAGAATATTTAAAACCATTCACTCTAACTTCCATATTAAAAGAGGAAATGATGAATTTACGAGAAGAAAATGAAGGCGTAAATATCATTTTAAAACAGGCGAATAAAGGTATCCGTAAGGATAAATTCTCAGCTTTTGAGTACGGACTATACTACATTAAGCAAGAAGAAGATTCTAAGAAGAAGAAAAAGAGATTTAATGCATCGGATTGGAAGTTTTATAATTAGAAAGGAGGGGTCGTATGAGAGCTTCAAGAGGAGAGATTAAAATTGAAGAAATTTTAAAAGAAGCTGGTTTAGTATTCAAAATGGAATACAGTTTCCCGGACTTGAGAAGTCCAAATGGTAGACCTCTTCGTTTCGATTTCGTTGTTTTTGATGATGATGGACATATCGACTTTATGATTGAATATCAAGGTAAACAGCACTATGAGCCAAGTCAAAAGTTTGGCGGTAAGAGAGGCTTTTACCAACAGCAATATAATGACAATCAGAAAAGACGATTTTGCGCTTTACATGACTTTAAGTTGATAGAAATTCCATACACTGAAGAAAACCTAATCTCTTATGATTATATCATGGAGAAAGCCGGTTATTAAGAGGAGGTAAGGTTTTGGATAATAATACAAATATTATTGTACCAGCCGGTCGACAAGATGCCATCCACGAAAAAGGCTTTGATATGGGACAGACTCAGTTCGGCAAGATTAAAGTCGGTGTTAAAACCTTAGACGATGCGGTTCTTAATCTCGGAGAGATTAGGAGCGCATCAAAAAATCGTTTTGACAAAGCAACTATCTTTAAGGCGTTAGCCGAAAATGATGTTGCGAAACTTAGAGAGATTTCTGGTTATTTTTATAAGACAAGTGGTATCTATGCGCGAGCTTGCAACTACTTTGCAAATTTATATAGATATGACTGGTATGTTGTACCAGAGATTTATGGTGACAATGTAAGTACAGATAAGGTTGTTAAAGATTTTAGCAAGATTCTGAATTTCTTTGATAACTCTTATGTGAAGAAGACTTGCGGTGATATTGCGTTAACTGTTATTAAATATGGCGCATATTATGGCTATGTGGTTCCTTCAAATCATGGCTTAGTTTTACAAGAGTTGCCAATTAAATATTGCCGAGTTCGCTACAATATTGGCGGAAGACCAGCAGTAGAATTCAGTATGAAATTCTTTGACCAGGAATTCCCAGATATTAACTATCGAATGAAAGTATTGAAAATGTTCCCAGACGAATTCGCTAAAGGTTATGTAGCTTATAAGCAAGGTCGTTTAAAACCTGATTATGCTAATGACAGAGATTCGAGTTGGTATTTACTGGACCCAGACAGTACAGTAAAATTCAGTTTCGGCAATGGAGATATTCCTCTATTTATCAATGCCATTCCCGCAATTTTAGATTTAGATGCGGCCCAAGATTTAGATCGCCGCAAACAGATGCAGAAGTTGCTTAAAATCGTTGTTCAAAAGCTTCCTATGGATAAGAATGGCGATTTGATTTTCGACGTTGATGAAGCAAGAGATATTCACAATAATGCCGTAGAAATGTTACGTCGTGCTATTGGTGTGGACGTATTGACCACATTTGCAGACATTGAATCTATTGATATGTCTGATAAAAATACTGCGACCACTGCAGATGATTTGCAGAAAGTTGAAAGAGCTGTATTTAACTCTCTTGGTATTTCCCAGAACTTGTTTAATACAGACGGAAACCTTTCACTTGAAAAATCAATTCTTAATGACGAGGGAACTGTTCGTAACCTGTTATTAGAATTTGCACAGTTCTTTGATATGCTTGCACAATCAAAGAGCCCTAATAAGAAAAAATACAACTTTAGATTGTATATGTTGGAAACTACTCAGTATAATTACAGAGATTTATCGAAGATGTATAAAGAGCAAGTTCAGATGGGTTACTCTAAAATGTTACCACAGATTGCTCTTGGTCACTCTCAAAGCTCTATCTTAAATACTGCTTACTTTGAGAATGAGATTTTACATTTGAGTGAAATTATGATTCCTCCATTAATGTCATCTACTTTGAAGATGGAAGATTTAAAAGGTGGGGGCGAAAATAATAAATCAAACTCAAACAATTCTCAAAAATCATCAGAGGGACAAAAAACCTCAGAGAAACAGGCTGGCCGTCCAGAGAAATCTGATGACCAGAAGAGTGAAAAAACTATACAGAACAAAGAGTCTATGAGTTAGGGAGGAATTTATGCATACAAGTATAAGATTAGAAACTCCTTGTGAGTTTATAAATGTTACCCCTCTTAATCCATTGATTTCTAAATGTCAAATTAAGGTTTGCTATGTAAGTGATGAGCCTAACCGTAACAAGAGTATTATTACGAAAGATGTTGCGCGAACCATGGCTAACTCGCTTCCAGGGAGCCCGATTGTAGGTTATTTCAACGAAGCAAAAGGTGACTTTGAAGAGCACAATAGAATTATTGATGTTTCCAATGGACAGTTTAAAATTAAAGACACTACAAGACCTTATGGTTTCGTAGACCTTGGCGCAAAAGTATGGTTCCAGAAATTCTTAGATGATGGTGAAGTTGAGCGTGAATATTTGATGACTGAAGGTTACATTTGGACCGGTCAATATCCAGAGTCTCAGAGAATTATTGATGAAGGTAATAACCAGTCAATGGAACTTGATGATAAAACAATTAATGCGTTTTGGACAAAAGATGGAAATGGAAAACCTCAATTCTTTATTATTAATGAGGCAATAATTTCAAAACTTTGTGTTTTAGGTGAGGATTGCGAACCTTGTTTCGAGGGAGCAAATATCACCGCACCAGAGATTACGTTCGCGTTTGAGGAAGGCTTCAAAAACCGACTTTTCTCATTGATGGACGAAATGAAAGAAATTCTAAATAAAGGAGGAGCGCCTGTGTTTAATACATATGCAGTTGAAATTGGCGATTCTTTATGGAGTGCTTTATACTCTTATTTAGAGAAGACATATCCACGTGCA
>JAEIGA010001778.1_pt1 | contig 34180 bp, 59 predicted proteins | sample 9270691 | NCBI WGS metagenome assembly JAEIGA01 (sample SAMN17057246, study PRJNA624740) | gut metagenome | biome: biome; isolation source: fecal sample | host: Bos grunniens | place: China: Xizang | collected 2019 | reverse complement strand
ATTGCGATGTATCTGCGTGTCAATCGTTTCGCCCTTATTGATGAACTGGACGAACTGCACAAGGCTGGTCTTGTGTGCGGTCGGCAGAACGATGACCACGCAAATGGTGAGTATTACATCATTTGGTCTGCGGTGGAGGTGCGGTAATGCGTTGGTTGTTCAACCTCTTCCGTAGAACTCGCAAAGAATACGATTGCGAAAAGTGCTTAAATTTTCATTGTACCAACTGGATGCAAGCAATGGATTGTTCTTGCTGCCGAAATGGTAGTGAATTTATTGAAAAATAATGCTTGACAAATTGCCCCAAGTATGTTATAATACATACAGAAAGTGAGGTAAGTGCTATGAGTCAGTTAGCCAAGGCACTGTGGGAAACCCACGGGGTGGAGTTAGAACCCACCGATGTGGTTCGGCTTCGGCAGAACTACTGCGAACCCTCCATCGTAGATGTGGAGGTAGAGGACACCATCACTGGTGGGGTGGTGACCTTCGAGTGTTTCGACACTCGCACAGGGGTGTTCCCCTACTGGGGTCGGAAAGAGTTCTGACCCCCCACCAAAAAAAATAAAAAAACCCTTGACAAGTCGCAAGACTTGTGATATAATAAGGATGTAAATGAGGGAAGCAAGGCAGAAGCGGAGTGGCAAGCCCCACGAGAGGCGAGTAAGACCTTGACGATAAAGTCCTCGACCGCACGGGGTGTAGGGGTGCGGGATATCAAGTGTGAACCAGACCGTGCAGGCTGAAACAATGTCGCGGATATCTCTACTACCACAAGCCAAGCGTTCATAACTGGGAGGGGCAACCCTCCCCCTTTTCTTTTTCAGCTGCGCGTCTCCGGGTGTGGCGCGCAGAATTCGTCAAAATATACAATCAGCGGCTTTTTTATTTAATAAATTTTGTGCAATTTTAACAGTTGACTTTTCCCGTAATCCATGATATACTTGTATCAACAAAGGGGAGATAAATCCCACTACTATGAAATGAGGTTTTTGATTATGTTTAACTACACTACTACTAACTTGTCCGCTATGCCCTACGCACAGGCTAAGGTTCTCCACTTTGAGGATGGCACCATCCAGCTGATGTCCTATGCTACCATTGTGGCTACCATCGACAGAGATGGCTGGCTCACCATTCACGGTCTGTACTCTATGACCACTCGCAAGCATATCGGTGCTTTTATGCGTGAGTTCACTGGCATGGAATATCAGACCGCCAAGCAAATTTACAACGATGGCTACCAGCTTAATATCCACACTGGTGAGGTTATCCCCCTTGACTAAGGGGGGTAACTTTTTTTTCAGCTGCTCGGTGCTGGTCGCAGCGAGCAGATTTTACGATTTATTCACCCTCCGCAGAAAAATAAATTGAAAACTTTTCAAATTTACCCCTTGACAAATTTCCCATATTGTGATATTATAATAGTACCAAAAGAAAGGAACTGATTGCTATGTTTGACCCCACTATTGCCGAAACTATTTTTTGGATTATCCTTGCAGCACCTTGTATTCTGCTTTTGGCGTTTACAATCCTGCCGTTCAACAAGAATTTTGACCCCAAGGCTGACGACCCTTATCGCTACTGTCCCAAGGAGGTATTCTAATGATTATTGGATATAGCCCCGAAACCTTGTGGTTAAATATCTGCAAGCAAATGACTGAAATCAAAAGCGAAAGCGATTGGCTTCAATACTACACCGCACGCAACGAGGTTGATTGCGTGGAAGATTGCGTTCGCAACATTATGGACAACTGCAAAGCCATTATGGAAAACATCGAAAATTTGAGAGGAGAGCAAGTATGAATTTTTGGATTGCATTTGGATTTTTAGGTCTGTTTGCCATTCCTTGCTTTGTGCTGGCTTTGGAGTTTAGCGAGGATTGGAAAGAAAGATTATTCGGCTGTAGTATTATACTGGTTATTTGGCTGACCTTTTCTGTCGGTTGTGCTTTTGGTCACGATATTAACGCAGACAAGTGGAATGGCGGCTACTGCGAGTGCGGAACGCATTGGGAACTGCGAGGTGCGAGCCAGTACCGCACAAGCCGCACCAAGTACTATGTCTGCCCTGATTGCCACGCAGAAATTGAAATAAGAAATTAAAAAAAGGGTTGACAAACTCAACCCTTTGTGCTATAATAATACCAAGAGGTGAGAACAATGAAGAAAGAACCAAAGAAAATTGACCGCAGAGCATTTAAGAAAACTGGGGAGGAACTGCAACAGTACCTTATCTTCCAACGCAGAGGCAGTAAGGTAGAAAGCGGTAAAAGGTACAACCGACAGAAATTCAAGAAAGGTGAAAGAGAATGAAAGTGAGAATTATTAAGCATCCTCGAAAGCTTGTTAAAATTATGAATGAATTTGTCAATAAAGTCTATCAACCGACTTATGAAATTATTGAAGTGCCTGCTAAAACAGACCCCAATGAAACCACTGAACAATTTTGGGAGCGATTTCGTAAGGCTAAAGAAATACAAGTTCCCGGCTATTTTAAAATGGTAAAAGATATATCCTTTAGAGCCTATATTGGTGACGATGGCTATGAACGCTGTCGCATTGGATATAATATTGAAGATTTGTTTTGTATGGGTAGTAAACAGTTCCGCCAACATTTTATAAATATTTGCCCTATGGGTAAAGGTTTTGCTGATATTACTATCACTCTTTTACACGAAATTGGACATTTTGCCAGCGAGCAAGATTTTGACAATTATGACCGAACTGTATCGCTTAAAGAGCTTGATAAAAAATATCCTCGAGAAATTATTAATTTTGCATATTTTCAACTGCCTGATGAAGCCTCTGCCACAAACTGGGCAATTGAATGGTTGCAAAGTAAAGAGAATAGAGTAATAGCAAAAACTTTTGAAAAGAAATTTTTTGCTTGCTTTGAATAAGTCACCTGCGTTTGGGCGCTAAAACCGTTCGGCAGAATTGAACAGTTTTGCCCAAGCGCAGTAAAAAATTAAAATAAGGGGTTGACAAAAGCGCAACCCCATGATATAATAAAGAAAAAACGAAAGGAATTGAAACTATGACTATTGGATTATGGGTAACAGCAATTATTATCGGCATTATCGGCATCATCATCAGCCTTGCAATCGGAATTTCAGATTACAACTGGGGTGGTTGTATCATCGGTATTCTCATTACAATCATCTTGGTTGGTGTAGTCCTTGGTATCGGCTACTGGTATTGCAATAACACGGCAAGCGGTGCAAGAGCATTGAAAGACCAACAGAGTGAACTCAGTAATGGTTTGATGCGTGAAATCATTATCACTGCCGAAGATGGTCGAGAAATCTTCTACTACAAAGGCAAGTGCGATATTGAAACAGACCATGCGAACTACATTCTGTTTGAAGATGAAGATGGCTATCGGCACATCATCTACAAGGGTGTGCAAGACACAATCATCATCAACGAACTGGCAGACAACTGAGATAGAGAGGGGTAATCCCTCTCTATTTTTTTTCAGCCGCTCGCTGACTGGCGCTGCGAGCGGAATTTAAGAATATTTACTCAGCCGCTAATTTTTTGAAACCAAAAACCAAAAACATTTATTGAAAAATTTTTCCCAAAACCTCTTGACAAAACCCACCCCCTATGTTATAATACTGATGTCAAGGGGGACAGCCCCAACGACCTTGAGTCTATCCTCAACAGCGTACAACACCCTCGTCGACAAGGGAAGGAAAGAGGAACTCGTTAGTGGAAGACAAGAGCAGGTGGTTCGAAGGGTTGAGAATAAGTTGCAAATTATTTCTCTAAAAACCCCTTGACAACTCAACTAAACCATGTTATAATACTTATACAAACCAAGAGAAAAGGAGATTTAATTATGGAAAAGCTCATTAACTTCATCGAGGGTCGCTACAATATGGCTTATTTTTGGTATAAGGGCGACTACGCAGGTATCGACCGCCTCTGTGCTCAGGCTTTTGGTGCGGTAGAGTTCTACAACGCCTGCAATCCCGACCAGTTCAACGAGGTTGAAAAGGTGTGGAACGAATGGCACAGCAAGTTCCTTGCTTTGGAAATGGGGGAGGTCTAATATGGCTATCAAGAGAAACATTTCCTACCATATTAGCGAAGACCGCCTTGACCGAGCCTGCTACATTATGCAGACCGTGGGTCTTGGAGAAATTATCAAAGAACAAAAGTGTTGGGACGAGAAAGGTCGAGTGTCCTGGCAGTGCTTGACCGATACTGGAGTTCTCTTGGTGCTGAACGAGGATAAGACAATAGCAGTTACTCTCTATATCGCAACACAACCCAAGGTGTCTGCGATGTACAAGGGCAACACCCCCAGCTGGGTTATCAAAATGATTAAGAAGAACGCAAAATACGCAGAAATGCAGAATAAAGTGAGGTGCTAAAAATGGAAATTGTTGTAAAGAATGATAATTTGGTCGAGTTCGGTAAAGTAATCAGCGGAAAGGTTTTCCGTATTGACTATGAGGGTAGTCTGTCAACCTATGCTATGAAAGTCGATAAAATGCGTGGAGAATGCGGCGACCACGCAAATTCTATTGACCTACAAGACGGCTCATGGTTTTGGGTTGAGGACTTCGAAAAGGTTGCGGTCTGCAATACTGCGAAACTGGTAATTGACTAACAAGATTGCCCAGCCTTTGAGCTGGGCGTCTTCGGTTGAGACGCCCAGATTTGAGCAATATAACCAATTCAGCCATTTTTTATTCCGGAAACTTTGTGCAATTTGACATATTGCTTTTTCCCATAAATGTGCTATAATACCAATAGAAAGTGAGGTATGACCTATGAAAAAGATTATCGACTTCCGTTGTTATGTATCCGTTAATGGTGAACCCTACTGCGATACCAGCATTTGGAAAAGACTGCGCTATGATGATGTTATCGGTGAAAGTGAAACAATTATCACCGATTGGGAAAGTGCTTATCAAGCGGTGAGTGAACACAGTATCCTTAATGCTGAAACAAGTGAAACTCTGTTTACCAATCGCCCCACCATTAAAATTCACTATGGTGATGTGTATCGCAATGACCGAGAAATCAGCGAAAAAGAGTTTAAGTCCTTAAAATATAAATGGGTAGCAAGTGAAACTGACCGCATTTATACCATTAAAGAATTAGCAGAATATCTTCCTGCCGACCAGTTCTGCGAGTGGTTGAAAGACCAAGGACTTTCTATCAATTTTAATTTTGGGGGTTGACAAACCCTCCAAGGTATGCTATAATACTTATAGAAAAAGGAAAGGAACTGATAAGTATGAACGAACTGAATGTAACAATCAATTTCGATATGGACGGCACAATCGCAGACCTCTACGCAAACCCTAACTGGTTGCCCTTGCTCCGTGCTTATGACCCCACTCCCTACGCAACTGCAAAGCCTCTGCTCCGCTTGGCTACTCTCGCAAGACGGCTCAACACATTGCAGAGAAACGGCTACCGCATTGCGGTTATCAGCTGGCTCAGTAAGGAAAGCACGGCTGACTATGACAGAGCCGTAATCAACGCAAAACTAGCTTGGCTTGCTGAACATCTGCCGAGTGTCCATTGGGACGAAATCACCATTGTCCCCTACGGAACTCCCAAAGAAAATTTCTGCCATACTCCTCTCGATGTTCTGTTCGATGATGAGGAACGCAACAGAAACAACTGGACTGGCAAAGCCTACGATGTGAACAACATCTTGGAAATTCTCGCAAAAATGTGAGAATAAATACCAGCAGAAAGGAAAAATAAAATGGAACAGTTAACTGTTTGGAAATCTAGTGATGGACAGCTTTTTGAAGATAAGGATGCGTGTCGGCGTCACGAACAGGTTATATCGGCGAACGTGCTCGATGCTTTTGTCCTTGGCTTTAATAGCGAAGGTAAGAAGGTGAGTTGGGCGGATACCGATGGAGCGTATGCGTGTTATGCCTTGCTCCTTTCGTACCCTAGCGACGAGGTATTGGCAGACCCTATTTTCGACCGTGCGTGGGCAGACTATCTTGATAGCGACCTTGAATGGCTACTGACCCATCATAGGGCTTGCGGATGGTATGTGCGTGACCCCCACGATGAAATGTGGTATCGTTGGACCGAGTATGAAAAGGAATTCAACGACATCCGCAACACTCTGTGCCAGTTGGGGGAAAAGTATGGGGGATAACCCCATACTTTTTTTAGCTGCCCATTCACGCACGCGAATGGGCAGAATTCGGCAAAATAACCAGTTTCGACATTTTTCCATCAAAATTTTTGTGCAACTTGACGAGTTGACAAATCCCGAAACCCGTGTTACAATACCCATAGAAAGTGAGGTAGTTAAAATGAATTATCCGTACATTACTTGCCCTGAATGTGAACGCCAAATACTGAACCCTACCCGTGAAGATGATATGCTCCACTTTGTTTGTGAGTGCGGTGTTGAGGTATGGTATGACGATTGTGGAGAGGAGTGTGAGTATAAATGAGATGTCCTAACTGCGGTAGCACCGCACAAGTCGTATTTATTGACCAAAATCGAGTAGAGTGCAATCTGTTTGTAGAAACCTATCGGTGTGGTTGTGGTTGCGTGTTCAGTACTAACCGAGATGCAAGGCAAAAGGAAATCGTCATAAGCAAGCCGAGATTTCTGTGTATGACCGACCGCCCCACTTGGAGGGAGCAAGATGCTTGTGATTGCCGATGTTGTGATAAACCAATTTTTGGAACTGGGTATTGACAAAATCCTATTGATGTGGTATAATAATGCCAAGAGGTGAGATAAATGGAAAACTTTTTTCGTGCAGAATTTGAGTATGCTGACCGCAGATGGAAAGTCATAAACTGGAATGATACTGATGGAATGTGGATTTGTCAAGATAAATTTGGCAACATTCGATATTTTTCTACTGAATACTTAAATCAAATTTTCCCCAAGTATGGCTTGACAAAACCTTATTGATGTGCTATAATACCCATAGAAAGTGAGGTAACAATTATGGAAATGAAACTGTTAATTTTGTTCATTATAATGAATGTGGTCAATGTGGTCATTCAGACCATCAAGTCCATCGCAACCATCAAGTGCGGAAAGACCGCCGCCGCAATCGTCAATGCGGTAGCCTATGGCTTGTATACCTACATCGTGGTTTTGACTATGTGCGACTTGCCCCTTTTGGCAAAGTGCCTTATCGTAGCAAGTGCCAACTTTGTCGGTGTGTGGGTTGTCAAGTTCTTTGAGGAAAAGGCTCGCAAGGATAAGTTGTGGAAAGTTGAGGCAACTGTCTATCACTATTTGACCGAACACTATCACACCATATTGACAGAGCAAGGCATCGCCCATAATTATATTGAGGGCATTGGTCAATATACCATCTTCAATATCTATTGCCCCACACAACACGAAAGTCTTTTGGTGCGTGAGTTGCTTGAAGCAAGCGAAAGCAAGTATTTTGTGAGTGAGAGCAAGACCCTATAAAAAGGGTCTTGACAAAACTCCAAAAGTGTGCTATAATACTGGTGTGAGGTGAGAAATATGGATTGCTTAAAGTGTCCTAACTACTGGCAAGATAACGCAGATGAGAGCAAGTGCGACAAGTGCGGTGCGGAATCGACTTTTGCCGATTTCTATATCGAGTATTTTCGTCAGCTACCCCCTCTCATCATTCATCGAAGCGGAGAGTAATCTCCGCTTTTTATCTGCTCATTGGCGTTCGTCAATGAGCAGAATTTAGAAAAAACCTAGACCGCCTCATTTTTCGATTCGGCAAGCCACCCGCAAAAATTTTTTAATATTTTCCCAAAAAGTGCTTGACAACCCCACCCCTATGTGGTATAATGTCTATGTGGTTGAGGAAAAGATGTTACACCCCCACGGAAAGGAAGATTTGATTTTGAGCAAGGTTATTATTGACCGCAGAAAGCACTATGTTTTGGTGCTTGACACGGAAACCGCCAACACTTTGGTTGACGAGAATGGCAAGTTGGATATGTCCAATGTGCTAATGTACGATTGTGGTTGGTCTGTTGTAGACACAAGCGGTGAGGTTTATGTGGAACGCAGTTATGTAAACCGAGATGTGTTCTGCGAGGAACGAGAGTTAATGCAATCTGCATACTACGCAAAGAAAATTCCTATGTATTGTTTGCAGTTGCAAATGGGTCAACGCATTATGGCAAACACCTACGAAATCCGCCAAGCTATGTTAGCCGATATGGAAATGTACGGAGTTACCGAGGTTGTTGCTCATAACGCACGATTTGACCTTAACGCATTAAACACAATTCTGCGTTACACCACCAAGTCCAAGTACCGCTACTGGTTTCCCTATGGCACGATTGTTTGGGATACTATGAAGATGGCAAGAGATGTTATCCATAAAATGCCCACCTACAAGAAATTCTGTGAGGAGTATGACCTAAAAACCGCAAATGGGCGGTTGTCCACTACCGCAGAAAATCTGTATCGTTTCATTGTGAATGACCCCTACTTTGAGGAGAGCCATACTGGTTTGGAAGATGTGCAGATTGAACGAGAGATTATGTTCTACTGCTATCGTCAGCACAAGCCTATGCGAAAGCTACTGTTTGAAAATCAAACAGAGCCTTTGCCCCCACCCACCGAGTTGCAGAAAATAATTATGCGTTTGGTGAGAGAAAATGCTTGACAAATAAAGTCAAGTGTGCTATAATACATAATGTAAGGGGGGGTCAGCCAAACCCCCTTGCAGATAAAAATTTTATTTTGAAAAGGAGTTGTTTATTATGGCTAACAAGTTGAAGGTTGCAGAAAAGTTCTCCGCTATCAAGGCTATGCTGAACGGAGAAAAGGTGGAGAATTTCTCCATCGAACAGGCGGTCGAGTTTATCAACGAGCGTATCGCAATCGTTGAAAAGAAGAACGCACAGAGCGGTGAGCGTAAGCCCACTAAGACCCAGCTGGAAAATGAGGGTATCAAGGAGCGTATTGCAGAAATTCTGCTGACCGCTGAAAAGCCTATGACCGCTACCGATGTCGGCAAGGCTGTTGACCTCACCTGCTCCAAGGTTTCCGCCTTGCTGACCCAGTTGGTCAAGTCTGATGCCGTGGTGCGTACCGAGGTTAAGGGCAGAGCCTACTTTGCCCTTGCCAACAAGGAGTAAGGAATGGGGGCTACTAGCCCCCAAGTCCTAGCAATGCAAAAAGCCGGCTTTACCGAGCAAGAAATTGCCGATGTGCTGAAATGCGACAAGGAAATTGACCAAGGTGTAAAGCACTTTGAGCTTGCCGAGGACTTAAAGCCTGGGGCAAAAAAGGCTAGACGAGCCGACCGCACAGACACCCCCAAAAAGGCGGTGCGTGAACGCAAGCCGAACGAGGATAAACAGTTCCTCTTGCGTGTGCTTTTGAAGGCTTTGGAAAATCACGACGACGAAGGCTTTGGCACAGAGTTTCAAAGTGAAACTATCAACCCCGAGCGTGAATTTTTATTCATTTACAATGGGACAAAATACAAAGTGGTTTTGTCCGCCCCTCGCACCTGAGCAGGCCCCTTGGCCTGCTCCTTCGCGTGCGTGAAGGAGCAGAATTCAGCAAAATAACCAATAAGGCAACTTTTCAAACCGATTTATTTGTGCAACTTGCCGACTTGATTTTTCCCATAATCGGTGCTATAATAATGCCAAGAGGTGAGGATAATGAAAACTGATTGTACTACTTGCTACCACAATTTTAGCGGCACACCTGAGAGCCTTGCTTGTTGTAACTGTTGCGATGACGAGGTCAATTTCTATCAATCTATCAAGGAGGAAAAAACTATGAATAACTTTTTGTTTGAGGACACTATCGATGGCGGTTTCTTCTTCGTGCAGTGCGATACTTTGGAAGAGGCCTATGAAATCATTTGGGAAGAGATTGCGTGCGGACACGCAGGCATTTGTATGGATTGCACCGATGTTCCCGGTTGGTATGACTACATCGGTTGTTATGACGATGAAGATGCCGAGGTAATGGGTTACGATACCTATTAAAATTGGGGGTTGACAAACTCAACCCCTTATGATATAATAAGTATACCAAAAGAAAAGGAGATAAGAAAATGAAAGTTAAGTGTTATGTAAAGGTTATCGAAGAGCGTATCGTTGATATCGATGATAAGTTCGCAAAGCTTGCGGTTGCTCGCCCTTGGGAGCATCCTGAACTGACCGAAGATGATTATGAGGAATGTTCTCGCGCGGTCGAAGAGGCTACTGGCTTGAAATTTGATGAGTATGAGTTTCCCCATATCGATGCAGTTGAAAGTGTCGAGAATGGTGAAATGATGTTGGAACTGTAAATAAAGGGTTGACAAAATCAACCCTTTATGGTATAATATCATTGTTAGGAAAGCTAATGCGTTTGGGCGGTTCTGCCGAACGGAACGATTGAACATTTTTGCCCAAACGCAAACACTAAAAAAAAGGAGAAAAAATATGCTTGAATTATTGAGTGATAAGAGAACCCCCACTTGCCCCCATTGTGGTATGGCAAAGTTGGAAAAAGATGATATTATCGACCATTGGGTTGAGGGTGGGGAAAATAACACAGATGTCTATGTGGAATTGGTTGTTGGCGGTTGCCCCAACTGCGGTCGGTTCTTTGAATACAAGCAGAAATATACCCATGACCCCATTGGGTATGATGACATCGACTACTGCGACGATGAGGAGGAAGAAGAAGATGAATGAAACTTTGGATACTGTTTTTGCTAGATGTCAGCAACTGCCGGACGAGGACTTTGGTGTCCTCTTGTCCGCACTGATGCGTGAGCAGAAAGAACGAGACTGCCGAGCACAGAAAGCCGCTTGGGCAAGGGTTCGTGAGGCTATTACCCATTATACTGCCAACTATGGCAACATTAGGGTGGCTGATTTCTGCGGTGATGAGGATACAGAAATTACTCTGTACCACGGACAATTTTCTTTCAGCGAATACGGAGACATTGAGGTGGGTGCTTAAACGCACCCACTTTTTGACATTCCCAAAATTTTTTGGTAAAATAAATGTAGAAAAAAATGAAAGAAGGTTTGCCAAATGCGAGAAACTGAATATTCCCGTCGACTAGACGCAAGTGGACGCCTTGTTATTCCGGTTAAATTGCGAGAAGAATTGTGCATGGAAACAGGGGACGATTATACATTCTTTATTCACGAGAATAAAGGACGCACTTTCCTATGCGTTGAGTGCTACAATAAAGAGAATGAAATCGAACGAGCAAAGAGAATACTGCGTGAAGCCGGAATTGCTAATATTTGAGCGGCTTGTTTGCGGCCGTAAACAAGCCGAATTTACCATTATACCATACTAGCTGATTTTTGTCAAGTAAAATGTTGCACAAAAATCAGCTTTTTATTTTCCCATATTTTGTGCAATATTCCATATTGCAATCTGTGTGTAGATGTGATATAATACAAGTGTTCCAAGGGAGAGTGAGGAAACAGAAACCAAGGCGCCAAAGGTAAACAGACTATCTTGCAGAGACCCCTTGGAACACCAAAAAAAATTCAAGAAACTTGAAAAAAGTTCTTGACAAACCCCACTCGATGTGGTATAATACAAGTGTTCCTAAGGGAACGAAATAAAAACTGGGTTGCGACCTACCGCTAGAAAGGAATTGATAAGTATGAAGAAGATGAATATGGTTGAAAAGTTCGGTGCTATCAAGGCTCTGCTGAATGGTGAAAAGCCTGAGGGTTTCTCCGTTGCCGATGCCATGGAGTTCCTTGATGACCGCATTGAAAAGGTCAACGCAAAGAACGCAAAGGGTGGCAACCGCAAGCCCACCAAGACCCAGTTGGAGAACGAGGTTATCAAGGAGCAGATTGTTTCTGTTCTGCGGTCTATCACCGAGCCGACTACTATCAACGGTCTGCAAAAGACTTCTGCGGAAATGGCAGAGTTCAATAATCAGAAACTGTCTGCTCTGTTGACCCAGCTGGTTAAGTCCAAGGTTGTTGTCCGCACCGAGGTAAAGGGCAAGGCTTATTTTGCCCTTGCCGAGTAAGGCAACGAAAATAAGGGGGAATGAAAATTCCCCCTTGACAAAAGGCTGAAAGTATGCTATACTAATATCAGCCAAAAGAAAGGAGATGTGAGTATGGCTAAGCCTAGTGAAAAGCAAATGGCGGCTTTCCGCAAGTTGGGTTACAGTGAGGAACAAATTGCGGAAATGATAGAGGACGATGCCGCAGTTGACCGAGGTGAGGAATTGCCTTGGGATATGTCCAAGGAAGAACACAAAAAGGCTATGAAGAACGCAAATGCGGACGAACACAAAAAGCCTATGGTGTTAAATCTTCCCAAGAAAGAGGTCAAGAAAAACACTCCAAAAATTGAAATTATGGACAATATTTTCCAGTTTTTGAGTGAAAATTGCCCTCTCCAGTTTGAAAAACTGGAAATTGTAAGCACTCCCACGCAAAAAAAGGTCGAAATTGAGTATTGCGGTGAGAGTTTTACTTTGAGTTTGACCAATCACCGCAAGAAAAAGGACTAAAAGGGGCGAGAAATCGCCCCAAAAGGGAGAAAAGTTTTGGAAAAAGAATGGATTTATGTCGGTTATTACACCGACACCAACGGCAAGTTTGTGCTGAAAATTGGCACTACCAATGATTTATGCCGTAGACAGAGCGAACACACACGCAACTACCGCAAAGCACCCAAGCACACAATGCCCCAAGATGAACAGTTCAAAATGCTTTGGTATCGTCCGCTATCCAAGTATAATACAGTTCGTTATGAGGACAGAAATCGTGACTACTGGAAAGAAATCGGCTTTGGCGAGTTCGTGCGGAATGACCGCTTTGTATTTGATGTACCGCCTATGCAAGCGGTGGTGCGGATTAAAAAGGAATGGACGGTGGCTATTGATGTCTGATTTTATGTGTATGGGGTGCGGAGCGGAAACCTCCGCAGACCCCAAAGACTTTTGGTATGACCAAGACGGAGATACTATTTATGTCCGCTACACTTTGAAATGCCCCAAGTGCGGACGAGTGCACCAGTGCACAGAGGTATTCCGCTGGGACGGCATTATTGATATGAAATAAAATACACCCCCTGCTGAATATGCAGGGGGTGTGTATATTTATTCAGCTGCTCCTGGCCGAAGGTCAGGAGCAGAATTCCAGATTTTATAGGTTTACGGTAATTTTTATTATGTAAACTGTGTTATGTTACCCTCTACCTTTTTTCCCGATAATCAAATCCTGCGCCGGTTCACAGGGTCGCCAGGGAGCGTCAGATCTCTGACCTTCCAAAGCCCGGTTATCCGGGAACTTTTGCGACAAAAAAGCGACCCACAAAACGCCGATTATTTTTTCCCGAATTGTAGCTTTCGCTTACGCTACAGCTACACGCAGGAGCGCCGAGGATTGTGCGGAACCAGAGCCTCAAAGAACCGGGTGTTGCGGAACTTTTTGCTGGAAAAAGTAGTCTTCATTACCTCCCCAGTTTTTCCCAAAACTTGTGTCTTCCCTTTCCACCCAACATCGTAACTAGGCTACGTTTTTGAGAGCCCCATCCAAAAGAAAAGTGGAAAGATGGGTACTTATTCGTTTTTCAAAAATATCTTGGCAGAGAGGACTGCGGCCAGCCCTTTGTGCTGACCCGTCAGCACATACTCCTCCATTATATATTATATCAAAAATTTTATTATTTGTCAAATAGTGGAGCGCATTGCCGACCCCCGCAAAAAATTTTCGCATATCAGAAGCTAAAAATTTTAGCATATTTACTTACAAAAATTGCGGTTATGGGTACATATTCGTTTAGAATAAAAACACTACATTTCCAGAAGCAAAGAGAACTAAAGGTAGCTTCAAGAGTTGCGCCAGCAACTCTTATTATTATTCTCTCCCTATTATATATAATAACATATTTTTTTATAAAAGTCAAATTGCGTTGCGCGGACCCGCAAATTGCTTTTTCTTTTTATTATACTATATTATTTACGGAAAGTCAAGTGCACGCGCCGCAAGTTGACATTTTTTATTTTTTATGATATTATATATATGGTGGAAAAGATTAAAAAATAAAACCGCAAAATAAAATAAAGAGCCTAGAACTAACTCTAGACTCTTGGTATATTAAAACTCAAAGACCCAGCTAAACGGATTAAAGGAGCGTGCCTTAGGCTTCATAGCATTGTCAAGCATGCGGATCATCAGATCGGTCACTACAGCGACACTTTCCTCGCGCTTGTCTTCCTCGGCAAGTTCCGGATAATAGCGGCCAATAGTGGTCCAGAGCTGGTAGAGCGCATCTTCGAAATCATGGCGCTTCATAGCCTCTTCCTGTACTCGTTCAGCCTCCTCAGCTGCTCTTGCTTCCTCTTCAGCTCGCTTAGCAGCTTCCTCTTCCTGAATGCGTGCTTCTGCGGAGTTGAGGGACTCTGTAAATTCTTTAGCCAGGTCATCGGCGGAATGGCCGGCTTTAATGAGGTCATATAGATTAAACATCATAGTATCTCCTTTCAGTTTATATAATTATTATATCATAAATTTTTTATTTTGTCAAATATGTGTTCCAATAGTTGAAGAGGCTGAGGATAACGGAGACGGGTAAAATTGAAGCAGTTGAGCTAGCTTTATGGGGCGCAGACCCCTACCACAGTTTTCCAAGTTTTCAACCACTTTACAAATTTTTACTACTTTACAAGCATTTTTATTTACAACCAATTTTTACTTGTACGCCTTTACAAGTAATTTTACTACTCGCTTGTAAAAGTCTTGTAGTCTTTTACAAGCCTACAAGACTTTTTGTTTATTTTACAAGCAAATTTTTACTTGTATTTTTATCGATCCAAGTTTACCTTTATTCTCATTCTCATTCTTATTATCATTATCATTGTACTTGTACGGACTTGTAAACTTGTAAAACACTACTTTTAGTCTTTTACAAGAAAATTTTATATCTTTACCACTTGTACAAATTTGTACAATACTTGTACAAGTAGTTAAAAGTTAAAACAGTTGTACTGTCTTGTACAAGCATCTTCTTCTTGTACAACCTCATTTTTGTTTGTACAAGCATTTTTCGCTTGTACATTTGTACAAGTTTGTACAAACTTTTCTTCACTTGTACAAGCAGAATTCATTTGTAAATTTGTACAAACATTTTTTTCTTGTAAACTTGGTACAAACTCTTTTTCACTTATACTCTCTTGTAAAAGTTCTGGGAACTCTTTTCTTATGGCCGCAAGTCTATTTGATACAGTTTGCTGCGATAATTTTAACTGCTGCGCGATTGCTTTTTGGGTATACTTCTACAAATATAGTCTTGCAATCTCATCATATTGATACTTAATAATCTTATTGCGTTTTTCTGTCTCAACTTTTGCGTCATAGGCATCAAAGTTCTTCTGAGCGACCTCTTTATTTACCTCCAAGTACATATCAATGTTATCATCATCACTACTAATATCACCAGTTAATACCAACTCAATAGCACTAATCGCCAGTTCTCCTGCTAATAAAGGGTTCTTATCGTATAGCTTCTTAATCTAATTAAAAGTGCTACGATATACTACTCCACTTTTTCTGATTTCACTATCTTTAAATTCAGTAATCATTTACAAGAAACCTCCTTCAAAACCTATTCTAAGTCTCTCTAAAAGGCTTCATTCATTTCAAATACCCAACAATTATATTTAGTATTCTTTGGATTAGGAATAGTCGCAACTGGTATATGGCCCATTCTTACTAACTATTCCATTACTCTTAATGAGTATATAATCTCTTGCTACATAATTAGTTCTCTCCTTTGATTGTTTGTTTTCCTTTTTATTTTAGCTATTTTTATATTTATCTAAGTACTCTCTAATCGCACGACGCACAAGTTGAGAGACACTTAAATCTTCTTTTTTTGCGATTTCAACTAATCGCAATTTTTCTTCTTCTTCAATACGGGTTACAACTGATGCTAACATATAATCTCTCCTTTCACATATATTTGAGATTGGCAATGAATACATTTATCACTTTTGTCCGTAAACAATGTATATTTTGTATACATCTTTATCGCCCTTATTATACCACAAAATTTGCGGTTTGTCAAATCTTATTTGAAAAAGTAAAAAATTTATGATATAATATTTATACAAGATAAAGAAAGGAGCTAATACCTGTGACTGAAAATATTTACATTGTAGAATTCCGCTCCTTGGGAGAAAAGGAACCCACTCGTGAATTTATCACTGCTCGCTCTGTTCCTGAGGTCTTCGAGCTATACATCGGTATGACCGATATAGTCTACTTCGCCTTTGAAGATGTTACCGAACTTTCCGTAGAAGAAATCGAAAGGAAACTTACTTATGTCGATAAATACCTGTGACTACTGCGGCAGGCCCGATTCTGCGACGCTCATAAGCGAGGGTGCGTGGATGTGCGCAACCTGCTTCTCTTATTGCAATACTTGCACGATGTGCGAGACAGCACAATTTTGCCCTTTCGAGACAGACCCGTCTCCCCTCCCGAAGGTAGTACTTCAAACTACACAGCGAGGTCCAATGACAGTACAAACGCAAGTAAAAAATCCGGCTAGAGTTCAGCAATTCTGCTTTCCTTGTAAGTGCTTTAATCAAGACGAGCTTTATTGCCGCAGAGAAGAGGGCTGGTGTAAATCCTATGAAGAAATTACCCCACGATTTCGTCAACAACGTTTCGAAACCACTTAATCCCGTTTCGAAGAAAGGTAGTGCTTTGATATGAAACTATATGAATTGCGTTCCGATATCACTATCAATCTAGACTAGCTCTGTCTGGTCATTGACCGAGGATATTACGGAACAAAGCGGCGAGTCCGTATCTATACGACCGATGGTCGACACGAATATGACCTGTCCACGGAAGACTGGACAAAATTTCAACTTATGCTAAAGGAGAATGAAATGATATGATTTGGATTATTATGATTATTGTTGTTATTCTATGTGCCATTTTTGGCGATTGGTGGGACTTGGGCGAAGCAATTTTATACACTGGTCTTCTTCTTATCGGAGCACTCCTATTAGGCGCCTTCATTTGTCTACTTTGCGGCTGTTGGACCAGCTACTCTCCGCACTGCACCGTAGTCGAAACCACAGAAATTATCGCTATGCATGACGGCTCTGAAGTGAATGGAACATTTAGCGGCGGCATTTTCTGCGCCAGTGGTTATATTGATGAAAAGCCCGTCTATAAAGTCCTAGTTAAGACTGATAGAGGTCTACAAACTACGACCTACAAGGCGTCTGAATCTTATGTTCAGTTTACTGATGAAACTCCAAGAGTAGAAAAGCAAAGAATTGAAGCTATTGGTTTTTGGAATTTCTTCTGCGGCGATGGCGTTCTAGATAAGCACGAGTATATTATCTATATCCCCAAGGACTCTGTCGTAGCTAACGATTTTGTGCTCGACTTAGAATAACGTTTGGGCAAGGTTGTTCAAGAGATACTGAAGAAAAGCACCGGGATTTACCGGTGCTTTTTTGATTTTATATAAAAATTATGATATAATATGTATATAAAGTGAAAGAGAAAGGAAATGATAATTATGGGATATATGACAAAGTTTGATTTGAGAGCTTATGATGCAGCAACAAGTGCTCCTATCTCTGATGAGCTGGAGCATGAAATTACTTATCGTTTGGAGCAAATTGCGTTTAATACTAAAATGACTCGTCAGGAATTCGAAGCTTACTGGCACCATCCTGTGAGTTTTGAATCTTGGACGGGAGATGAAATGAAGTGGTACGGTCATGAAAATGATATGGCCGCACTCTCTAAGGAATATCCTAATGTGTTGTTTATTCTCAATGGTGTTGGAGAAGAGTTCCCCGATGCATGGTGCCTATGGGCACAAAATGGTGCTGTTGAAAAGGTTTATGCGGAAATTAAGATCCCCTCACCCACCAATCCAATGTTTGCGTCTTGGAGTGTGTGAGTTATGAATTGGTTTAAGAAAATCTTCCACCGCGACAAGTGGCCTAAAAGATTCCATATTGAAGTTCATGACGGAGATTGTCAACTCATTGGAACTATCACTATAAAGGTAAATAGCTATGATGAGCTTATGACTTGCGGGGCTCAGTTCGCGCAAGATGCAATGATAGCCACTAAGGACGATAAGCTTGACGAAGCATACTGGCATTATGAGGAGGTGTAATCTTGGAATATTATGTAGCAAAGTCCTATACGGACTGGAAACGAGAAACTGAACCTTACGAAGTAAATGGTAAGATGTATATTATGGTGCGGAAACCTACCGGCGCCACTAAGCAGGTGCGGGCCTATACTGAAATGGAGTACCGTAAGATGTATCCCACCGATATACCCCCCGTTGTCGCACAAACCGCCTCTGTAAAGAATGTTCTTGGTTTTCAAGAGGGATACATCTGGATTTTCAAGGGCGATCTTGACAATGCGGAATATTGGTTTGAGCGGACAGATGTTTGCCGCTATCACGTATCCTTTGGCTGGTATATTGTTTCTATTGACAATATTCCTTTTGACATTCCCAGTTGCATCGAATCTGTAAAACTCCCCTGGGAAAAAGTAGGCAATGCCGATGGAACACTTTTGCCCAAGGCCACTATCCAGGCCGCAGTCGATGCGCTTCGCTTTGGCGATTCCGCATCCGAGTACCAGGGCAACATCGGCGACAGACTCGACCTGTCTGTAACTCTCACCCGCGTCATTGACCTTGGCGAAAATCAGTTCGGCTCTACCAGCCGCATCTATTGCTTCATTGACGAAAATCAGAATGAGTACTCTTGGACGACTGGCGTCTCCAAAAACTGGCTCGTCAATGACCAACTTAAACTGCGTGGAACTGTTAAGCAGCACGATATTGTAAAAGGTGTCAAATTTACAATGCTCACACGAGTAGCCGAGGTAAAGAAATAATAAAAGGAGGCTCTTTGGAGCCTCCTTTGATTTTTATAAAAAAATATTATATAATATATATATAAAGTAAAGGAAAGGAAATGATAAATATGAGAGCTTCTAATTGGGAACGCGATGTTGCTATTAATGTTGTTGAAATGCTGCTGAACCACGGTTTGGTTGATAACTATACTGCAGAACGACCCCCTTATAGTTTGTGGGACTGGCTAGATGACTCCGGTCTGTTTAAGCAGGGCATCGGTTATGCTGACGGCGCCACTAAAGCTGTTATCTTCCACGATGACCTGGACTCTTATGTTATCAAGTTCCGCCTGCCTCGAGAAGATGCAGACCAAGACTATTGCGCCCGTGAGTACGCAAACTATGTCGCTGCTGAAGAAGAGGGTTTAGAGTACTACTTTGCCGCAACCGAATACTTATGCGAACGAGAGGGCATCGTCTTCTATCTCCAGGAGCAAGTCATTTGTGATGAAGAAGTAGATAGCCAGATTGTTGATAAGCTGCAGTGCCAGTATGAAGAATCTGGCACTCCTTACGATATCGACAATCTGTGGGATGAAGTCGATGCTCTGACTGCTCGAGACCGCGTCTCTTTGCTTTACGGCAATGAAAAGCTCGCTGACTTTATCTGGGACCGCCGCATTAACGACCTGCACGGCGGTAACTTCGGTCTGGCAGGAGACCATTATGTGATGTTGGACTACTCCGGATTCGGCCTTGCGGCTCTTCTGGGATAAAATAAAGGAGGAATAAAAATGTTGTCTTGGTGGGAAATTATTTGTATTATCTTGGGCTATAATATTCTTGGACTTATTATACTGCTCTTTGGCAAGATGTACTCTGAATGTGGCGCGCTCGATATGGCAAACGGCTTCGAGTTCGTTAACCCAATCCATATTTACAAGTATAATAAGGTAAACTGGTTTGGTGCTTTTATGGTGGCTTTGCTGTATACGGCACTATGTCCGATTGGAGCTATTGCTTACTGGTTTTATAAGGCGTGTACTGTAGGGAGAGAATAAATATGAATATATATGATGCCACTGAGGTCGCTTACAAAAATGGCTATGCGGCGGCCCTGGCTGAGGACCGCATTACAACAGCAGTTTGTCGAGGTTTACAAATTGCAATGGTATGCGATGTACACCGCTGTCCGGGCATGGATTTTTGCGTCCCGTGCAAATGTATTACTAATCAGATTATTAAAGAGGAAGGGTAAGCACTCTTCCTCTTTTTTGATTTTTATAAAAAAATATGATATAATACTTATGTAATAAATGATTAGGAGGATTTGAGTATGACTAATAAGGAAATGGTTGTAAGTGTTTTGAGAGATTTTGGTGCAATGACTTCTTCTCAGATTGCGGTTCAGGTGAATCGTCGATTTAATACCGTTATTACACCTGCACAAGCTGCCGGTGCTCTGCGTCCTCTGACAGCAAAAGGTTACGCCGCCAATAGTAAGGATGGGCGCGGTAAGCTGGTTCATTGGCTGACTGATGAGGGTAAGGAGGCTTTGAAAAATGACTGATTTGTGCGTGATGTGCGGCGCCATTTTGCCGGCTGAGTATGAAGATATGGTGTGCCGCACTTGTAGGCTAACTGCCGGCATTAAGTTTATGAAGTTTAATTGTCCTGATTGCGGTCGGCCTATGGAAGTTTGGAGTAAACAGGTTGTTGATTACTCTTTTGACGGCTGGTCACAGTTAAAGGTTGATTTGATTTATCACTGCGAGTGCGGCAAAGACTGGGACAGTGAATATTATCAAGAATTTGGCGATGAGAGCCAATCGGTTCCAAAACGCCATTACTGGGGGTAATTTATGACTACACAAGATATGGTTAATGAAACTTGGAATTATTGCTTCCAGCTTTATGGGCGCGACCGATGTGTTGCTCTTACGCTACATGGCAGCCAGAATTATGAATGCGATACACCGGATTCAGATGTAGATACTAAATTATTTGTTGCCCCCACTTGGTACGAAGTAATTAATTACAAGCAGCCTTTAAGCAATACTATTCACGGACCTTATGGCGATATTAATGTAACGGACATTCGATTGTTCCTCGGCAATAACCTGCCGAAGCAGAACTTTAATTTTTTGGAGTGTTTGTTTACCAAGTATTTCTGCGTCAATCCCGAATATGCAGATCTGTGGGATGAGCTTATTAAGAATCGTGAGGAGATCGCTCATATTGACCCTGCAGCCGCCATCCGCACAATGATGGGTCAGGTCGAAAATCAATATGGCCGATGGGGCCGTTTTGATAAACGGAAGACTTTATACCATATGATGCGGATTAGTTGGGCGATTGAAGCATATCAGCTAGGTGAGTCCTTCTCAGAAACTCTTGTTCCTAACAATCAGGAGCACATTATGAGGGTGCGCTTGGGCAAAGTCTGTGAAGAGGATATGGACTTTATGTTCAAGCTTTTTTATGACCACGCTCATTTCTGCGCAGAGCTGAATTATAAGGGCGATACCCATTATGCGGCCGGTCTTACAACGCTACAGCAGCTGCAGGCACAATTCACTTATCGCTCACTTTATGAATTGAGGTGTTTAGAATGAATATATGGATTACTGGCGATATGCATCAGAGCGCTAAGCCAGTGCAAGATTTCTATGTAAATACCCTCCAAGAGGAAGAAGATACAGACAATTGGCTTATTTGCCTCGGTGACTTTGGCGGTTTTTACTACTTTAATTGGCGAGACCACAAGTTCAAAGATGAATTATGTCAGTTGCCCATTAAATATTTTGTAATTCGCGGCAACCACGAAGCACGAGCTGGCGATACCGCAGCCTATGACAACTACACAGGCTGGGAAGAGGTAGACTGCTTTGGAGGAAAATGTCTGCGTGAAGTCAGCTATCCCAATATTTATTATGCGGAAGATTCGGGCGGCATTTATAACATTGCCGGCCGTAAAGCTCTCGTTATTCCGGGTGCGTACTCGGTAGATAAATGGTATCGCTTGCAGCAAGGTTGGGCATGGTTTTCTGGGGAGCAACTCACTCCTCTTGAAATGGCCGATTTGAGCGCCGCTGCTGAGGGGCAGCATTTTGACCTCGTACTTTCGCACACCTGTCCTCGCCAGTACCAGCCGACCGATTTATTCTTGGGCTGCATCGACCAATCTAGTGTTGATTCTACTATGGAAATTTGGATGGACAGTCTGCTAGATCGCATGACCTTTGGAGTCTGGTGTTTTGCACACTACCATAGAGACCGTATTGAGGCACCGCACGTCGAGATGTTTTTTGGCGAAGTTGAGAATCTTGAAACTGTTGAAGATAGATGGAAGCGATATGATGAAACTGGTGAACTTGATTGGTGGCTTCCTTTGTCGCCAAAAATGGAAAGGATAATGAATAAATGATTACAGCTGTTGAAGCAAAGCAGATTCAAACTAATTATTTGACCAGCCAGTGTGATATTGACCGTTATATGGCAGATGTTGAAGAGGCTATCAAGGAATGTGCGGAACATGGCGGAAACTCAATTTGTTTTGATTTTGATTGCTATGACTTGGCTCATACTTTCCGTTGGTTTGCTAAAAAAACTGTAGCAGAACAGCTCAATAGGCTTGGTTATAATGTTCTTGATAGACAACTGTCTTCGGAATTAGATATATACTGGTAATAAAAAGCAGCAAAGCAAAGTCTTTGCTGCTTTTTTGATTTTTTATAAAAAATATTATATAATATATATAGAAAGTAAAAGAAAGGAAATGATAAGCAATGAACCTGCCTGGTGTATATAAATTGTTTAATGAGCGTTGGTCTAATTACCAGACTGTTTACATATTAAGTGATTTGCATTTTGCGGAAGATGACTTGAAAGCCGCCTTCCCCAACCGACCCTCCGATGAAGAGTTGGTGCGTCGCATCAACGCAAAAGTTGGTCGCAAAGACGTTCTTATCTTGCTTGGTGATTGCGGCTCCCCCGATTTTGTTCGCCAGCTGCGCGGTTATAAGATTCTCTTAGCTGGCAATCACGAGCCAGGCTTGACTGCGTTTGAAGATATCTTTCAAGAAATCTACTCTGGTCCTGTTATGATGGGTGAGAAACTAATTCTTTCTCACGAACCCATCCCCAATCTTACTTGGGCGATGAATATTCATGGCCACAATCATAATTCCAAAAGCAAAGACAAAAATCATTTCAATGTATGCGCCGATGTAATTGGATATGAACCTATTAATTTTAATCAGTGGTTGAAACAGGGTCATCTGGCCAAAGTGGAAACATTACACCGGCAAATAATCGACGGCGCCACCGAGCGTAAGAAGAAGCGTGGAGGTAAGAAAATTGGAAAATAAAAATTGTTTGTTCTGTGTAAACTCTCTTTCCGCAGACGCCCCTGATGGTAGCCAAGTTCTTTGTTGCTTCTGTGTTCCTGGGTATGAGGGTTCAGAGCGTTGGGTTGATGAAGAAGACGCAAAAACCTGCAAGAATTGGAAGGAAAATTAAAATGGCTCATATTATGTTGACTGCGGAGTCTCAACTTCGCAATAAAATAGAAAGTGGACTTGCGCATTGCGTAGACGAACATTTTTATTGTGAAGGATGTCCGTACCAAGAACTGGAAAGTCCGCACTACCCGATACGGTGTATTTATGCGCTTTTAACTGACATTCAAACTCTTCGTCAGGGAGATTTTCAACCTCTTAAGGACGTAGAAATACGCATAAGTTGATTTTATATAAATTTTATGATATAATATTTATATAAAGTGAAAGGAAGAAATCTATGCAAGATTTTTTGTTTATGATTTATGCTTGCGAAGAGCAGAAGAAAGAAGATTTTATCAATGCTCTTGCAAGAGAACCCGACCCCAATGATGAAGTGGTGCAGCATGAAATAGCAGACTCTATCGGTTTGGATATTGATATGCTAAGCCAGTCAGAAATTGATTACATCGAAAGAGAGGTAGCCAAGAGATGGGCTCCGTGATGAGGTTTACCCGCCAAAATTTTATTGACCATGTATTTCAGCCATATAATGCGGCGGTCAAACGTGGCGAATATGAAAAAATTGATTACAATATGTGGAAAGAAATCCGCAGTTGGGCATATGATGATAGGTATAGTACTGGTTGGCAGATTCGAGTCGCACATCATGACGATTGTTGGACTATTTATCCTTATCATAATGAGCTGGTTACCTCGGTGCTTCACACTATTATGCATAGCGACCATTCCTTTGCGGCATGGTTGACTGACCACCTAATAGACATCGCACCCTGGGATGAAGATATGCTAGACGCATTAAACGCTTCTTTTGCTCGAAGCGTAGAATGTGGGTTGGCTACTGGTAGTTATGCTTACGGCAGCAACAATTATGCTATTACATCCAATGATTCTAACTCTATTAATTTTGAAGTAAACTCTGATAAATTTTATGTTGATGGAGTTTCCCTTCAAGAACACATTGAAAAACTAATTAAAGTTGTTGATAACAAAGAAAAGGAGAACAATAATATGAAATTCGGTAATTTTGATTTTGGTCCTGTTGATGCTTCTGTTCGCTTGAGCCCCTATGGTATGGCAATTAAGAATTCTGCCGGTAAGTATGTGGCATACGACCGCATCTCTGAGCAGATTATGGATGCTGACATTCTGAACTTTGAGGGCGCCAACAAGTTCATGTATAAGATGCCGGTAGCTATCGATGATATTGAAATTGGCGATGTTGTGGTCCACAACCGGCTACCTATGTTTGTCCTGGAGATTCTGGGTGATAATCGTCTGTCTGTTCTGGACGTTTACAACGGTGAGGAAAAGGTTGTTGTATTGAGCCAGTCTCCGTTTAACTTCAACTTTATCACCAAGGTAGTTTCTCTTGTTGATATTGCCGATTCTGCTGACAGCCACAATCCTTTTGGTAATATGCTGCCTCTGTTGATGATGGGCGACAGTAATGCTAAGGATATCCTGCCCATGATGCTCCTGATGAATCAGGGGGGCGCTCAGATGAATCCTTTGATGATGTATGCTCTGATGGGCGACCGCAAAAATGATGATATGCTGCCTTTGCTAATGATGAGCGGTGCTTTCGCACCCAAGCACGAGTGCAAGTGCGGCGGCAAGTGCAAGTAAAATGATATAAAGTCCCCAGCATTACTGGGGACTTTTTGATTTTTATAAAAAATTATGATATAATATATATATCAAGAGTAAAGGAATTGATAAAATATGTTGTATGAAAAATTGAGTGAACAAGATATTCAGCGCTTCTGCACTTATGTAGAGTGTTATGCAGATTCTGAGAACTGCCATCCCTATCGAGGCATGAGCTCCATTAAAGATGTTTTGCATCATTGGGCTCTTAATAAGGAGCATCTATATAAGCTGTTCGGCGAAAAATTTATTCTCGAGCAAGAAATTGAATTAGCTCAACCTAAGAAAGAGATTGAGTTAAATATGCTACATCGTATGGATGACCCGGAAAATCCGATGTGCATTTTCAAAAAAGCAGTTTATAAGGCTGCTGAAGAAATCTTTGGTCCTTGGACAGATGAATGGTATCACATTCACTCTTTATTTAATGCCGATACACTAATTAATAATCATATCAATTTTTTGTCCCATAATACAAAATCCTATACTCTGAGCTTCCCCAGAGGCGATGTTAAACTCATTGACAACGCTAAAGTCATGAAGACTTTGAGTAAAATTGCTGATATGCTGGATTTAAGCGACGCGTTTGAACAATTCCGCTTGGAGCACTCTATGTCTTTGAATCGCAAAATGATTAAAGGCACATTGTGTTTGTCTATTCATCCTCTGGATTATATTACTATGTCAGATAATGCTAATAGTTGGCAGAGTTGTATGAACTGGCGGGAAGATGGCGATTATCGCGTCGGCACAATCGAAATGATGAATTCGCCTTGCGTTGTAGTGGCATATTTGAAAAGCAATGATAGGACGCTTAAATATGCAGACCAGGAGTGGAATAGTAAGATTTGGAGAACTCTACTTGTCATCACTCCGGAAATTGGCATTTCAGTTAAGGGCTATCCCTATCAGCATCCTGAGGCCACTGAGGCGAGTCTTGAATGGCTGCGGCAATTGGCATCTGATAATCTAAACTGGAAGTTTGGACCATATCAAGAGTTGAATGTTGAGAGTTGCTTTACTTATGGCGACATTCAGGGCGTGCGAGTTGATATGCACACCTATCGTATGTATAATGATTTTGGAGCTACTGTGCATTATGGCTATTTGGCTGATGATGTTGATTATGTTGATTGTACATACTCTGGTGATACAACCTGCATTTACTGCGGGGCCCCCTTCTACCCAGATGAGGAGCGTATAGTATGTTGCAGCAATTGCGCTGATATATATACCGATATGTATTATTGTGATGAGTGCGGTGAACGCTATCATAATGACGATATGTATTGGGTAGAAGATATTCCTATTTGTTATGATTGTTTCCATAGGGTGGCTATCGAGGATGAAATCTGGGGCGACTACCTGTTTAAGGACAATGCAATTCGTGTGTTCTTAACTCGTGAAAACGACCAGACAGACATTGACGCTGATAGCGTTATCTGGACGCATGAACGAGCCACTAGAGAAAATGTTTATACTGGTCGCTTCTCTCATATTATTAAGTATGCATCTTGTCCCCCGCGCCCACTAAAGGATGAGCCTGGCTGCTACTACTGGAATTATGGGGACTTGACTGATGAAGGTTTAAAATACCTTTTTGGTACTAAACGCCCCGTCTAAAAAAGTTTTATTTGATTTTTGTAAAAAAATAATATATAATAAGTATGTAAGATAAATAAAGAATATCTGGTCAATCTCAGTAAACTTTATAGCCTTTATTTTTAATATATATAGAAAATAAAGGCAAAGGAGAGAACAAAAAATGTCATCTTTAATCGATATTACCAACCAACGGTTTGGAAAACTATTGGTGCTGGGTATTGATGAAAATAATAAATATAATACCAACCATCGTTTATAGTGGAAGTGTATTTGTGATTGTGGGAATATTTGTTATAAAACCACGGATAGCCTTAAAAAACCAGTGAAGCTGGGATAGAAAGCTTGCACATAGAAATGCGGGGCTTTACTTAATATTGGTTAGAAAAACAATTATCTTACTATTTTAGAGCCAATTATGGCTCAAGGAAAAGCGACTAAATATTTATGCTAGTGCGATTGCGGGAATACTACTGTAGTAACCAAAGCCAGCTTTTTGAATGGCTCCGTTAAATCTTGTGGATGCTATTAGAAAAGTAGAATGTCTTAGATAGGTAAATAGTATAATCCAATTAAAGATATTCGTGGTATTAAATTTGGCAAATTGACGCCACAAGCACCAACTGATAAAAGACAATAGAAAAGTGTGATTTGGGAGTGCTTATGTGACTGTGGTCAGTTACACTACGCAAGTTTATCTAATCTCACTAATAAACATGTTGATAGATGTTCTTTATGCTCTTGTTCTTCTAGAGGCGAGGAAAAAATAGCTTAGTTATTGATTGATAACAAAATAGCTTTCGTACAGCAAAAAACATTTGAAGATTGTCGCTTTCCAGACACAAAAGCAAAAGCTCGTTTTGATTTTTTTGTAGACAACAGTTATCTTATAGAATTTGATGGAATTCAACATTTTATGTGTACAAACTCAGGTTGGAATACGAATGAACATTTCTTACTTACCGAGGAGCATGACCGCTATAAAACTGAATGGTGTCTCCAAAATAAGATTCCGCTTATTCGGATTCCATACACTCAATTAAATTAGCTATCTATACAAGATTTATGTGTAGATACTAGTTAGTTCCTTCAAAATCTAAATTGATTTTTATAAAAAAATAATATATAATATATATAGAAATAATAAATAAGGAGAAAATAAATTATGAAGAACAATGAAAATCGTTACACAAAGACTAATAAGCTGGCTGACATTGAAAAGATTCTGAACACCGTTGATTCCACCGAGTATGACATCCCCGCTCTGATTGAGTTTGTTCAGGGCGAGCAGGCTGCTCTGGCTCGCAAGGCTGAAAAGGCTCGTGAGACCGCTGCTGCCAAGAAGACCGAGATTGATGAGCTCGGCGAGGCCGTTCTGGCTGTCCTGACCGCAGAGCCCCAGACTCGCGACCAGATTGCTGACCAGGTTGATGTGGCTGAGTCCACTATCGCTAAGGTTGGCGCCCGACTGACCAAGCTGGTTGCTGCAGGCCGCGCAGTAAAGACCGAAATTGCTTCCACCTCCGCTTCCGGTAAGAAGTCCACTAAGATGGCATACGCTCTGGCTACTGACGCCGAGTAATTGAAATATATAAAAAACTCCACTCAATTAGAGTGGAGTTTTTTGCTGGTTGGCTGTTGCGCCCTCGAGCGCATCACCGTACCCAGGAATAAAAATCCATCAGGCAAATTTTTGACTTAGAAAAAAAATTATGATATAATATATATAAAGGAGATGATACTTTGAAGTATAGTTTATCAAGCCGCCAAACAGCGGAATATTTAACCAAAACTGATGAAATCCGTGTGGAATATAGAGATAATGAAATGATTTATGATTTGGTAGAAAAATACCCGAATAAAAAAATCAATCTAGTCTTACCCTTGGAAGATGTTGATATTAACTGGAAACGCATTAGAGAATTGTCTATTTTATCTCGTGGCAATCTGATTATTGGCGTCATTAATAGCGCACAAGCAATGGAAGCTAAAAAGCTTGACATTGTTTTCTATCATAGGGCTTTTCTACACTCTTTCCAAGAGCTGAATGACTTACGGCAGGCTGGCGCAGAATACGTTTACTTGGGCGCGCCGCTTTTCTTCCAGCTAGACAAAGTACAACGCTATTATCCTACACTAAAAGTGCGTGTATTAGCCAATGTCGCGTTGCCAGAAGGCTCCATGTCTTACAATAATGGCGTGTGCGGCACTTGGATTCGTCCAGAAGACGTGGCAACATATGAGCCTTATATCGATACAATTGAGTTCGCTGATGAGCTATCTGCTGAACGTGCTCTATATCGTATCTATGCGGAGCAACATAAATGGGGATCTACGCTCAATTCTATTATTAAGGATATCCAACATGATGCCCTTAACCGCATGATTCCTCCAACTCTAGCCGAAGTGCGCATTAGTTGCGGCCAGCGATGCATGGAGAACGGACACTGTCACCTCTGCCAACGCACTTTTGACCTTGCAAACGCAGAATTGTTGAATAACTATCTAGCATCACAGGAGCAAAGTTGATTTTTATATAAAATTATTGTATAATATTTATATAAAAGTATGAAAGGAAGTTTTGAATGAAAGTATTGAAAGAAAATGATTTCAAAACATTTGAAAGACTATGTGCTCTTTCTCAAAAAGGATTAAAAAAGACTATGGCAACTTTCTTAAAGTCTAAGTACAAGAAAGTTGTTGATACAAATGACTATATCATTGCAGAGGGCGATATTCCTATTGCTCTTGTAGCTCATATGGATACAGTATTCCCCCGCCCCACCGAAGAAGTTTATTACGATCGAGTGAAAAATGTTATTTGGGGCAGTAATGGTCTGGGTGCCGACGATCGTGCGGGCGTATTTGCAATTATTCAAATCGTCCGCAAAGGTTTGCGTCCGCATATTATTCTCACAACTGATGAGGAAAAAGGTGCCATAGGCGCTTATGCTTTGGCATCCGCAGAACAAGCCCCCAAGGGTCTGAGATATATTATCCAGCTAGACCGGCGCGGCGCAGATGATTGCGTTTTTTACGATTGTGCAAATGAAAAGTTTGTTGATTATGTTGAAGATTTCGGGTTTACCGAAGCCGTTGGCTCTTTTAGCGATATTAGCATTATTTGCCCCGAGTGGAAAATTGCCGGAGTAAATCTATCTATTGGCTATGAAAATGAACATTCTTTTAGTGAAATTCTTCATGTTGGTCATATGCTAAACACTATCGATAAAGTTGTGAAAATGCTGCAGCAGCCTATGGATAAGGTTCCTACTTTTGAATATATCACAAATAAGCATAGTGGTATATACTGGTGGAGACGTCCTTCTGCGACTCCATTGAAAAAGCATGATCCTACGGCGTGTGTAAAATGTAAAACTAAACTTTCAAAAGAAGAGCTAATTCCTGCAAAAACATCTGATTTTAAGTGGAACTATTATTGCGCTGACTGTATTGTAGATAATATTGACTTTTGCTCTTGCTGCGGAGAGGCCTATGAAATCCCTTCTGAGGGTGAAAAAATGAGCTTATGTGAGGACTGCTATTATGACTTCTATTATTCAGGATATTAAGCCCGATTTTGACAGGGTTATTTCCTACTCTCAAAACATCGCTAATCCTAAGACTCAGGTTCTGCTTGAATCTTGGTACGCGGCAAAAAAAGACATTATTAAGGCAATGGGAAATAAGCTCATTGTAGAAAGCGGTGAGCCTATCACTCTTTATCTAAGCGAAGAAGCAAGAGAATCAAGATTAAATGAATTCATTGATATTGTAGAATATAATTACAACAATGAGGCTCTTGCCAGTTTCCTTGAGTACTGTCGTAAAGATTTCTTCACTAATCATTTGAGTGAAGATTATGCCAGATACGGCATTCGCATTCCTAAGGGAACAAAGATTGTGAGAGCATTTAAGTACTTTGAAGACCATGAATCCGTTCTACAAGAATTACAGACTAGAGCAAGTATGATTATCCAGGAGAACAGCGTAACCGGCACATTTTGCATATCTGTTCATCCGCTGGACTTCCTGAGCGCAAGTGAAAATACTCACAAGTGGCGCTCTTGCCACGCGCTCGATGGAGAATATCGCTCTGGTAATTTGTCCTATATGTGTGATAAAAGCACTATTATGTGCTACCTTAAGAGCGATTCTGAATTACATAAACTTCCCAGCTTTCCCGAAGATGTGAAATGGAATAGCAAGAAATGGCGCATGTGGCTTTTCCTTGAAGATAACCGTGAAGCTCTATTTGCCGGTCGCCAGTATCCTTTCTTTAGTGAAAGTGGTCTTACTTTAGCTAAAGAGTTTTATATCAATTATTGCGGCGCCAAGTCACATCACTGGTCTAAGTGGTATGATGATTTCATTATCGATTTTCCTCGTAAAGAGAACAGCGCTTCTCGTCGAGATCGTAACCTGTATAATGGCCGCAATGTAATGCTACGAGGGCGCGTTTATGGCATGGTAGACCTGGTGCAAGATGTAAAAAATCCTTTACATTTCAATGACCTTATCTACTCAACTTGCTATGTCCCATATTACTGTTGGAATTATTACCCATCAGACGACTCTAAGCCGCTGCATTTTTCTATTGGCTCTTCTGTGGCTTGTTTGGAGTGCGGCAAGGCGCCTATTTGCGAAGGTGACGGCGGCAGTATGAAGTGTTGGGATTGCGAAATGGAAGTCGCTACTAAAGAAAATAGAAATTTTGTCCATTGCGTTTGCTGCGACCGTCGCATGGTAAGAATAAATTCTTATTATGGTGAGAATGTAAATGGTTGGTTGTGCGAAGAGTGCCTGCAAAATGAAACTAGCGAATGCGATAATTGTGGAGAAGTTTGGTATAATGTAGATATTGTCTATGACCGCGAGAAAAAGAAACACCTATGTCCGTGTTGCCGCGGAGAAAGAGAGCGCAACAACGCTTTTTATATCTCAGACGATGACTGGATGGCGCTACCATTCTAAAATAAAGGAGAGAAATGTTATGGCCCGTGGAGATATTGCCAAGGCAGAAATGACCAAAAAAATTATTGAATGTTTTGGTCAAGAGAATGTAATTCAAGCTAATAAAAAATTATATGTAAACACAAAGGAGAATGGTGAACCCATTCAAATTTGTATTGCTATGACCTATACAAAGAATCCAGTAGGTGAGGAGATCGCCGCAGCGGTGGCGACAGCTAAAACCGGAGTAGACTTCGGCGCATTTGGCGCTCCTACTGAACCAGAACCTGTTAAGCCTGCGGAAATTACCCCTTCTGAGCGGCAGACAGTGATGGACCTTATGAAAAGCTTGGGTCTTTAATTGACGCGCCTTGCGCGTCTTTATCCCGGTGTAGCTCAATAGGTTAGAGCTTTTCACTTATAATGGAAGGGTTGGTGGTTCGATCCCACCCATCGGGACCAACATGCCGACGTGGCCTAATGGTAAGGCAATTGATTTGTAATCAATTGATTGCAGGTTCGAGTCCTGTCGTCGGCTCCACATTACCAGGCATTTTCTGTTTTCTTTGATTTTTATAAAAAAATATTATATAATATATATAGAAAGTGAAAGGAAAGGAAAGTAGATATGCTTATTGGTGAAGAAATTATCAATGATGCTTTTAATAGCTGGCTTGAAAAATATGGTTTTGATGCTAGAGTAAAAGGTCTAGAGCCTGATTTTGCTTGGTGTCCAGCGACTGATGAAATTGTCTATCAGTTAGTTTCTTGTGAACGCACTGACAAGATGTTTATGGACTATGCCTATGAACTTGGCTTGCTTTACGAAATCGATGTCTTCTGGTTGGGGTTTCTCCACGAGTTAGGGCACTCTGAGAGTTGGTACTTTATTGATGAGGAAGACTGGGACGTGCCTGTATTCCTTGAGCATGATGAAGATTATTACCGACTGCCAAGAGAGACTGCAGCTACTGAGTGGGCAGTTGACTTTGTGAATAGGCACAGCGATGCGGTCGCGGAACTGACTCGTATCGTTGGCCCAGCAATCCGTAGCTTTTTTGAAATGAATAATATTGAGGAGGGCGATCTTTATGAGGGGTAAAGCCTACGCGCTGATGCGCTACAGAGACGTTCAAGCAATTTCTCTTTCGAGGAATAATGCTCAAGAAATTTTGGCGGATTATGCTCTTGAAGACGGGTATTATACTTTTATGTATGATTTGAATTTCCTCGCGCTGCCGCTGGAAGACGCGATGGAGTCTGCTAATGAAATTATGGATCAGTGGCGTATTTGGGAATTTGATTTAGTATAAAAGTCTTTACTTGATTTTTTATAAAAAATATTATATAATATATATGTAAAGAGTTGAGAAAAACTCTAAAAAATTTCTGATGCTTTTGGTCAAAGGCAGTTAATTCAATTTGGCTAGATTTCAAATATATTGGAATCACCCCAAATAAACGCTAATTTGACAAAAGTAAAAATTTATGTTATAATAATTCTATAAGATTTCATTTTTATTTCCTTTCTTTTGTTGCTCGGTGGGGAGGGTTCCAAAGCCCCTCTCCACAGGAGCCAGTCGTAAACCCACCTAGTTGCGAAAGGCACTAGCTCGTAGGTCAAGTCGAGAAAATATCAAAAGGGTGAGACCGACTAATCAATTTATACGGGTACAAGAAGCTTCCGCTCGTATAAACCAATCGCCGGAGGGTAACCGGTGCACGCAGTAGACTGGGGTGCATACAACAAACGGCTGCTTGGGAGTCATGACCCAAGGAACAATATCATACTCATTGGAGAGCTGAGAAGAGAAGAAGTTGGTTGTTGATTAGATATAAAGTGTTCTAATCCGTGGAAGAGGAGATGCCTAGAGTGGGCAGGCGCGTGTCGCTGAACGGTAAGATTCCGTGGAGCATTTTAAATTGATTGGTCTAACTAGACTCAGGGGTGGCGCCCTGTCCCCAATACGCAATCAAAGACTCCTGATTGAGGCGAACTCCTCGGTGAAAATCCGAGTCTTTTCAGCCTCGTCTTATGGAGGGTTCGCTAAGTGGTTTAGCTCGCGGCTGTTAACCGCGCTACGGGAGTTCAATTCTCTCACCCTCCGCCATAAAGAACATTCTGCACGATGTCACCCAAGTTCGTGGTTAAGTAGGCAGCCAGAGGTTTCAGAGCACCGTTTCTCTTGGTTACAAAATATAAGCGGGCTCATATGCGGGTGTAGGCGAATGGTATAGCCACCAGATTTAGGCTCTGGCGTCCGTGAAAGGCATTGGAGGTTCAAGTCCTCTCGCCCGTACCATTTGAGGTTGTCCGCCTCAACCAGATGCGTAGCAAATAGATACTGGTTTAACAAAATTCGATGTGCCGTACGGACCTAAGTTAATGGCCCACCAGAGGTCGATTCCATGGCGTTGTCGGTTGAACTAGATAGCTAATTACTATCCTTAGTGGCTAGACCTGTCGAAATAAAGAGGCAAAGGAAACCGTCGGGTGGTTGGCAACTCCATCAGCACATAAATAAGTTGCATTTTTGATACTGAAACGGGTCAGGTCCAATCGCCCGACTAAGATGCTGAGGTAAATGAGGTTGGTTTGGGGCTTACTTATGGAAAGCATATGGTCATCCT